>Ga0207067_10084_pt1 | contig 31026 bp, 27 predicted proteins | sample Alteio_BWMinCont_25_FD_153484 | JGI IMG/M metagenome (GOLD analysis project Ga0207067, IMG submission 153484) | Enriched cells from forest soil in Barre Woods Harvard Forest LTER site, Petersham, Massachusetts, United States -... | ecosystem: Environmental > Terrestrial > Soil > Temperate forest >...
ATTGAATCACGAGTTAACTCTGTCGGTTCAACTCGGTTAACCGGCGACAAAGCAGGAGTAACCATTCAAAAACGAAAGTAATGGTTATTTGAGTGTCTATGGATCTGCCGGCTATAGCGAGTCGATAAGGGGAGAGGAAATGGGTTGTCCAAAACACCAGGGCGGCGGCTATAGACGGAAGCTCGCAAGTACGAACCGCCGTTTATAAAGGCCGGGCAGTTTCGGCGCCTAATTGCCTGGGGATGGGTACAAATCTTTGGGACGACAAGCTTGGCACGAAATCTGGTACAGATTCCATGATCCGATATGCATTAAGTAACTGGACTATTAGTTTAGGAGAGGTTACTTAGACATGAAGATAGCGGGCGCTCCGAACGGGGCAGAGGAGACTTTTTGGGCACGATGGAATACGGACACCGAAACCATATGAAGATCACGTTGACCTTCGATGTATACGGCACACTGGTTGACCCTTCCCGGATGGCGAGACACTTAGCCCAAGACGTGGGCCCCAGGGCAGGAGAGTTCGCTGAGTGCTGGACGGAGAAACAGGCCGAATACAGTTTTAGGCGTGGTCTGATGCGGGATTATGCTGATTTCTCTGTATGCAAGCGTGACGCATTGGAGTTCACTTGTCGAAGGTTTAAAGCACACATTCCCGCGGAAAGGCAAGGCGAGCTGTTACGGCTCTACCGGGACCTGCCGACGTTTAGCGACATAAAGCCGGCGCTCGATTCACTCCGCGACAGATTTCGTCTGTTTGCGCTTTCTAATGGCAAGAGGAGCGAAGTCAATGCGGTTTTGGCGAATGCGCAGATCTTGGAATATTTCGAAGGTCGTTGATAGAGCTACCGGCAGCGGTGGCGACCTTGCCAAGCTGAACGCATGAAGGGCGTTTTCTTTGGCTGAACCGCGGTAAATGATCACCGGATTTCAGAATTCATTTCCAAACTAAACAGAAACGCGAAAACAAATATGAGCTTATTTGCTAAGAATGCTGCGGTAATTTTGGTTCATGGGGCATGGGCTGATGGCAGCAGCTGGAATCAAGTAGTTCTCCCTTTGGGTAAGGAGGGACTGAACGTGATCTGTGCGCCAATCCCTCTTACCTCCCTATCGGAAGATATCGCGACCTTGAATCGCGTGATCGCGAGGACAGAAGGTCCGGTGTTGCTGGCTGCGCACGCCTATGCCGGAGCTGTCATCGCAGGCGCCACAAATGATCGGGTTAAATCGTTAGTTTATGTAGCGGCTCTAGCTCCGGACGAGGGCGAGACCGTCGCCGACGTATTCTATAAGGAACCACCTCACCCACAGGCTCCCCAATTGCAGCCCGATGGAGACGGCTTGATTTGGATGACCCATGAAGGTTTCCAAAACGCTTTTGCCCAAAACTCTTCGAAAGAAACGAAAACCCTTTGTGAGGCGGTGCAACGGCCGCTTTCTGTGCCCTGTATTCAAGAGTCGGCGCCGAAACCCGGTTGGAAATCGAGACCTTCCTGGTTCCTGATCGCGACAGAAGACCGGATGATCAACCCAAAGACCCAAGAATTCATGGCGCAACGGATGGGAGCCAAGGTGCGGGTTCGATCAGTCGATCATACCCCGCTGCTGACTGCGCCCGACGAAGTGGTCGATATCATCCGCGAGGCGGCTCGCGAGACGCTCACGCCTTAGTCGTCTGGCAATTGGTAATTAACGAAATGAAGGACACAAACATGAAAGAGTCAGTTGCTATTGTTACCGGTGCGAGCCAGGGAATTGGACGCGCCACCGCCATCCGTTTGGCGAAGGATTTCTCCGGGCTAGTCCTGGCCGCTCGGGACGGGAAAGCGCTCGAAGAAACCGCCGGAGGAGTCAAAGCAAACGGAGCTACTCCACTCACGGCGGCGCTTGATTTACGCAGCAGAGAGTCCGCGGAAACGTTAATCAAACAGACACTGGATCAGTTCGGCAGGATCGATGCTCTGGTCAATATCGCGGGAGCGGTGCCCCAAATTGATTTGTTCGAGATGACCGACGCACAGTGGCAAGACGGTTTGGAGTTAAAGTTCCATGGGGCCCGTCGGTTGACGATCTTGGCTTGGGACGCACTTAAAGCCTCCAAAGGATCAGTTGTCTTGATGTCCGGGAGTGCTGCTTTAGACCCCAAACCTGGCTTCGCGGCCGTCGCTGCTATCAATGCCGCCATCATTGCGATGGCCAAGGCCTTTGCCGAGCAGGGCATCGAGGACGGTGTGCAGGTCAATAGCGTTGTTCCTGGAGCAGTAATGACGCATCGCCGCCGGACATTTATGGAAAAGTGGGCGCCGGCCCATGGAATGACCGTGGAAGAAGCCACGAAGAAATTTCCGGAGCAGATAGGCATTAGTCGCTATGGAACGGCCGAAGAAGTCGCTGATTTAATGGCGTATTTGGTATCCCCTGCGGCGAAATGGCTGACCGGAACCTCGGTCCGGATCGATGGCGGCGAAATCAAAGGTATTTAAAACAAAACTATGACCAAGATTTCTTCACAACCATCAGGTAATGGCGCTGACGCTGCAGAATACGATCTCGTCATTTTGGGCAGTGGGGCGGGCGGAAAACTGGCGGCGTGGACCTATGGAAAGCAAGGCAAGCGGGTGGCGGTAATTGAACGCAAGTATATCGGTGGGGCGTGTCCGAACATAGCTTGTCTACCTAGCAAGAACATTATTCATAGCGCCAAAGTTGCCTCCTATTTCGACCGAGCTAAGGAGTTCGGGATCGACAACAAAGGTTTTGCGATCGACATGGCGGCAGTGCGCGAGCGCAAACGTAAGATGGTTTCAGGCTTGGTAGAGGTTCATCTGGAGCACTACAAAGCTAGTGGCACCGATCTCATTATCGGGTCTGGGCGATTCATCGGGCCGAAAACTTTGGAGGTAACATTATCCGACGGAACGACGCGCCAAGTTCGGGGGAGCAATGTGATGATTGATACCGGTACGCATGCTGCGATCGAGCCAATCCCGGGCCTGGCGGAAGCAGAGCCACTCACTCATGTCGAAGCTTTGGAACTGGGTGAAATCCCGGAACACCTCCTGGTGCTGGGTGGCGGTTACGTGGGGTTAGAACTGTCCCAGGCGATGCGTCGGTTCGGGAGCAAGGTAACGGTTATCGAACGCCATGATCGTTTGGTCCATCAGGAAGACGACGATGTGACGGATGCGCTTCGAAGCTTGTTCGAGGATGAGGGTATCGAGCTAGTGCTGAATACCCGATTGAAACGGGTATCCGGCAAATCGGGTGATTCGGTTAAGATTGTTTTAGAGCAAAACGGAACGGAGAAAACGTTAACCGGAACTCATATATTGGTCGCTGCCGGCCGGGTTCCAAATACAAAGGATATCGGATTGGACGTGGCGGGTGTGAAACTAACCGACGACGGTTACGTGCAGGTCAATGAACGCCTCGAGACCACGGTGCCCGGGGTTTGGGCTGTTGGGGATGTAGCCGGCAGCCCCAAGTTCACGCACATTAGCGTCGACGATTTTCGCGTGGTCCTGGCGAATATCGCGGGGGGCAAAAGAGTGAAGACTAACCGGCAAGTGCCGTCGTGTTTGTTCACTGACCCGGAACTCGCTCACGTCGGTTTGAGTGAGAAAGAAGCCCAGGCCAAAGCTATTCCCTACCGTTTGTTCAAGATCCCGATGGCGCATGCTGTACTCCGAGTCCACACGCTGTCGGAGACCCGTGGATTTCTTAAGGCCCTGGTAGCAACTGACAGTGATCGCATCATCGGCTTCACGGCTTTTGGTGTGGGGGCGGGAGAGATTATGGCTTCAGTTCAGGTCGCCATGATCGCGGGACTGCCTTTTACCGCGCTCAGTGACGCCATCATCGCACACCCAACCTTGGCCGAAGGAATTGGTCCGTTATTCGATTCTGCGCCTTCGGTGATAGACGCGCCGACCGGAAAAGGTAAGTAACCAGCTAATAGATGTTTGCGATGGTTCTTCTGGGCTCGGTGTAAGGACAAAGGGATTCGGCTCTAACCATGAAATGGTTTAATAGAACAGCCCAGGGCTTCAGCCCTGGGTGGGTGCCCCACGTCATCGCCCTGAAAGGGCGACCGACACGCGGTGCGGTATCCGGAGCAGCCTGCGTTGTTAGCAAGATATAGAAGGTCGCATCGATGCATCTCCCGAACGCGCTTTTAGTGGTGACGAGCTACAATGAGGGGAACCGTTCAGTCGCCCTTTCAGGGCGGGATGGTTTGCCAAGGTTCCCAGGGCTAAAGCCCTGGGCTGTTCTCTTAGACCATTTCATGGCCAAGAACTGGCTCCGACCAGACTAGAATCTTCCGAGGTCGTTATAAATCCAAATCCCAATTGCGGCATAGCGCTCAACTAGAATTTGAGACCGTTGTTTATCGATTACACGCGGAAGGTCACGGCTGACCTTCGGATGTTCCTGCTTCCCGCGGTTTACGGATTGTGCGGTGGCTTGGCGGCAGTTGCATTCCAAAGCGCGCTCAACCTCACTTTCTCGATTCTGTGGGAAGTGCCGTCTCGGCAAATGGGGCACGGCACTTTCGTGTTCTTCAGCTTGTTGACAATTGTAGTCACATCAATCAGCGCGAGTCTGATTCTTATGTTTGTCAGCTGCGCTGCATCCGGGAGCGGCATTCCTCAGGTGATGGTGGCTTACTGGCGGGACTTCGGATTTATGCCCGCTAAGGTAGTGGTAGCGAAGTTCTTTGCCGGCGTACTCGCAATCGGAGGCGGATGCAGCCTGGGAAGAGAAGGTCCGACGGTTCATCTCGCCGGGGCTCTGACATCGAATATCGCGGGTTGGTTTGGTGTGGCCAGACAGAACCGGCGGCCGGCGCTTCTGTGTGGTGCGGCGGCGGGATTGGCAGGGGCCTTCAATACGCCATTGTCGGCGATCGCCTTCGTCCTGGAACAAATCAGCCTGAATGATCGAGGATTCCTGGCGCAGGTACTGATCGCGTCGGCAACCGCAACCTTGGTTTGCCATGCCTTGTTAGGAGTAAGCCCCGCGTTTGCTATCCCGGCAGTTTCACACATTTCCGGTATTGTGTATCTGCTGGCAATTCCTACCGCGGGGCTGGCAGCGTTGGTAGGCGCGGCCTTTCAAAATGGCACGCTAGCTTGGCGAGCTAAAATCAAACACATACAGAGGATTCCCTTCTTCCTGAAAGCCGGGGTCGGCGCGCTGCTTAATTGGATTCTTGGAATCGCGGTCTTTTTGGCGATCGCCAAAATAGGAGTTTTTGGCCTCGGCTATGGAGATCTGGAAACGATGCTTGGCGGCAGCACTACCGGCTCCCAGGCGACGATCTTATTGATCGCTAAGTTAGCTGCAACCATCGCCGTTTACGCCTGGGGCGGAGTCGGAGGCATCTTTTCGCCTACTCTCTTCTTTGGCGCCGCCGTTGGTCTGGTTTTTGGCGATCTAAGTGGATTTTTCGTCAATCTTGAGCCGAGTGACCGGATTGCCCTTACCGTGGCAGGAATGAGCGCCTGTTTCGGAGCGGTGGTCCGGGCGCCTATTACTTCTATTCTGATTGTTTTTGAGATGACTCATCAATTCTCTCTGGTTCCTTTACTCATGATCGGGACTATCGCCAGCCAAGCGGTTAGCCGCTCCCTGTGCCGTACCGACTTTTATAACGGAATAATCGAACAGGATGGCGTAGAGCTCGATCGCTATCTCGAGTCTCCATCGGATGCCTCTCTGCAGAGTCGCGCCATTTCGACACCAGATTGACGCTGTTGGCGGACTCCGTCCGCTCGGGCAACGATTAGGTCAAAGGACCTGCTCGCCTGCCGGGCGGTGTTGCTTTCGAGGTCGAAATGCCATTAATTGCGCATCTGGAGCTTTATCCCATGTGGCAAATTGTAATCGTGGCGCTTGTTCACCTATTGATTCTTTGTTTGGCGCTTCTCGGTTTACGGCGTTTAAACCGTTACACGCTAAGCAGGTTTGGTCACGTCAGCATCCATTGTCCAACTCAGTTGGCGGCCGAAGGTCAATACGAGGCGCCGCCTCGCGGCCGGGTGATCCTGTTTTTGATTATTCGACTGCTGATGCCGCGCCTAACTTTTCTCACAGCGACCATCGGGTCTTTTCTGATTGTTCTTTATGATTTCGGACTTCGATCGACGATTTCACCCTGGTTTAACATGCCGGGATGGGAGTGGAAATTGCCGGTTGCTCTCGCGATAGGCGTTTTAATCAACCTCATTGTTACTCTCGGAAGGTTCTGCAGTAGTCGCTTGCGAGAGATGGCGATGAAAGATCTCGAACATTCTCGCGCGATCCTGATGGTGGTTGGTGCCCAAGCCCTGCAGGCCCTTTTGCCACTCGGGTTTGTTTTCCTAGTCATTCCGATGCTCGGACTCCCCAATCCCGTTTTCGAATTCGTTGAGCGGTTTACCCTGGTTCTGGTTATTATTTTGCTTGGAATTGACACTCTGACGACGCTCCGGTTGGTCGAGGCTAAAATAGCGCTGCGTGCAAGGTTGAAATCGAGCGCTGAGGATCGCCAAATTCGCGCAGCGGAAACCCAGTACTCGGTCATGCATCGCATGCTAAATGTTCTGGTTATTCTGGCGACAGCGGGTGCAGCTTTAATGGTTTTTGATGAAGTCCGGGCCTTTGGCGCCAGCCTCCTGACTTCTGCCGGAATCCTTGGACTGGTAGCGGGGATCGCGGCTCAACGAACACTCCAAAACGTCTTCGCCGGTCTGCAGCTTGCGCTCACCCAACCGATCGCTCTCGGTGACGTTATCGAGGTCGAGAATGTCGTCGGAACCATTGAGGAAATTAATTTCAGCTTCGTTTCGGTAAGATTAAGGGACCTGCGCCGATTGATCCTGCCCGTTACCTACTTCCTCGAACGACCGTTCACTAACTGGACGCGAACGTCCGCCGAATCGCTAACGTCTTTTTCGCTGGTTTTATCTTTGGATGCTTCACTTTCAGCGATACGCAGGCAAGTGGAGACGATCCTGCACACCAATCCGCTTTGGAACGGCGGCAAATGGGAAGTTATGATTAGCGAACTCCTTGAGACCTCGATGGTGGTTCGAATCACTTTGGGCGCTGCGAACCCTGATATCGCCTTCCAACTAAAGTCCTATGTGCAGGAGCATATTTTGGACTATCTAAATCAATTCAAGAAAGGCTCTCTTATCGGTGCCGTTGCCGATCCAAAACCCCCAGCGGAATTGGCAGAAAGAACAAACGCTGCGAAACTGGAACCGGCAACGTCGGCATCCTGAGAGCATTGCCGTCGAAAGGGGCTGCCACCACTCGAGTCCGATCGCTTGGCCCAGTGATTCCCTCGATAGTCAAGGCGTTCGGTTCATCGATTTGTTTTCGGAAAGGATCGCCTTTTTACCGAAATAGCTGATCAGGTACAAAGATACTCCGAGTGATATGACGTCCTTGAAAAGGAACAGGCCCAGAAAGCTCATGTACCTCATGTAGCTTATCCCGGGAACGGCGATCACCGTGCCGGGGGTAGTGATGAACATTGAGCTGGTGGTGAGAAACATGAATGTCGTGATGAGCCCGCCCACGATGCCAGCTTTAGGCTGGAAATAGCCTGTGATGATCAATAGGGCTGCGATGATTTCGGTAAGACCGATTATGTCGGAGCCGATAATAGGACCGAATACTTTAAAGTGCCAGCCGATGAACGGGCTGTTAGAAACGAGGGGCGTTATGGCTTCCGCGCCGGGACCAGTCATCTTGAATGATCCGGCCCAAAGCAGCATAACAATCAACCCAACGCTACACACCAGGAAAGGGATATCACGCTCCGTGATCCAGGCAGCGACTTTGGTTAGGTTGCTTTTGGCATTTCTAAGCAGACCGTTAGAAAAGACCTGGTCTGGATTCTTTAGGTTAGCGGTTTGTTCAGACGGAAGCGGACTCATAATTGCGTCTCATTACTAGGTCGATGTGGTTTTCTGCATAGATAAGGCGAGTTTATTACGATTCATTGATACGCCTTGCCTTCCTAGTCAGTAACCGTATAGATGTATTTGGAAAGGTTATTATTCCCACCGCAGCGGGTAAGCCCCCAGAGTTGGTATCGGAAAAGCGAGCAATGATGACCCGTTCGAACGCAGATTGCGGCTGCAGGATCCTGAGCTCCTTAACTACGCTATCCTTCACTTCCTGGGCGACCGGTAGATGTCTTGACGATCCGAGGGACAGGTATACCGACCCATATTTGGCTCGGCTCCCGCTAGGAGGATAGGGCCACACCCCCAGGAACAATTTCATCCGAGACTCTGCCTACGGCTACGGATGAGGAAACCGGCAGTTAGGACAAAAGCCCGGGGCGCTTCCAAAATCCAAGTAACTGTTTTGATGAATCGATACAGGTTACTAATTTTGGAATCCGCTGAAGCCGCGATGCCATTCACTTATTAGATGGATACCGAGAGAATATGAAAGAAGATAAAAACCCGACTAGGAAGCTAACTTGTCGGACCGTCGGCCCAGGAAAACAATTTAAGGGTAAGCAGGAACTACCTTCCGCACCAGGCATCTCTGCCGAATCAGAGGGTGCACAAAAGATTCATCTGCAGAAACGCAGATCCTTCATCACTCTTGCCGGCGGGGCAATAACTGCTGCCGTCTTCCAGCGAGCCCTAGGAGCGTCGCGCAGCAATGTCGATAAACTAATTCTTCCGACAGACACCGAAGTGAGAACTGGCGGTTCCCGGATGGTTCAGATCGACGGTGGCTATCAGGTGTGGACAAAAAAGGTTGGCGACGCCCCGATTAAAGTTCTTTTGCTACACGGAGGACCCGGTCTGGACCACAGCTATTTTGAATGCTTCGAGGATTTTCTTCCCCCGAATCAAATTGAATTCTACTATTACGATCAACTCGATTCAACCAATTCGGATAAGCCAGATGATCCGAGGCTTTGGACGGTGGAACGGTTCTGCCAGGAAGTGGAAGCGGTTAGAAAAGGCTTGGGACTGGAACAATTTTATTTGTTGGGCCACTCCTGGGGCGGATTGCTCGCGATAGAGTACGCACTGGCCTACCCGCAACATCTAAAGGGCTTAATCATAAGCAATATGGCAGCGTCGATTCCCTCATTCGAAAAATATTTCAATCAATTGCGAGCGGCTTTGCCTGACGAGGTGAAGAGGGTTCTCGAGCGATATGAAAAGAGTGGTCAGTACGAGGCGCCGGAGTATAAAAAAATAGTCTTTGAGCAACTGTACGATCAGTACATTTGCCGGCTTAAGCCTTGGCCAGAACCGATTACGAGAGACTTTCGAAACTGGAACCAAAAGGTCTATAACTATTTGCAGGGCCCAAATGAGTTGATCGCCACTGGTGCGTACAAAGACTGGGACCGTTGGGCTGACCTTCCCCGAATCGGTACTAAGACGCTAGTGATGGGAGCGAAATACGATGAGATGTCTCCGGAAGACCTTCGAAAGATGGCTGAGTTGATGCCTAACGCGCGTGCCTGGATTTCCGACAAAGGCAGTCATTTTGCGATGTACGATGATCAGCTGGCCTACTTCACCGAGTTACTGACATTTTTGAAATCTGCGTAGCTCTTTTCCGGGGCTGAAGAACAGACTAAGTGGCGGGTCCGGAGCCTTTTGCATCGCTTATAGGTAAAGCGAACGCAAAGATGGCGCCTCTGGGAAAATTGGACCGGGCCTGCAAACGTCCTCCGTGAGCTTCGATAATGGAACGACTGATTGCCAGCCCCATGCCAAGGCCTTGCGACTTGGTCGTGTAAAAGGCTTCGAAGATACGGCCAAGACTCTCTTTATCCAATCCCGGTCCTGAATCGTATACCGAAACCAATACGTGGCCCTTTTGGCCATCCGGCAAGACGGTGCTACTACGCCCTGATTTGTCCAATTCAGCCAGCGTCTCGTTAATCGTCTCCGAACTTAGCAATATTTCTCGCTGGTTCTCCTGGAGTCCGCTCATTGCTTCGATAGCGTTCACCAGCAGGTTCAGAATAACTTGTTGCAACTGGATTTTGTCTCCCAGGATGAGTGGTAAATCCGGGGAGAGCCTGGTCTGAAGCGCCACCTGGTTCCGTTGGACTTGACTACCGGCAATCGAGATGACCTCGGCAATAGTTTCATTGAGATCGAGCAAAACTTTCTGCGGTGGCGTTTTCTTTGCCAACGCCCGAATCCGGGCGATGATTCCACTGGCTCGATTACCGTTTGCAATGATGCGTGAGGCACAGTTTCTAGCTTGCTCCAGGTTCTGCGTCGTCAGCCAGCGCGTACAAGCCGCGGCGTCAGCCACTATTGCTGCCAGTGGTTGATTGATTTCGTGCGCGATCGAGGCACTCAACTCTCCCAGGGTGGTCACACGCGACACGTGCGCGAGTTCCGCGTGTGCTTTCTGCAAAGCCTCCGCAGCGTGCTTCCGCTCCTCTTCGACCCGCTTTTGTTCGCTTAAGTCGACCACGAAAGCGACCCCCTCACGGCCGCCTTTTTCGAAAAGCGCGGGGCCAGCCAGCACGGGCACTCGGCTCCCATCTTTCCGGATATACTCTTTCTCGAACGGCTTGGTGGTTCCGGTCATCTTCAGCTCTACCAGCGCCTTTTCGTCCCGCTCCCGCCATTCCGGCGGAGTCAATCCCGTCCAGAGTAGGGGACGCGACGCAAGGTCTTCGCGGCTGTACTGCAGGATTTGAAGAAATGCTTCATTGGCCTCCACAATCTCGCCTTCGAAATTCCAGATACAGATCCCGATAATGTTAGCGTCGACCAAACGCCGGATCTTGGCTTCACGTTGCTCAAGATCGTGATAAAGACGGGTATTCTCGAGCGAGATAGCTGCCTGCGACGCCAGCAAGTTCAGCGCTGCGATCCGCATCGGTGTAAAAACCCCAGGGCTTAGATTATTTTCGAGATATAGAAGACCGATCAGTTTCGCTTGGTTAATCAACGGCAGGCAGAGAATGGATCGGGCATGGTGCTGACGGAGATACCTATCGGTAGAAAACGGATGCCGAGTCAAAGCGTCGTCAAGGATCACGCTTTCTCGGGTGCGAGCGACATAACGAATGATCGATATTGGTGCAGCGTCATCTGTCACTGGCGCCTCTTGCAGGTGGACGACAACTACGTCCCCGGCGGTGGTTGCTTCTGCCTCAATTCGCTGATCCTGGCCTCGAGCAAAAAGCAACAGACCGCGCTGAGCGCCGGCGTGCGCAATCACCATGCGCAGGAGCGTGTCGACCAGCTTTTCCAAGACCATCTCGCCGGATAGAGCCTGCAATGCTCCGACCACGGTGGTTAGCTCTAGCTCGCCAACGGATGCGCCGATGGTGGAAGTCGAACCAAGCGTCGGTTCTTTTTCTGTTAGGTAAGGATATAACTCGTCAAGCTGCCGCACTTTTCCAATTGCGCCCCAACGGACGTAGCAATGCCGAGCCTCACGCAAGTAGGTGCGCCCGATCTTGTCGAAACCACGTCCTAAGTAAAAGCGCGCGGCGAGCTCGTTAGCGAGCGCCTCATTGTGGACGAACTCGTTTACGGATGCTGATTGGATGGATTGTTCGTAGAGGTCCATCGCTTCAACCACACGGTCTTCGATGCGCGCGATCTCTGCTCCTAAAAGAGCGGCACGATTACTAAAGTTTTCCGGGCAATAGTCTGCCCAGACCTGGAGGTGCTTGTAGTGCCGAGTGAGGGCCTCTAAGTGCTCTCTTTGATTCTGGGCTCCAGCGAAATCCCAAGCTGCCGCTCGGGAAAGCGCACCGTAAAAATGATATTCCGCTTCCTCGAGGAAACAGGGCGAGGTCCAGAGCAGGCGTTGCGCCCGCAATGAGCTCTCCAATGCAGTGCTATAGTCACCGGCTAGATAACGTGCCTGCGTCTTTCGGATCCAGTACCAGCATTCAGCGATCGCGAGGAATGTGTTGCTGGACAAGTGATTTTCCATCTGACGCTCATTTACTCGCGCGTCTTCAAAGTAACCAAATTCTTGGGTCAAACCGCGTAACGTTCGAATGAGCGCGGTTTGCGTCGCGATGATATCAACTACGAGGCCAAAGAGAGCGTTGCTAGCAAACTCAAGATAATGCTCGGCTTCGCGTTGGGTATCAGGAAGCGGGTCTCCACTAAAGAGAAGCCCGGAAATTGAGTGGTTGCAGACGTAAGCTGCGAAGGTGAGATCACCAATCTGGTTTGCTTCTTCGAACGCGTGACGCAGCACATCATGGCTTGCCCGTACGTGTTTCGTCCAACGTGCTACAAATGCCACAAAGGCAAGGGAAGTGAGGCCGGCAAAGCGTCGCAAGCCGCGTCCTTCAACAAGTTCGTAGCCAACCTGCCCGAACCGAAATCCTTTCTGGTAATCGCCGAATTTGCGTTGGGCGACCATGGCCAACCAGGCGAAAGCGAAGGGTGAAGCGTCAGAGATGCCTCGCTCCAGGCTCAGGTTGACCGCGTTACAAACGGTGAGGGCCATCAAATTGGAATCGGTAAACAAAGCCGGAGAATACGCTTTACTCAAAACGGCCATGGTCCCGGAGGATGAAGGGTCCTCCATTACTGGCGAGTTGATGAGGTCGTCGATGGACCGTGTCCCAAGGTTTAACCAAATCCGCTGATATTCTTTTCGAACATCTTTGTCACTGGGATGCGGAGACCAGTGAATGCCGACGTGTCGCAGATAGTCGAGACAGACGTCGACCGCGCGATCGCTTTGACCAAGCGTTGTGTACAGATCCATGCGCAAACAGGCAACGGTCGCCAGTTCAATGGTGTTGGTGGCGAGAGACGAAAGTTTGGTCAAACGCTCTTCCGCCTCTGGCAACTGGCCGGTGAGGAACTCGCATTCACCCCGGTTCAATTCCAAGGCGAAGGCGAGCTCATGCTTGCGCTCCCAAGCGTCATCTGCCAAAAGGCCTGCACCGGATATAAGATATTTGAGTGCCGAGGTATAGGCCGTAGAGCATTTTGCGCGTCTGCCTGCCAACAGATTCAGCTCGGCCAATTCCTCTCGCTCTTGGAGTGAGCTGATTAGCGTGACGCCCTGGTTAAGCTGATTAACAGTTTCGAAAACCGCTTCCTCACGCTTTTCCGGAGGAGTGTGCGATTTAAGCAGCCTACCTATCCTGAGATGCACCTCCGCGCGTAGGCTCGCTGGAATTAACGAGTAGGCGGCTTCCTGGACCCGGTCGTGGGTAAATTTATAGGAGCCCTCCGATCGCACAATGAACTCCAGACATTCAGCCTGCCATAAGTCGGAGGCGAGCCTTTCTTGCGAGGTTCCGTGAACCAAGGAAAGCGTCAAGACCGGGGTACTGTTTCCGAGGCAGGCTAATTCTTGTAGTGCCTTCTGGGTCGCGCTGGCCAAGCGATTTAACTTCCCAACCATAAGGTCCGCTACGTTGTCGGTATAGCCCTTAGCTTGGATGCGATTCAGGTCCCAAGACCATCTGCCAGCGCTGTGATCGAAACTGAGAAAGTTTTCCTCAGCGAGCGCAGTAACAAACTGAATTGCGAAAAAGGGATTGCCTACCGTTTTTGCGTGGACCAGGTGTGCCAGCGGTACGATTCGCTCAGGGTCGCTGTGAAGGGTATCGACCAGCAACCGTCCCAAATCTTGGCGGTTTAAAGGCGCTAGTACGATCTCATTAATCTGCGCACCTGCCTGGCGGATCGCGTCGAGCTTGTGCCACAAAGGATGGGCCGAGTGGACTTCATTATCCCGATAGGCGCCAATCAGCAAGAGATGGTGCACGTCTGGCTGGGTCAAGAGATCTTCCAATAAGTCTAGCGTGGCGGCGTCCAGCCATTGTAGGTCATCTACGAATACCGCCAGGGGGTGTTCCACGCGCGCGAATGCACCAACAAAGCGTCGGAATACCAGTTGAAAACGGGCTTTCGCATCCTGCGGGGGAAGATCGGGAATGGCCGGCGGTTGCCCGACGATCAATGCTAGTTCGGGAACCAAGTCGACGATAAGCCGTCCATTCGGACCGAGTGCCTCTTGAAGAGCCTCGCGCCATTTGCCCAACTCGACCTCGCTCTTGGCCAGCAGAGGGCGGACCAGGCTCCGAAAGGCTTGGGCTAAAGTCCAATAAGGGATGTCACGCTTGTATTGGTCGAACTTACCTGAAGCGAACAATCCTCGCGGCGGGACCAGCACCTTGTGCAGCTCATTAACCACTGACGACTTACCGATCCCAGAATATCCGGAAACTAACACTAATTCTGGCCGGGCCTTAGTGACAACCCGGTCGAAGGTGGCAAGCAAGGTTTCAATCTCGCGATCCCGTCCGTACAATTTTTCGGGAATCCGTAAATGGTCTGGTGTGTCGTGCTGGCCAAGGGGAAACGGAGTGATGTCCGGTAGGACTTCGACAAGCTCAGTCGAGTCGGACGAGCCCCCGCTCGTCCGGAACAGCGCAGACGAACCGGAGTTCGTCCGACTCGGCTGAGCTCGCCGAAGTCCTACCGCCTCCCACTCACCAAGACAGCGTTGAAGGTCAGCCTGAACACCCGCGGCTGTCTGGTAACGTTCTTCCGCGGTCTTAGCCAAGAGTTTCATCACAATGGCCGAAACTGAGCCCGGGACAGCCTCAGATCGTTGGTCCGGAGGGAGCGGCTGCTTGGCGATGTGACAGTGCACCCACTCCATTGGATCTGTAGCCGAGAAAGGAAGGGTCCCGGTGAGCATTTCGTAAAGCGTTACTCCGAGCGCATAGAGATCACTCCGCGAATCAATGGAGCGATTCATTCGGCCGGTTTGTTCGGGCGCCATGTACGCAAGGGTACCGGCGATAAACTCCGGAGGTGCCGGAAGCTGGCGTTGGCGTGGTAACCGTGAAGCAATACCGAATCCGGTTAGCCAACAGTGGCTATTCGCCATATTTACTAAAATATTGGCGGGCTTAATATCCTTGTGAATGATACCTCTCCGGTGCAAGGCGCCAATGGTACCCGAAAGGCGAATCGCGAGACGCAATGCCAACGCGACGTCCAGCCCTTGCGTGAATGGCTTTTCCTCAGCGACTAAGCCGAGCGACTCGACCGAGCCAGCCGACTGTTGGCGGAGCAAATGATCAAGGGGCAGACCGCCGGGATCATGCAGCAGCAGAACTGTCCGGTCCTCGTGAGCAGCCAGGCAAATCGGTTGAGCGGCCCAAGCCGGATCGAGCTCTTCTCTCAAAGAATACTCGTTTTCAAGGCGTTTTACGCTCTCTGGTAATGGGCGTTCGCCGAGCAACGAAAGCACCAGAGTTTCAACTTGCTCCTCCCGGCTTCGCACGCGGTAGAGAATTAACGCGCCGTCCTCACGAAGGGGTTCAAATTCATATTTCAACAACTCAACCACAAGCCAGAGCTAATTATCCTGGATCGCACTCCCGCCGATCGATTAATTGGCACATATAAACTGCCTCAGCCACCGTGCGCCCCTTTGTCCGGTGATCACCTGGAAGTAACCACCAAAGCGAGGATAAAGCGGTCATCTGGCGCCTCGCCAGAGGAATCCTTTCCTTTTCTGTGCGCTTACTGAATCCCGTTGACCTCATTCCGTGTAGTAACCCTACCGAGAAGACTAGTCGGGTTATATAGTCGGTGTCAAATGATGAATCGGGCCGATGACTCGCCTTAGGCTACTCATGGAATAGCAAATAGCAAAAGGGCAGCCTATCGGCCTCGTCCCGCGGATGCGGAAAAACGCGTTCCCCGGGGTCTGGATTACCCGAGCTGGCGCAAGAGGATTTCCGCTCCTACGACGCCTGAATTGATCGTTATGTGGTCCATGTTCGTAAGCACGGCGATCAGATGATTCCAGGGGCAGGGCAGGTTTCTTTCGTGAGGCAAGTTTCCGTCCCAGATGGTGCGACCCGATTTTCTGCCTTCCCAAGATCCGCCGTCGATAGCGAGTCTCAGACGAGCTATTGCGAACTATTTTCGCAATAGCTCAGAATGTGCGAGCATGGCTTCGAAATGCACGCTACGGTCTGCGCCTGAATCGAATTCGGAAAGAACACATGGCCGTCCTTATTTTGGCTCTCGTGGTCGCGATTATTACCGGCGCGCACTATTTCGGACGTAACGTCACGAGGCCAGTCTGGCTAGTGCGCCAAGTCTGTGGCTGGTATAGCAGCGTTGTTCATTGTTTCGGTGCTGGCGTTACTCTTGGAATTAATCGCCTACCGTACCCTTGGGATTGAAATTAGTTCTTTGTGCGCCAGATTTTGCAAAAGGCTTCGCTTCAAGATTCCATGACTTCGGACGGCAGGGTGCGAACCCGTTTCGTGATGGGGACGATCGTCTGTTACGTCCTTCTGGTTACTTTCTACGTGGTGCTGGTCGGGACGAATTGGGGCCATGAGTTCGACGATGATGCTTTTTTAGGTCGCGGCGCTTTGAACCGGCATGTTGTTCCATTGGACCTCGCTCTGCTGATGCCGATTAGCAACGCTACGATCATGATTGCGTCCAGCGTTTTGTTCCTGGTTTCAGTGGTGCGTCGCCGGGTTTTAGTTGGCCTCCTGGCGATAGCCGGCTTCTTTGCTGCGGTAATCGGTGCCGAGATTCTCAAAGATCTCGTGTTTCCGTGGCGGCCCTTGGTTCCCGATGATGCCCGATTGGTACAGGATCTGCAGCTTAATTCCTATCCCAGCGGGCATGCTACTATCGCAACTTCGTTTCTTCTGGCTCTCTTGATGGTTTCGCCGGCTCGCTGGCGATCCTGGTTGGGGCCGGTGGCTGGCGCATTCAGTTCGATATTCGCCACCGGTGTCCTATTTGCCGGTTGGCATCGGGCATCAGACGCGTTAGGAGCGTTGGCTTGGTCCGGTGTCTGCATGAATCTTGCCGCGACCGTTGCAGTCCGGCTACGAGGACGCCCGGTAATGGGTAGTGCAAGGCCTCCCTTGTCCGGTAGCGTGGCACTCGGGGTCGTGCTGCTGGTTGCTTTCTTCCTGGTCGCGGCAACGGCTCCGCCGGAACACCCAGTTCGCAATCTCCCTTTCTTCTTGCTCACCGGTCTTATTATCGTCAGCTCGTTTATTCTCACTGCCTGGTATAGCCGGCAGTTCGAAGCGGTCGATTTTCGAGGAGCAAGGGGCTTAGAAGTGAGAAGTGAGAAGTGAGAAGTGAGAAGTGAGAAGTGAGAAGTGAGAAGTGATTGGTGATTGGTGATTGGTGCGGCGCGAAAGCCGCGAGTAGACTCCGCGAAGCGCAAACTCGGTAGGATGAGCTCCCGCTCATCCGTGGTTCTTCAAGCTAGATGCGGGATGTTGACTTCGTTATGACCTCAAAAACGACGGATGAGCAGGAGCTCCTCCCTACCGACCCGCGCTTCGCGGCAAAATCCGAATAGCTAAATCAACGTCTCGGTCTCAGGATCAAACAAACAGGCTTTGGTCATATCGACGGCCAACTTTACGCGTTCACCGACTGCATGAGTTGCGTGTGATTCGAAGCGCGCGATCACTTCTTTGCCGGCGATCCGCACCACGACCATGGTCTCGGCGCCGGTGGGCTCGACGACTTCGACTTCGGCCTCGATAGTCCCAAGACAAGGCGTCTCTTCTGTGTGACGGCGATCGTAACGGGGCAAATTTTCTGGCCTGATCCCAAGCACTACCGGCCGGCCATCAGAGTCTGATTTGGCCATTCCTTCAGGTAACGGAAGGCGAATCGTCTCGCCGTTACCTTCCCCCAAGACCACGACAGGCGAGCCAGAAACCGCGATTTTTGCGGGCAGAAAGTTCATTGGCGGTGAGCCCATGAAACTGGCCACAAACATGTTGGCTGGCCGGTCGTAGACAGTTCTCGGCTCATCGAACTGTTGCACGAGACCCTGGTGCATCACGGCGATCCGGGAAGCTAACGTCATCGCTTCAACCTGATCGTGGGTGACGTAAATCGTTGTCTTGCCGAGTTGCTGATAAAGCTTTTTGATCTCGGTACGCATCTCGACCCGCAACTTCGCGTCGAGGTTAGAGAGCGGCTCATCGAAAAGGAACAACTTCGGATCGCGCACTAGCGCTCTTCCCATGGCAACACGTTGCCGCTGGCCACCCGAGAGCTGGTTCGGTTTGCGGCCAAGCAGGCTTTCGATCCTCAAGAGCTCCGCCACACGGGCTACCGCTTTGTCGCGCTCGGGTTTGGGTACACCCCGGCTTTCCATACCGAACATCATATTCCCGCGGACAGTCATGGTGGGATAAAGGGCATAGGATTGGAACACCATCGCGATGTCCCGATCCTTCGGCGGCACCGAATTAACGACGCGTTGGTCGATCTTGACCTCGCCTTCCGTCACACTTTCGAGCCCGGCGATGATGGCGAGTAAAGTGGACTTACCGCAGCCCGAAGGCCCAACGAGTACCACGAACTCGCCGGTCTTGACTTCAAGGTCAATTCCCTTGAGCACGGGCACGGAACCAAAGTTTTTCTTAACGTGTTGGATCGTGAGTGAAGCCATAGATAACGGGCTATTTGAGGGCTCCTTGGGTGAGCCCACGCAGAAAATATCGGCCGCCGAACAGATAAATCAGGAGAGGAGGCAAAGCGCCGATCAATACGGCGGCGCTCTCAACGTTGTACTGGTGGACTGCGGTTCCTCCGCCGCTCAGCGCGACCAATGCGACCGTAACGGGCTGATGGGTGCCGGAGGAAAAAATGAACGCGAAAAGGAACTCGTTCCAGATGTTGGTGAATTGCCAGATTAAGGTGACGATGATGATCGGCGGCGACAAAGGTAAAACGACTTTGCGGAAAATCCGCCAGAAGCCGGCGCCATCGATTCGGGCCGCCTTGATCAAATCGTCAGGAATATTCACGTAGTAATTCCGGCAGAACAAAGTGGTGAAGCTTAAACCCTGAACGCAATGGATGAGGACCAGTCCGGCAATCGAATTGGTCAGGCCAAGGAAGCCCAATACCTGCGCCCAGGGTAAAAGAGCAATCTGACCAGGCATAAAGACACCTAGTGTCATGATGCCGAACAAGATCTCGGAGCCAGGGAAACGCCATTTCGACAAGACGTAGCCGTTGATAGCGCCGATGGCCGTCGAAATAATGGTGGCCGGTACGACCATGGCCACCGAATTGTAAAAGAAGGGCTGGATTCCCTCACAGGTACCGCCGACACAGAATTTGCACCAAGCCTGTACCCAGTAATCGAGAGAAAAGCTGTGAGGAATTCCGATCAAGCCGTTGCGGCTGATATCGCCGAGATCGCGAAAGGAATTGAGGAGGACGACGGTGAACGGTAGCAGATAAACTAGCGCGAACAGAGTGAGCAGCGCGTAGACAACAAGCTTCGCTCGGCGGCCCCAGGTGCCAGCGGTGCTGAGTGGATCGTAGGCAGTAGCCTCAGCCACGGCTGGCCTCCCGGCGTTGACGTAGATTGGTCCAGATAGTGTAGGGCACAAGGATGAGAGCGAGCGCAACCAGGATCATAATGGCTGCCGCTGCTCCCAGGGCCAATTGGCCACGTTGAAACATAAGATCGTAGACATATTTGGCAGGCACCTCGGTGGCGATGCCGGGTCCGCCACCGGTGAGTGCGACGACCAAGTCGAAAATTTTGATCGCGGATTGCAGAAGCACAACTGCCACGGCGATAAAGATTGGGCCGATGGCAGGCAGGATAATCCGTCGATAGATCCTGGGCATAGTAGCACCGTCTATTTGCGCGGCTTTAATGAGATCCGGATCGACAGAGCGGAGACCGGCTAAGAAGAGAGCCATCACAAAGCCCGAAGCCTGCCAGATGCCGGTGAGCACGACCATGTAAATGGCCATCTGGCGTTGGACCAGCCAGTCGAAGTGGAAGCTCGCCCAGCCGAGTTGGTGCATCAAAGCCTCGATCCCAGTTGTGGGGCTGAACAACCAGCGCCAGACGGTGCCGGTGACGATGAAAGAGACTGCCAGTGGATAGAGATAAATGGTGCGAAAGAGGGCTTCAGCGCGGATCCGCTGGTCGATCAGGATGGCCAGGCTAAGCCCGATCACCATGGTTCCAATCACGTACAGGACGCTAAATAGAAAGAGATTATTATAGGCGATTCGCCAGCGCAGGTTAACCCACAATTCCGCATAATGCTGGAAACCAGCAAAGGAATAGTCGGGTAAATCGCCGGAGTTCGAAAGCGAGATCCAGATGGTCCAAGCAGCAAAAACAAATACATAAACGAAAGTAGCAAACAAAGAGGGTGCTAGAACCAGGTGCGGAACAATAGACGAGAATCGTTCGCGCAACGGACGGCGTTCGCTCGATGCAGTCTTGGTTGAGGAGAGACTTGCTGAATCGACAGACATGTTAGTAACGCCGGGATCGCCCGACTTCGCCTTGTCGCTTAGGCTCCAGGAGGCTACGTCGGGCCAGTCGGGAACGAACGAGAACGCCGGGAACGGAACCGAATGTCGCCCTTGGTCGCCAGGTTCTCTGGCGACCGTTCACGGCGATTCCGGCGTTCACGGCGTTCACGGGTTTCTACTTCTGGGCGTCAACCGCGTCTGCCATTTGCTTCGCGGCATCGGCTGCGGATAAGTTAGGCGTATTGACGAAATTGGTGATCACCTCCATCGCTGCGCCGCGGTACTTCTGCAGGATGGTCATATTGTGGGCGAAGCTACGGACCAGTGTCCCTTCTTTGATGGCTTCCTCGAGATCTTTCTGGCATTTGATCTGGCAAGGATTGAAACCAGTCAGATCGATGTCGAGCCTGGCTGGAATAGAGCCTTTCGCCTTGTTAAAGATGACTTGGAAATCTTTCGACATAATGAGATGGGCAAGAAGCTTGGAGCCTGCCAGATAGTCCTTGTCCTTTTGTTGAAAGAAGACCACTGAATCACTATTGAGGATGAATCCAGTCTTGCCGTTGTCTTCCGGTGCTTGAGAGCAAAGGTAGTCGACGCCTTCTTTGAACCCGCCGGCATTGAAGGTGCCGATCGACCAGTCGCCCATGAAGAAGAAGCCGGCCTTGCCGGTGAGCATCATGTTAGCGGCGGCGTCCCAAGTGCGGGCGGAGATGCCCGGATCCATGTTATTGATCATCTTCCGGAATTGTTCGAAGCACTTCACCATGCCGTCGCTGCGCATGGCGGCGCTATCGCCTTCAACAAAAGCCTTCTTGAACAGGTCCATATCCATGCCGTAAACGACGATTTCGAAGGTCGTGGCGTCGGTCCAATCGGCGCTGCCGTGCGCGATCGGAATAAGGCCGGCGGCTTTCAACTTATCGCAATCGGCGTTAAATTCGGCCCAGGTGGCGGGCATGGTGGTGATACCAGCCTTGTCGAGGGCTTTCTTGCCGCCCCACATCCAATTGATCCGGTGGATGTTCATCGGGACTGCGACCCATGAACCCTTGGGCTTCATGACTGGAAGAAGCTCGGGAGCGACGGTCTTATCCCAACCCTCCTCCTTGGCCATCTCGTCAAGACTAAGGGTCTTGCCGGTGGCATTCCACTCGGCAATCTCGGGACCTTTTAGTTGGACCGCGGGTGGCGGATTACCGGACACAACATCGGCGCGGAGTTTAGCCAGAGTATTGGCGGTATGTCCGGCAATGGAAGTTGCTTCCCATTTGCCGCCTGCCGCCTTGAACATATCGCCAAGCTTGGCGATGGCTGCTGCATCGGAGCCCTCACTCCATTGGTTAAGTAGGTTAGTTTTAGGTTCGGCCACCGCCCTGGCCGACAACAGTCCAAGTGTTAACGGAACAACGGCCACCGCAAGGGAGGCGAATCGTACATTCATTTTTGCTGGGGGAGTTAATGCCCGATTTGTCGGGCGCACTATTTGTTACACAGGACCCGAATGAACACCAGTAGAGAAAGAGTACAATTCAACAAAATTTCTCAGGCCATTGGTTGACGCTCCAGTTTCCGAGGGGGGGCGGGAGGTTTTTTCTTTCAAATTGAAGTAATGGGGCAATTTCGCAGCCAGGCACTTCGTGCTCCCGACTTCGCCACGTCATTGATGACCAATGATGTTGAGTCGAAAACGTAGATAGGTGACCAGGATTTCGTCCCGGAGGGACTAGAGAAGGTAGCCTGGCAGTTTACTGCCAGGATGCGTTTACAAAAAGGCCCGTCCCGTAGGGTACGGTCTGAGTTGGTCTTCTGGTAGATTCGCCAATAAAGGTTGAGGAACGTTTCCTTCCCAGCCAATCATACCGTTCCCTTCGGGACGGTTCGCTTTCCTGACTCTCCTGGCAGTAAACTGCCAGGCTACGATCACTCGGTCCCTTCGGGACAAAACGCTTCCCCGGGACCCGTCAACAAAATCGACTCCACATCACGGACCGAAGTCGGGGGGACGACGACGAGTACGAGAACGAGTACTACCCCTTCGTCCCTTCCATATGACGATGGACAGTAATGATACCAATCAGGCCGCCTATGCGGTGAGAAAATCGGGTGGCCTGTAGATTCGGCTGTGGCAGAATCGTTTGCCGATGAACTCCCGAACCCGGACATTCCTGTTTGCGCTCACTTTTCTCCAAGTCGCTCTAGCAAGCGGTTATGTTGCCTCGCCGGTAAAGCGGGCGCGGGATGTCGGTGTTCCGTTCGACGGCACGCCTGGCGATCTCAACGCCATCACCGATGTGCCCGGGGTTGAGGTTGGCCAAACGACGCTGATAGAAGGAGATGGCAAGCTCGTGGTGGGCAAGGGTCCTGTCAGGACCGGCGTGACCGCGGTCCTCCCACTCGGTAAGACTGGCGCTAATACGCCAGTTCCAGCCGCGATGTTTTCTTTCAATGGGAACGGTGAAATGACCGGAAGTGAGTGGGTAGAAGAATCGGGATTCTTGGAGGGACCGGTGTTGCTTACCAATACGCACAGTGTTGGCGTGGTGCGCGACGCGGTGATTGCATGGGGTCAAAAACGGTACCCGGATACCGACTACTACAGTTTACCGGTGGTGGCCGAGACTTGGGATGGTGAGCTGAACGATATCAACGGGTTTCATGTTACGAAGGAGGACGTGTTTGCCGCTTTGGAAAACGCGACAGGCGGACCGGTGACGGAAGGGAATGTTGGCGGTGGAACGGGGAATCGCGCGTTCGGTTTCAAGGCAGGCATTGGGACAGCCTCGCGTTTGGTTTCGATGAACAACGATCATTTTTGCGTCGGTGTCCTGGTTCAGGCGAACTTTGCTTCACGTGAGAATCTGATCATTGCCGGCGTTCCCGTGGGTAAAGAGATCACGGACTTGATGCCCGAGATTCATCGGAATCAAGAGCGTGAAGGTTCCATCCTCGTGGTGGTGGCGACGAATGCACCCTTGTTTCCAAGCCAATTGAAACGGTTGGCGAAACGGGCTGCCCTTGGCATTGGCCGAACGGGTGGTGTTAGCACCGATTCGTCAGGAGACCTATTCATCGCTTTTTCTACTGCAGTCCCGATTGAGGAGGGAGGTCGCCAACATTGGTCGACGGTCAAGAATCCCGATATTTCTCCCCTGCTGGCCGCGGTAGTGCAGGCGACCGAAGAGGCAATTATTAACTCGTTGGTGGCCGCCAAAACGATGCATGGAATCAACGACAACGTAATGTACGCGTTGCCCCAGGATCGATTGCGCGAGGTTTTGAAGAAATATAACCGCTTAGTAACGCCGTGATCGCCCGGGAACGTCGCGAGCGCCGGGAGCGAAGTGATTAGTGGGCGGGGTGTTCTACGAAGGAGCAGGACCGGCCGGTGGCTTTTGTTCTTTCAGGACAGTCAGGTTGTTTACTCGGAGGTCTTCGACATCGAGCTGATCTATCTTCAGCTTGCGTAGGTGTACCTGCTTGATCAGCAGTTCTCGTATTATTACGCGGCTGACCACGACAAGACCGATCGTTAAACTGCCGACGGCTAAAGTCGCTAATGCTGCGGCGGCGGTCGCGCCGGCAGCAGTGACTTCAGCGACCGCGGCTCGAGACTTCGGTAGGCGGAGGAGACCGGTATGTTTCATGGCGGCTTGCCTCGGTAGGGCGAGGCTCCCGAACGACCAGATTAGTTTTTGGAGCTGATGATATTCTATCTAACAAGAGTTGGCTTAGTCAATGCGCTTGCCGAGCCTTGGGTTGCGCGCGATCATGGCTCGGCAAGCATATGGGCCTATTCGCGCCGTGGGTTGATAGAATACGAGTCTCTCTGCGGACGGGCCTTAGCCGTTCGGGAGCCTCGCCCTACCAACTTACTCAGTTCTTTTCCTGAAATCGTCCATCAGGGCGAGGATCTCTTGCCGGGTTTGGAGCATCTCGGTGATCCACTCGTCGATAGAGAAAGGGAGTTCGCGTTTTGAATCTCTAAGCCGGTTAGCCGCGGTGAGGGCGCGTGATAGTTCGCCAACGGCTCGTTTCAATTTAGCAACCACCAGACCGAACATGTTGAGATCCGGGCCCAGATCATGGTCGCCGATGGTAAGCGCGCCGGCGATCTTCGGGCCCACGACCATGTACGCACCGACCATTTCGTCTATATCGTCGTCTCGCTGGTTCTCGGTCAATCGGGATAGCTCCACGGACCGGTCGATAATACGCTTTACTAGAGGATGCCGGATCGGGCGCTCAGTGCGGGCGATCTCTTCCTCGTCAGGTTCTTCGAACTCTAGGTCCTGGTCTTCTTCCTCTTCCAGGGATGAGTCAACCTGTGCATCCAGCATTTCCTCGATCTCCTTCCAACCCATGCCGCGCGCGATCAAACGGTCTCGATCCGGATGGTCACTATATTTTTCTAGTAATTCGCCGAGTTTGGTCGAACGCCGGTCTGAAGCGCGAAGGAAAAGCTCCCACTCGAATTCATTTTTCGGATCGCCGTTGTAAGCCGCTTCCTCGCGTGGGTCGAAAGACTCCGTTATCCGGTCCATGAATGACTGCATCGCTTCGGCGTTCGCTTCGAGTTGGCGGGCTTCGTCTTCTGAAGAGAGCCGCCAGGCCGGTTCGCCAATCTCAACCTTGTAGTCGGTGGACTCGATGACGACGCGCCCATTAGTGTCACTAAACCATTCCAGATAGAGCGCATTGGCCATGTGTTCGGAAAACGGTTGATCGTTTTTAAGCGCCTCGTAGTCGAGGTTGTCGATTACTCGTACTTTCCTGGCTGCCGTCATATCTCCGACAACGCCGGTCTGGTCCGGCTTCAGAGCAAGGCTCGGGTCCACCTTTGGCGCAGGATTAAGGAAGGTGAGCTTGCAGCCGGCGAGATCTTTGTGGCCGTTGCCGGATAGTTTTAAGGCCAACGGAACCTGGTGTCCGGCGAGCCAGATTTTACCTTGGACAAGCCCAGGTGTCTGGTTATCGATTTCCCCGCGAACGATATTATCTGCGATACGCCAGGCCATACGGGTGTCTTACCGAAAAATCACAATATTGCAACATATTTCTGTTGAGTTATTAATGAAGCTGCCACCAAGACGGTTCTAGGTTTAAGGTTGTAAGTTTTAGGTTCTAGGTTGTGCTCCGCGCAGCGCCAAGCGTCGCCCGAATAGAGAATTAAACTTAGAACTTAGAACCTAAAACCTTGAACCTAGAACTGTTCCGGTTAATCGCGTTCGTCTCGATCACGCATTGACTTCAGCCAATCGCGTACCATTCGGCGCAAACTTCTGCGTTCTCGTGATGCGAGATGACGAAGTTGGCGGTTAACCCGGACCTCACGTTTCAAATCTTCAAGCCGAAAGGGTAGGAACTGAAAACCGGTTTGGGCGGCCATGATCAGGCCCAGAATCACGAGCGATATCCATTCGTTACGCGACGTCCCTCCAACGATGAGAGCGATCCAGAAATATCGGAAGACCGATATCCTGACATTATCGCCGATTATTTCTAAAATATCGGTCGGGGTGAACTGAATTGTCTCCGGGGCCCGCTGCAACCGAACTGTAAGCGACCGCGAGCGCTGGGCAGGTGGCACGGGGCGAGCGGGGGCTGGGACTAAAATCGGTGCATGCTGAGTGGCTGGGGACAGGCTTTCGTTTTTTAACCAATCGTCGATCTCTTTCTTCCGCCACCGAAGTGTGTAGTCGGGGGTCAGCAAGCCGGTTAACAATTGCTTCCAGCGGGGCGAAAGTGCTTCTGGAATCTCGATCTTTCCTCCGGCAACCCGATACAGCTGTTGTTTCACATCAAGACCGGCAAACGGTTGCCGGCCGGTTAACGCCTCGATCAGGACCATTCCCAAGCTCCAATAATCGCTGGCCTCCGATTGCATACCGGTAACAGCTTCGGGCGACGAGTACGCGACCGTTCCGATGGTACCCGTCAAGATCGTCTGGTACCCGCCGAGACGAGCGGTTCCGAAGTCAGCGAGCGAGACGTGCAACGGTTCGGCCTGGGTGACGAACACGTTAGACGGCTTGATGTCCCGGTGAAGGACGTTCTGGCTATGCAAATAGTGGATTGCGTCTGCCAACTGTTCCAGGAGACGCTTGGCGTCGGCTTCGCTGAGATGGTTCTGTTGCTGGATCAGGTCCGTCAGCGTTCCATGGGCCACATAGGGAGAAACCTCGAAATATCGGCCTTGGATCTCGCCGGCCTGCAGAATCGGCAATAAGTGGGGATGCGAGAGAGCGCACTTTTGCCGTTCGTCCATCAGGCCGGGAAGCCTTCCGTGCCGGTAGATCTTCACCGCGACCTGTTCGCCGCCGGGGCGTTCTCCTATCCAAACGTCCGATTCGCCGGAGTGGTTGCTCAGCAGTTTGGTCAGGCGGATATTGCCGACGAAACCGATGTCCAGGGGCAATTGAGCGCTGAAGACGGGCTCGCTGACTGGCCCGGGTACGTCCGAAGACGGTCCCAAGTCCGCCTTCGCTAAAACTTCCTCCTTCGCCAAGGCTCCGGAGGACAAGTCGGAGGATAAATCTTCCTGGCCCACAGAGGCCGGTCCCACGGATTGCTGCTCCTCCGCCATCGAAGAGACCTTCTTCAGCCCGACAGCCGGCGTCAACGCTTTGTTTCGACGAGTGGCGCCAGAGTCCGTTTCATCCGCCGGCTAACCGTTCGAAAACCGATTGCTTCATAAAAGCGGATCGCGCTGTGATTGAACTCATAAACGTTCAAGTCCAACTCCTGCATATCTCTCGCTCGAGTCCACAGGATGGCCGCGTCCACTAGTTTACGTCCGACCCCGGTTCGGCGGAATTTCGTGGCCACGGCAAGGTTTTCTAGAAGAACAAAACGGTTCGGATTGAGCAAGGGCGGCGCTTCCCGAATCACGGTGATCGCAATGCCCGCTAGATCACCCTGATCTTCGGCGACAAAAACGGCCGCATCGGGGTCTTGGAGCCGCTCTTCCAGATAGTGATAGTGTTCTACTGCCGCCGGTTCTCTGAACTGGGTAGGGTCTTCACCATGGTGGAATGCAACGATCTCATCCAGCAAACGGGCTAGTGCGACCAGATCTTCGGGGCGGGCGGGCCGGACGGAAACCTTCATGAGGTAAAAAGATGGCAGGGACACTTCGCGAATAGCAAATAGCAAATGCAGAGGAGCCAGGAGCCAGAATTCAGGAGTCGGAATAGGCGGCACTATGATTCAACCCGCCGAGTGGAAGCGGCGGTTTGCCAAAGTAATCAGTAATCAGTAGGTCAGTAATCAGTCCTCCTGACTCCTTCTTCTGTTTTCCTGCCCGCGTTTCTTTGCTAGTGTCAGGCTTTTCGAGAATTTCCCCCAGGGCCGGCAGGAGTGTGTTCTAGTTCCCGGAAAATCAGAACCGACAACAACTATGAGTGAGGCGCAAACTGAGTCGAGGCCACAAGTTTCCCTGCTTCAACAGGCGGTTAACGTTTTCTTAAAGGACGCAATGCCGCATTTGACGCTCACGGCGTGTGCTGACGCAATGATTCGGTCGGTGGTGCGGTTCATTCCTGGGGGATTGGTTTCCGGCAGCCTTTGGGGTCCAGGACAGCGACCAAATACTAGATTCAGATTGGCGGTGGAAGGGGATACGATAGTGCATCGAGAAAGCGCCGAACTCGACCTGCTACCTGAGGAGCTAAAATTGCCGGACGCACCTGAGGACGATGTGCGCATCCTGCTGCATCGCTCGTTGAAGTCTTTGACGACTGACCGGCCTGGCCTCGATAACCTGCAGCAGGCGAAGTGCCGGGCGGCAATCGAGATCCGGCTTTGTTATTTTGGCCGTCTGATTCTGTTGCTGATCGTTGGATTGCCCACAGCTAAAGGTTTGATCAACAAAGAGTCCGAAGAATTCCTTAACTTATTTTGCAGGTGCTGCCAGATCACGCTGCAAGGGGCTTATATCGCAGAAATGGAAGAGAGGTCCGGGCGGTCGAGCTGCCGCCTTTTACCCGAAAAATTCAGTCTCACCTTTCATTGGTTCCACTCGATTACCCGCCACCTGAACCTTGGGATCGCCCGGCTGCGTGGGGGACAGTACCCGGAAGCCGTCGACGCACTCGACCGGACGTCAGTCGTGGCTGCGGTTTGTTTGGCGGAAATTATTACTCTAGTAAAAACCCTTTCCGATCCGAGCCAGCCGCTGGCCTTGCCAATGCCGGAAACACCGGAAAAAACGGGAACGACCTGAGTGGCGAGTGGGCGACTTTGGTGGGGCGAGGCTCCCGAAAAACCGATGGGCTTCTACGGAGCCAGTTGATATCGGAAGAATTAGGAGGGTTGCTAGGCCGATACTCTGCCGAGCCGTTGGTCTGTAGTGAGTTTCTCGTGGCATACCAGGGAGCGGCTCGGCGCGACTGGAGACCTAATCCACCTTTTGCGGCGTCGAAACAGGTTGAGCCCTGGTCAACCTCTTAGCTCTTTCGGGAGCCTCGCCCCACCAAAGCAGCCGTTTCGCTATTCTACGGCGACGCTTTGGCCATGGCTGCGCGCTGGCGAGCCGTGCGGCGGGCGCGAAACTCGTCAAGCTTCTGTTGCTGCTCGGGGGTTAGCAGCGGCGCTAATCCTGCCAGAGTCTGGTCGAAAGCCTCATTATTTTCTTGCACGGTCTTTTGCCGGACTGCTCGGAGTCTCTCGATCGCCTCATGAATTGGCACCCTGACCTTCTCCTGCTGTTCCGGGGTCAAGTTAAGCTGCCTGGTCAGGTTCCTCATGGCCGCTTGTTCCCAGCTAACGGCCTGTGGCGCTTTCGCGGTGAACCGATGCATAGAGCCTAGCGTCAGTGTGATCGTAGCCCCGCAGAGGGCGCCGATGACAAATAGCAGCGCGAATGAAATTGTCAGTTTCCAGCCGAATCCCATAGCGATTGCGCCATTTCGTCGACTGGATCCGGCTCTTCCGGCCCTGCCATCAGCAGAGTTTGGAAGTTCCAGCCGACCAGTGCGGCAAAAATGACGAGTGCAGCCGAAATCGACAGAATGGAGGTCCGGAACGTGATCCGCGCCTTGTGTACGGCGCACACGTGCAGGGAGTAGACCCGCCCGGGGAAGTCGCTCGGCATGGAGGCGGGCTCTTCTTTGCCTGCGTCCTTTGCTCGTGCAAATAACTGTTCCATCCCGTCGTTCGTCATTTTTCTAATCGCTGGACTGCCGCCGCGAGTTTTTGGCGTGCTCGGAAAGCGGTCACCTTAACTTTTGACGGGGTCCAGCCGGTAAGGTCACAGATTTCTGCAATCGATTTTTCTTCTAAATGTAGCCAAGTGACGACGGCGCGCTCATCGGGTTTGAGGCCTTGCATCAAACGTTCCAGCAATTCTTTAGCCTCTTCCGGCGACCGTTCTGTAGGCAGAATCGCTGAGTTTTTCAAATTGTCGAGAATGGCCTGTTGTTCTTCGCTGAAGTCTGACCAGCGGAATTCGGGACGTACCTTTTGTTTTCTAAGTTGGTCGATGCAGGTATTGACGGCGATTCGCGATACCCAGTGCTCGAAGGGCATATCCGCCCGGAACTGGTGCAGGCGTGAAAAGATCTTAAGGAACACGTCCTGGCAAAGATCTTCTTCCAGCTCTCGACGGGGAAGGTGATTTCGAACGATGCGGATCACGATTGGATAGGTGAATTCGATCAGCTGCTTAGCTGCTGATTCATCATTCTTCCTCGCTCGCGCAATTAGGCTGAGAAGAGCGTCATCTGCCATTCAACGCGTTGACTCCATCGGCGCTGTCTCCGCCAGTTGCGCATGTGTCTTTATGAACGCAACGTGTCAACATCGCAACCATAAACCCATGAAGCGCCTCGGGCGTAGCTTGTGGCGACCACGTCTTTGGACGGTTCAACCCGCAAAATCATCAATCAAAAATTATGTCCTTCCTCAAAGAATTCAGGGACTTTGCCATGAGAGGGTCCGTAATTGACCTCGCCATCGGTGTTATTATCGGTGCAGCGTTCGGAAAGATTGTAAATGCGCTTGTTAATAGCGTGATTATGCCCCCAATCGGTTTGCTTTTGGGGCGGGTGGACTTCTCTAGCCTATTTTGGAATCTATCGGGTCAACCGGCTGCTTCTTTGAAGGAGGCTACGGATAAAGGGCTACCGGTGTTGGCGTACGGAGTGTTTCTTAATACGGTTATAGAATTCCTGATCGTCGCCTTCGTGTTATTCCTGGTGATCAAGCAGATTAACCGTTTCACGGCGCCGCCTCCAGCGCCGAAGGCGCCCGAGCCGACCGCCGAGGAGAAACTCCTCGAAGAGATCCGGGATATCTTGAAGAGTCAGGGGGCTACTAAGGCTTGAGGCGTGCGGTAGGGATGAGCTCCTGCTCATCCGAGGGCCGATCGCTACAGATTCTCCGCTAGTCCCTCGGATGAGCAGGAGCTCATCCCTACCGGCCTCACGAAGACCCTATCTTCAACAGTTCCGTAATCACCAGGATTACAACTAACGCCAGGATGAAGCTACGGAGCAGCCACCTGGGTCGTTCCGGTCCGGAAAGCGCTACCCAAGCCACCACAGCCAAGATGAGGCCAATTAACGTCCAGGAGAGCATCGTGCCAAGAAAGGTGTGCTGGTTTCGAAGGCTAAAATCATGCCAACCCTGTTCGTCGGGTGTAATCAACTGCCTTCGAGGCCTTTACGGACTTTTGCTCTGTTTAACCCCTGAGAGGAGCTTGCAACTGGCTAAGGTGGCG
>Ga0207067_10085_pt1 | contig 31020 bp, 29 predicted proteins | sample Alteio_BWMinCont_25_FD_153484 | JGI IMG/M metagenome (GOLD analysis project Ga0207067, IMG submission 153484) | Enriched cells from forest soil in Barre Woods Harvard Forest LTER site, Petersham, Massachusetts, United States -... | ecosystem: Environmental > Terrestrial > Soil > Temperate forest >...
TTACTTCCTTATTGTAAATCCTTTTCGCCCTGTTCAAATGGGTCAGGGACATTATTCCGTTTGTAATAATGTCGCATGCTCCGGCAATGGTGATAGCGGCAAAGGCAATTGTAAAACTGTTTTTCCGGCTGTCGTTTATCGCATTGGAGACGATTGCTGCGACGAATGTTCCCGTAAAGACAATTATGTGCCGGTGATACCTGTCCACAATGCTATAGTATTTATCCAATTGAAAAGATGATTCCTTGTACATAGCTAATCTGGAAAAACAAACATCCTTCGTGATTCTGTTCTCTCCCATCAGCATTAAATTATATCCGGAAAGGTACCTAATCCTGATTTTCAAAGAATCGCATTTATGGGGGGAAGTATATTTCAGTGTATCATGGGCTAAACGATAGTATTCCTCATTCTGGGCAAAAAGATGCTGTGCGCAAACAATTGCGGAGAGGAGAATCATGTTTAGCCAAATTTTTTTTTTCACGCGGAGGATTTTAATAAAATCCGTTCTATAAAGCAATTTGTACTAAAACTACGTGAATTTAAGGAAATTCAGTTTACAACAATAAGAAGAGCATAATACTCACGATTGAAGATATTATTCATAAATTGGAGGTTACAAACCTTCTCCTTATGATAAAATATTCAGGAATCCTTTTGATTCTGCTTTTTACTTCAGGCTCTTTTTCCCAGAGCGTATATGCTCCTCTAAACAGTGATTACTATAATTTAATTGACAGGATCGATGTCAAGGATAATTCCGGAACGGTTTTTAGCTCTGTAAAACCCTATCTGAGAATAGATATTGCTATGTTGGCAACGGCCGTTTCCAAAGATACGCTGATACACTTATCAAGAGTCGACAAGAGGAATCTGGACTACCTCCGGGAGGATAACTGGGAATGGTGCCGGGGAAAAGATTCGGTTAAAAGCAGAAAGCCTTTGTTGGGAGGACTGTACCGGAAAAATAACGCATTCTTTGCAATAGATAATAAGGATTTTTTACTGCAGATAAACCCTGTGGCTTATTTTTCTTACGGGAAAGATATGCCCCAATCGGGTCAAACCACTACCACGTATATCAATACAAGAGGCTTTGAGCTAAGAGGCTTGATTGATAACAAAATTGGTTTTTATACCTTCCTTACTGACAACCAGGCCGCTTTCCCTGAATATGTAAATACCCGGATAAATAGTTCGGGCGTGATTCCGGGAGTCAGTTCAGGTGTAATTCCGGGCGAGAATTTCTGGCAAAGATTCAAAACAAACGGGTATGATTTTTATACTGCCAATGGCTATATTGATTTTAAAATCACCAAACACATCAGCACTCAGTTTGGCCAGGACAAAAATTTCATGGGAGATGGTTATCGTTCGCTTATGTTATCCGATTTTTCCAGTAACTACCTGTTCTGGAAGGTAGATACAAAAATCGGCAGGCTGGAATACGTTAATCTGTTTGCACAAATGACTGCTGACCCCTCAAGTAATTCAGGTGGGACACTCGGTGATGTTTTTTATCCGCGAAAATACATGGCACTCCATTATTTAAATTTAAAGGTTTCAGGAAAATTTACCTTAGGGCTGTTTGAATCTGAAACTTTTGGAAATACAGATTCCCTCCATAACAGGGGGTTTGATCCTACGTACCTGAATCCGGTTATTTTTTACAATGCTGTGGAAAATGGACTTGGCGCTCCCGACAAGGACCACATCGGCATAAACTGGAAGTGGAATTTTCTGCATCACTTTTCGCTGTATGGAACGATCCTTCTGGATGAATTTAATATTTCCGAACTCAGAGCAGGTACCGGCTGGTGGGGAAATAAACAAGCTGGTCAGTTGGGCTTAAAATACATTGATGTGTTGGGAATTCCTAACCTGGATATACAATTGGAAGGAAATGCAGTTCCACCTTATACCTATGAGACCTATTCGTTCTCCAAAGTGACAAACTACTCCTATTTTGCGAATTATTCAAATTATGGGCAGCCGCTGGCTGATCCGAATGGTGCAAACTTTTATGAGGGCATAGGAATACTGCGTTATCAGCCATTTTACAGGTTTTCCTTCACGGGCAAATTAATTTACACAATTATCGGATTGGATCCGCCTCCGGGAGATGCCCCCCTGAACTATGGCAGTAATGTAATGCTGCCTAATACTACACATGTAAATGAGTATGGAAATTATATAACACAGGGAGTCAAAACAACTATTATGTATGGCAGCTTTACCGCTTCTTGCCAGCTTGCCCATAATATGTTCATTGACCTCACAGCTATCATCAGGCAGGAGAATAGTGCCGGCAAAAACCAAACATTTAATCAGCCAGTAAGTAATACCTATTACAACAGTTCTGAAAATATATTTTCCGTTTCCTTCAGGTGGAATATTGCCCAAAGGCTGCAGGAGTTTTAGACTTTTTTGATTTCCTTTACTTTAATGCTTTTAGCGGCCTCCATCATTTTCAGAATAGCAGCTTCTGAAAAGGCGTCTCCGTCTTTCAGGTCTTCAATTACATAGCTGTCCTTACCAGCCTTTACAATTGTATAAAAATGGTATTCGGAATCCATTCCGCTAACCTGGGATTCCCAGATAATTGCATCGGGGTCATCCCGCAGATAACGTTTGAATTTTTTGACATCTGCATCCTTTATATCTCCTTTTGTAAGTGCAATATCCCCTTCGCCTGGTGTAATGCTGATCTGGAAATCCTTTCCTGATTTAATAGTAATGGAACCCGAACTCTGCAAGGAAGGTTCAAGTTTGGTTTTGGTTGTATCCGGAACATAAATGGTAATGGGGGCATTGTAAGCACTTAAATCATAAACAGACATCCCAGGAATGTTTTTATCCCTGGTAGCAGATTGCCCGCAACCAGATACAGTGAAATAAACAGGAACCGCTAAAAGGAAAAATAGTTTCTTGAACATAGTATTGGTTTTGTATTAAGTGTCAGGTACAAACGTACATGAATTTTAAAAGACACACAAGAATATTGTTTCTAAATTTACCATTGAATGGAAATCTCCTTTAGCCAGCATTTGCTTCAATTCAAGTATCCGTTTAAAATCGCTCTTAATTACCGGACATGTACACCTGTTGTTATTACTGAAATAGGATGCGAAGGCTTAACTGGTTATGGAGAAGCTTCTCTCCCGCCTTATCTGGAAGAAACGGTCAAGACGGTATTTCAGTTTTTGGCCAAAGCCGAAAAAGTACTTAAGGAATATAATACGCCGGAAAACCTGGAAACTATATTAAACAGGATAGAGGCCATAGCTCAAGGCAATACAGCTGCAAAAGCAAGTGTTGATATTGCTTTGCATGATTTAAAAGGAAAACAGGAAGGCCGCCCTTGTCATACCTTCTGGAATCAGAATACGAATAAGACTTCGGCTATTTCCATTTCTACTCCCGGTAAACCTGTTATTACTCCCTGCATTTCAATGACACTTGGAATGGATGAGCCAACCGTCCTTCTTAAAAAACTGAAAGAAGCAGAAGCTTTTACTATTTTGAAAGTAAAACTTGGAGGTGAAACTGATTTTAAAATTATTGAATTGATCCGATCCCATACAGCTAAAGCTATTTCTGTTGATGTGAATCAGGGTTGGAAAACGAAAGAAGATGCACTGGAGCGGATAGAGTGGCTTAAGGATAAGAATGTTCTGTTTATTGAACAACCTTTGAATAAGCTTGATTTTTCGGGCGCGGCCTGGTTAAAAGAGAGAAGCCCCCTTCCCATTATTGCAGATGAATCCTTTCAACGCATTTCGGATCTGAATCAGGTGAAAGATTGTTTTCACGGGATCAATATCAAATTAATGAAATGCTCAGGCATGAACGAAGCATATAAAATAATGTTGCAGGCAAAACTGCTTAATCTGAAAATACTCATAGGCTGCATGTCCGAATCATCCTGCGCTGTTTCTGCAGCCGGGCAATTAAGTCCCTTCGCAGATTGGTCCGACCTCGATGGGCCACTTCTGATTAAAAATGATTTGTTTAGCGGATTAAATTATGCAAATGGAAAACTTGTGCTGACTGATAAACCAGGTATTGGGGTTGAAAAGCGCTGATGAGCGCTTATTGGACGGAGGGCTTTGAGTGAAAAGAACGTTTTTTTTGTTCAAAAAAAAACCCCGATTTTATCGGGGTTTTTTTATTACTTCCTTTTAGAAGCTTTTTTCTTAGCCGCTTTCTTTTTAGGAGCTGCTTTCTTTTTTGCTGCTTTCTTAGCCATGGTTTTTAGGTTTTAGTTAATTAATAGTACGAAGTAACAAAAAATATGTTTCACAAAAAAATATTCAGCACTATTTTTTTAACATTGGTTTGTTAACAAAGTTGAATGTGATTTCAGCTTCACCTTTATTTCTTCTGATATTTTTTTGATTCAGCAATTTATTTTTTCAGCAGTATGTCCTGAATGCATCTGGTAGCAATCATTTTAGTTCGGTTCGATTTATACTACTTCAGAAAAAATGAAAAATAATAATTCAATGCACTGGTAATTTGTTCCGATTGCTTCTGTAAAATAAATTGTGTGGAATATTTCATTTTGACTTCAGGAACAAAAAAATAATTACCATTTAAGTATCCAGGCAAAAATAAGGGGAACAACAATCGTAGCATCTGATTCCACAATGAACTTAGGAGTGTGGATGTCCAGCTTACCCCACGTAATTTTTTCATTGGGTACTGCGCCTGAATAAGAACCGTAACTTGTTGTGGAATCCGACACCTGGCAGAAGTAGGACCAGAACGGAACATCTTTCCATTCAAGATCCTGGTACATCATTGGAACAACACATATCGGGAAGTCGCCTGCTATTCCACCTCCTATCTGAAAAAAACCAACACCTTTACCTCCCGAATTTTTCCGGTACCAGTCACTCAATGTGATCATGTATTCAATACCACCCCTGATCGTTGTAGGTTTGATTTCTCCTTTTATGCAATAAGATGCAAAAATATTTCCCATAGTGGAGTCCTCCCATCCCGGACAGATAATAGGGATATTCTTTTGTGCAGCTGCCAGCATCCAGGAATCCCGGGGATCAATTTCGTAGTATTGTTCCAGAACGCCGGATAGCAACATTTTGTACATGAACTCATGTGGCAGGTAACGTTCCTCTTTTTGATTGGCATCAGCCCAAAGTTTGTGAATGTGTTTTTGCAACCTGCGGAACGCTTCTTCTTCAGGAATACAGGTATCCGTTACCCTGTTAAAACCATCTTCCAGCAGTGCCCATTCCTCTTTTGGACTAAGGTCCCGGTAGTGCGGAACTCTTTTGTAATGCTTGTGTGCCACAAGATTCATGATGTCCTCTTCCAGATTCGCTCCTGTACAGGAAATGATATCTACTTTGCCCTGACGGATCATTTCCGCCAGAGATTTTCCCAGCTCAGCGGTACTCATTGCCCCGGCAAGCGTGATCATCATTTTCCCTCCTGCGCCAAGATGCGCTTCATATCCTTTTGCAGCATCTACCAAAGCAGCTGCATTAAAATGCAGGTAGTGCGTTTCAACAAATTGCGAAATGGGTCCTCTTTTCATAAATTTCTTTTTTTAGTTTTAAAATTGATTTGATTTACGAGCTATCTCAGGTTACGCCTTAAATTTAGGGTTTATTTAAATAAAGTTTAAAACTGCTTCTAAAAACCCTTTAGGATGATCGGCATGCAACCAGTGACCCGCAAAAGGAATGGTTTTAATGTGTGCATCCGGAAAGGTTTTATGTATCAGAAGCAGGTCCGTTTCATTTATGTAGGATGAGTTTTCTCCCCTTAAGAAGATGGTAGAAAAATTCTGATCTGAATAGGTTTGGCCGAAACCGATTGCTTTACCAACTTCGTCAATATTTTCCGCAATGGCCCGGAGGTTAAAACGCCAGCTGAGCCGGGTATCTGTTTCCCAAAATAAATTCTTCAGCAAAAACTGAAGGGTGCCTGAATCCGGTATACGATCCGAAAGTATTGATTCAGCGTCCTTTCTTGTTTTGACTATTTTGAAATCAAGAGATTGCAAAGCAAAAATAATTTCCTGATGATGTGGGGGATAATAGCGCGGTGCAATATCCGCTATGATAAGACTACTTATCTTTTCTGAAAAATCTGCCGCAAATTTCAGGGCCGTCTTTCCTCCCATCGAGTGGCCAATCAGGCTGACTTTATCAAATCCAAGCCCGGAAATCAGTTCGTCCAGATCAGCACTCATTACCTGATAATTAAAAATTTCACTGTGCGGGGAAAGTCCGTGATTGCGCTGGTCAACAACATAAACTTCCTTGTTTTTTTCTGCGAGAACTTTGGCAATTGTCTGCCAGTTATCACTTTGCCCGAATAATCCATGAAGAATAAAAACCGGTACTGAACCTTGTCCGTATTTTCTGTAAAATAATTTCATCAATACCTATAAATAGCTCTTTGTGTGGTACAATTTTCAAACTAATTTTTCCAAATAGAGTTGAATGGTTTTCCCGAGACCAAAATAAAGCGCGTCCGATATTAATGCATGACCAATGGAAACTTCAAGAAGGCCTGTAATGCATTTGTAAAAAAAGCCGAGGTTCTCTAAATTCAGGTCGTGGCCGGCATTGATTCCAAGCCCTGCATTAGTTGCAATGGCGGCTGCATCTATAAATGGACGAATGGCCCTGAATCTATCTGCATGAAATTCTTTTGCATAGGACTCCGTATACAATTCGATACGATCTGCACCGGCTATTTTGGCACCTTCAATCATTTCCTTAACCGGATCAATAAATACCGAAGTTCGTATTCTCTGGCTTTTAAATTCAGCTATTACTTCCTTCAGAAAGTCGCTGTGGGTGATAGTATCCCATCCATGATCAGACGTCAATTGCCCGGTGGAATCCGGAACAAGTGTTACCTGAGTTGGTTTGATCTGTAAAACAAGCGAAATAAATTTCTCCTCCCTGGGGTTTCCCTCTATATTGAATTCCTTAGTGACCAGTGGCTTCAGTTGAATTACATCCGTATACCGGATATGGCGTTCATCCGGTCTGGGATGAACTGTTATACCATTTGCACCAAATAGTTCGCAATCAGCAGCAAATTTCAGCAGGTCAGGAGTAGCACCCCCCCTGGCATTGCGGAGAGTGGCTATCTTATTAATATTTACACTTAGGTTACACATACCTGTAATATTATAGGTGGGGCATACCTGCAATATTAGTGGTTTTTTTGCTACTATTGTAGTTGGATGATAGCTGCTGAACTTTTAAATGTAGGACTTCCCGTATTATCAAAAAATGATACAGTTTCGAAAGCATTGAAACTGATGAAGGAATTCAAGGTGGCCCATCTTCCCGTTGTAACGCTGGATGAATATCTCGGTCTGGTTTCTGAACATGCTTTACTGACCCTGAATTTGAAAGATACGCTAGGAAAACAGGCAGGAACTCTTGTTCGCCCTTTTCTGTTTGAAGACCAGCATTTGTTCGATGCCCTAAAGCTGATTGATACGTTTAAGATTTCCCTCGTACCTGTTTTATCTAAAAATGAAAAATTTCTGGGTTCATTTACTGAATTTTCTCTGGCGGATGCTTTAACGGCCTTGACAGCTGTTCAACAGTCGGGAGGGATAATCATTCTGGAAATGCCCTCTGCCAATTATACATTGACTCAAATTGCGCAGATAGTAGAAGAAAATGACGCGCGTATTTTAGCTTGTTATTTAATTTCTCAACAGGAAACCAATACGGTGGAAGTTACGTTAAAGATTAACAGAGAAGATTTATCCTCCATTATACAGACTTTCACGCGTTATAATTATTCAATAAAAGCCACATTTCATCAAAGTGAAAATGACGAAGACATGCGCAGACGCTTTGAGCTGTTTATGAATTATATCAATATGTGATTGTTCTCCATGTCTCTTTCACATCTGAAGATCCGAAAGCTGTTAGTGCCTGTTGTTTATTTGTTTCTTGTCTGGACTGTTTCATCAAAAGCTGCAAACAATGATTCGATTATAGTAGCTGGGGCGGATTCTACACAGATTGCGCCATCCGCTAATGAAAAGTATCTTATCATACATACGATCTCTGTAACCGGAAATAACAGAACAAAAACCCGGATCATCTTCCGCGAGCTTACGCTTCATGCAGGTGACACTATTCTTCCTTCTGCTCTTGAGGCTTTGATAATGAAATCCAGGAATAATATTCTGAATACGCATTTATTCAATTTTGTCCGTATTGATACGATTCCCTGGTTCCGGAATCAAATTGACATTCTTGTTGACGTAAAGGAGCGCTGGTATCTTTTCCCGATTCCGACCTTTGACATCGCCGAACGGAATTTTAATACCTGGCTGGAAAATCCTAATCTGGAAAGAGCCAGTTATGGTTTTTTCCTCGTTGACAATAATTTCAGAGGCTTGAAAAGCAATCTTACCTTTCAGTTCCGCATTGGTTATGCCCAGCAATTGCAGATAACTTATGCCATTCCGTATTTAAATAAAAAACAGACCAGCGGATTGGGGTGCGGGTTTAGCTATAACAGAAACCGGGAGATCTATTATTCAACTGAAAATAACCAGCTGGATTATTATAAAAATACTGACTTTGTACGGGAGGAATGGGTGGGTAAATTAAATTATTCATTGCGAACAGGTTTTTACACAACCCAGACTGCTGAAATAAGGTATGTACAAAGCAGCATAAGTGATTCCCTGGCTTCGCTGAACAAGGATTATTTTGGCGGAGGGGCAACCCAGTTTCAATTATTTATTGCAGGTTATAGATTCAGGCGGGATTGCAGGGATTCAAAGGCCTATCCCCTGAAAGGTTATTTTTTAGGTTTTGATTTGGTAAAACAGGGGCTGGGTATTCTGAAAAATGAAAGTGCCAACCTGTTTTATGTGTCAGCTTCTGCCAGAAAGTACTGGCAGTTATTTGACCGCTTCTATTTCGACGCCATGATCAAGGGGAAATTAACTGACAATGAACAACCTCCCTATTACCTGCAAAGTGCTTTAGGCTATGGGGATTATGTACGGGGATATGAATATTATGTAATTGATGGTCAGAGTTTCAGCCTGCTAAAAACTAATTTTCATTATCAGTTGGTAAGGCCCTCTGTATATCATGTTAATTCACTTCAAAATGAACGATTTAATACCATACCCTATGCGGTTTACCTGACATTATTTGCTGATGCTGCGTATGTGGAAGACAATTATTATTTCAAAAATAATCCACTGACGAATAACTTACTGATCGGGGGCGGTGCAGGGGTTGACTTTGTTACCTATTACGACATCGTTATTCGCATGGAATGTTCAATGAACAGGATGGAACAAGTTGGATTGTTTTTACATTTTGTGGCACCTTTTTGAGGAAAAAGGATGCAAACAGATTAAAAGAATCTGAATAAAAAATTAGCTTAATTTTATAGCACATTAACAGAATTTTAACGAAAGACTGGAATATGATTATTGCAATTTATGGCCGACCTTCTGATGCAACGATTTTGCCTGAGATTGAACAGCTCTTTGCTAAACTGAAGAGCCTGAATGTGGAAGTAGTTGTTCATGATGTATTTTATGCTTTTCTTAACAAAAGGACGGATTTAAGTTTGTTAATGGAAGGGTGTAAAACCTTTTCCAGACATGAGCAACTGACAGGCAAGGCAAATTTTCTTCTCAGTATCGGCGGGGATGGTACTTTGCTTGAAACAATTTCCCTGGTGCGTGATTCTGCAATTCCCATTTTAGGAATTAATACCGGCAGGCTGGGTTTTTTAGCAACTGTTTCCAGAGATAATATAGATTCAGCGGTTCAGGCTTTGATAGACAATAAATATAGTGTTGACAGGCGAACATTGCTTCATCTGGAAACTGAACAAGCTATATTTGGCGACCTGGACTTTGCCTTAAACGAAATGACAGTTCATGCACGTGATTCATCTGTTATGATGACCATCCATACGTATATTAATGAGGAATACTTAAATTCTTATTGGGCGGATGGGTTAATTATAGCGACTCCAACGGGTTCGACAGCTTATTCTCTTAGTTGCGGAGGGCCTATCATGATTCCTGATTCAAAAAGTTTTATTATCACCCCTATTTCCCCTCATAACCTGAATGCACGCCCGCTGGTTATTTCGGATAATGATGTAGTTACACTGAAGATGGAAGGACGAAGTAAAAGTTTCATGGTTTCGCTGGATTCACAGTCCAAAATGGTGGAATCTTCTGGTGTACTGAAAGTCCGAAAGGAAGATTTTCAAATAAGCCTGGTGCGGCTGAATGGTCAGAACTTTATCCAGACGCTGCGGAACAAACTTTTGTGGGGAATGGATAAGAGAAACTGAATGACCTTTCATCCCCTGTTTACCGCAGCAATGCTAATAATTGTGCAATAAATACGGAAAGATTTCGTTCTATTTTCAGTTTATGAAAAGAAATGGTAGTTTATTTTTAATTTTATTTACCTCATTTTCAGCTATTTGGGCTCAGGGGATGGCTCCTGATAAAAACTCACATACCAGGGAATTAGTACTGATGGGAGGGATTTCCTTTTACATTGGCGATCTTAACCAAACCGGTTATTTAAAATATCAGGATCCCGCTGCTGCCCTCGCATTTAGGTACAATATTAATAAACGTTTTGCATTGCGCGTCCAGGGTTTGTATGGTCATGTTCATGCTTCTGATGCAGATAATGCCAATCCTGTTATCAGCGACCGCAACCTCAATTTCCACTCAGTCATTATTGAAGGGGCGGGCATTGCAGAATTTAATTTTCTTCCTTTCAAACTGGGCACGGATGATTTATTTACTCCTTATATATTTGCGGGTATTGGCGGCTTCCATTTTAATCCCCAGGCTGAGTATGAAGGAGTTACCTATAATTTACGGGATTTATCCACTGAAGGTGAAGGAACCCTTTCCGACCCCGGTTCAAAACGGTACAAACTGAATGTGATCTGCATTCCTTTTGGAATGGGGTTTAAATGGTCTTTAGGGAAATATATAGGAATTGGAATCGAAAGCGGGATGCGGAAAACCGGCACGGATTACCTCGATGATGTGAGTACCGTATATCCTAATCCTAAGTATCTGAACAGCCCTGCTGCCGTTTACCTGTCTGACCCATCTGTTAACAAGGACCCCAATGTCAGTAACGTTGGACGACAAAGAGGTAATTCCACTACAAATGACTGGTATAATTTTACGGGGGTCACAGTGAGTATCCGTCTCCCAAAAAAATCCCTGCCTTGTCTCGGTGTTCAGAGATAATAATATTTAGTTACTTTTGCGACAGATTGAGTTATAAGGATAAAATTGATATTGCAAAACTGCCAAAACATATTGCCATCATTATGGATGGCAATGGACGATGGGCACGGCAGAGAGGTGAAGACAGGGTTATGGGTCACCGCAACGGAGTGACTTCCGTCCGGGAAACTGTGGAGGCTGCTGCAGAAATTGGAGTGGAGTATCTTACCCTTTATGCATTTTCTACTGAAAACTGGAATCGCCCTCAGGAGGAGGTCATGGCATTAATGCAGCTTTTGGTAAGTACCATTAGTCTTGAAGTAAAAACGCTGAATGAGAACGATATCCGTTTACTTGCAATAGGAGATTTAAGCAGCTTGCCGGCAGACTGCTTAATGGAATTAAATGAAGCCATCAAGGCTACATCAAACAATAAAAGAATGAGTCTTGTTCTGGCTTTGAGTTATAGTTCACGTTGGGAGATTTTAAGGGCAATCAAATCAATTACTGCAGATATTGAACTTGGAAAAATTCAAACTTCTGAAATCACCGAACAGAATTTTGAAAAGCATTTGTGTACTTCCGGATTTCCAGAACCCGAGTTGATGATACGAACAAGCGGGGAACACAGAATCAGTAATTTCCTGTTGTGGCAGTTGGCCTATGCTGAACTTTATTTCACGGAAAAATTGTGGCCGGATTTCAGGAAAGAGGATTTGTATGAGGCAATTGTTGATTATCAGGGAAGAGAGCGCAGATTTGGTAAAACAAGTGCGCAGTTAAAACCGCATTCATGAAATTTTTGATTCCAGGTATGAAACGATTGCTTTTTTTGATTTTTTTAATACCTCTTTTCGTATCCTCCCAGGTTATAGAATTAGCTGACACCAGTGCATCCAGATCCGATACCGCTACATCTAAAATTGATTATTCAAATCCTAAAGAGTATGAACTGGGGGAAATAAAATTTATTCATGCGGAACATTTTGACCAACGTGTGTTGACCTTGCTGTCGGGTTTAAGTAAAGGAGAAAAAGTACAAATTCCAGGAGATAAGATTTCCAAAGCAATTGAAAACCTCTGGAAACAGGGACTGTTTGAAGATGTTAAAGTGGAGGTGGCCAGGCGTCAGGGAAATGTGGTTTCATTGAATATAATTGTTGCAGAACGCCCACGACTTTCAGGATGCACGTATAAAGGAATCAGCAAATCAGAAACGGATGATGTCCGGGAAAAGATAAAACTGACCCGGGGAAAAGTGGTAACAGAATACCTTATTTCTTCCAGCATATCAACCATTAAAGGGTATTTCATCGCGAAAGGTTATATGAACGTTACGGTGGATGTGCCTAAACCCCAAAAGGATTCTTCTTTTGCAAATAGTGTGATTCTGATCTTTAATATAAAAAAAGGGGAACGGATGCGGGTCGAAAATATTTATATCCATGGCAATACCATGATCAGCTCCGGCAAATTGATCCGATCATTTAGTGAGACAAAGGTAAAGCGCTGGTGGAATATATTCAACTCAGGAAAATACCTGGAAGAAAACTATGAGAAGGACAAACCAGCCATTATCACAAAATACAATGCCAAGGGATTCCGTGATGCAAAGATCGTAAAAGATACAGTATATAAAATCAGTAATGATCGTGTAAATATTGAAATATGGGTTGACGAAGGGCATAAATATTACTTCCGCAACATCAGCTGGATAGGAAATACAAAATACTCTGCGAAGGAATTGAGTAATGTTTTGGGGATAAAAAAGGGGGATGTATTTGATCAAAGTTTGTTAGAGGCTAAGTTGTTTATGAATCCAAATGGAGGTGATGTGAGCTCCTTATATATGGATGACGGATATTTGTTTTTCCAGGCCAGTCCGGTTGAAGTATTGGTTGAACACGACTCCATTGACCTTGAAATGCGAATTTATGAGGGTAAACAGGCAATTATTAACAAGGTTACAGTAACGGGAAATACCAAGACCAATGACCACGTAGTAATGCGGGAAATACGAACCAAGCCGGGGCAGTTGTTCAGGCGTTCCGATATCATCCGTACGCAACGTGAATTGTCCACACTGGGCTATTTTAATCCGGAAAAACTGAGTGTTAATCCGGTACCTAATCCTCAAAACGGGACAGTGGATATTGAATATGTCGTGGAGGAAAAACCTTCGGATCAGCTTGAATTATCGGGTGGTTATGGCGCCAATCACATTGTGGGTACGCTGGGAATCAAGTTTACTAATTTCGCTGCTAATAAATTATTTAAGAAAGATGCATGGAAACCACTGCCATCGGGTGATGGTCAGACGTTAAGCGTTCGGGCCCAGTCATATGGAATAGGTTATCAGAGTTATAATATGTCGTTTTCCGAACCCTGGCTGGGAGGCAAGAAACCGAATTCCATGACGGTAAGTCTGTTCAGTTCCAACATAACAAATGGAGTGACTGCCGCATCCGGTATCCCCCTGCAGCAACTTCAGATTTATGGTACTACTGTCGGTTTTGGAACGCATTTAAAAAAACCGGATGATTATTTTAATGCCTACGCCGAAATGTCGTACCAATATTACTATTTGAATAATTACCTGACAAACGTTGCGATAAGTAATGGATATGTCAACAACGTGTTTATTAAAGGAGTTTTATCGCGAAACTCTGTCGATCAGCCTATTTTTCCAAGAAGAGGATCCAATATCTCTTTGTCAGGACAGGTTACTCCTCCCTATTCTTTATTCGAAGGAAATCAGGATTATGCTGCAATGTCAGCGCAGGAGAAGTATAAATTTCTGGAATATTACAAGTTAAAGTTTACTGCTGCATGGTATACGATGCTTACAAGTAAGAGGGGGACTGAGGGTAAGGATGCGAGGAACTTAGTGCTTTATACTAAAGTTGGCTTTGGCTTGTTGGGTGCCTATAATCAGCAAATCGGGATACCTCCGTTTGAACGTTTTTTCCTCGGCGGAAGCGGATTAACCGGGTTTAACCTGTTGGATGGGCGTGAAATTATAGCGTTAAGGGGGTATGCAGACCAGACAGCTTATAGCGGAACATCGGGTTATCTGGGCGGAGCAGCCACCATCTGCAAATATACCGCTGAGTTAAGGTATCCCATTTCACTCAATCCAAGCGCCACTTTATATGCTTTGATTTTTGCGGAAGCAGGAAACTCCTGGGATAACTTCCAGCAATTTAACCCATTTAATGTAATGCGGTCGGTTGGGCCCGGATTACGAGTGTTTTTACCAATGTTTGGCTTGTTGGGATTTGATTATGGCTGGGGATTTGACCCATCTGCCTTGCCTACTTCAGGAAAAAATCCCGTCACCGGTTCCTTTCAGGGGCAGTTTCACTTTACAATCGGAGCAACTTTGGGAGAACTTTAAAGATTAGGGAATTTTGATATTTTTTTTTAATTTCGGCGCGGTTTTTGGCGGATACCTGTACTCATCAAAAAACACATGTAATGAATAAGAAACTTATTATTTCGATGACTTTAGCAGCACTGGCAGTGACAGGTGCCTTTGCCCAAAAATTTGCTTATGTGGATACGGAGTATATGTTGGCCAATATACCTGAATACAAACAAGCCCAGGGAGAACTGGATAAGACATCTGTGGGCTGGCAAAAGGAGATTGAGGCTAAATATGCCGAAATCGACAAGTTGTACAAGGCATATCAGGCGGAACAGATTTTGCTGACGGAGGACATGAAGAAGAAAAGGGAATCGGAAATTGTTGGAAAGGAAAAGGAAGCGAAAGATATTCAAAAACAACATTTTGGCGTGGACGGGGACTTGTTTAAAAAACGTCAGGAATTAGTAAAACCAATACAGGATAAGATTTACAAGGCAGTTAAGGAATTGGCGGAGAAACAGACATATGCAATCATTTTCGATAAATCAAGTGAATTAACGATGTTGTTTACTAACCCTAAGTACGACAAGAGTGATGAAATACTCGAAGCGTTGGGTTATAAAGCGGAAAAGAGTGATAAAGACAAGAAAAAATAATACTAATCCTAACCCTGAGAAAATGAACACAAAGATTAAGTTGACTTTCGTTGCAATTGCAGCTACCGTATTTGTAAACTTTGCTTCTGCACAAAAAATAGGACACATTCGTTTGGACTCCTTAATCAGTGCAATGCCTGAGAGCAAAGATGCCAGGGCAAAGGGTACCGAGTATTATACCAAATTAGAAGAACAGGTTAAAGTTATGTCAGGTGAATTACAAAGCAAATATGAAGAGTATCAGAAGCAGGCAGGTACTATGTCTGATCTGATAAAACAAACGAAGGAAAAGGAATTACAGGATCTTCAAAAGCGCATTCAGGATTTTCAGCAACAGGCGCAAAGTGATCTTCAGAAGAAAAACGATGAATTATCCAAGCCTATCTACGAAAAAGCCAACAAAGCTATTGCTGCTGTAGCGAAGGAGAATGGGTATAAGTACATTTTGGATTCAAGTGTTGGAACAGTATTGTATTCTGAACCAAGTGATGATGTGATTACGCTGGTGATGAAAAAGCTGGGTATTACTTCATTGAATGTTCCTAAGACAACCGGAGGGCCTGGTATGGTGACTCCCGGCGGAAAGAAATAAAGCTCCTTTGTCTAATAATCTCAACTCACATAATCCGATCGGAATTTTCGATTCCGGCATCGGCGGACTGACCGTTGCCCATGCGGTCAACCTGGTCTTACCCCACGAAAAACTGATTTATTTTGGTGATACAGCACATTTGCCCTATGGAGATAAGTCGCCTGACTCAATAAAATATTACTCCATTCGTATTGCACAGCTATTGCTTCAGAAAAAATGCAAAATGATTGTGATTGCCTGCAATACTGCTTCGGCAGTTGCGTATGAAACCGTAAAGGATTTTGTGGGTAAGCAGGCCCTGGTTGTCAATGTGATTGACCCGGTTGTGGAGAGTGTTGTGGGAAGGAATAAATTAAAACGAGTTGGTGTTATAGCTACCCGAGGGACAATCAAATCTGATATTTATGCAAGAAAGATAAAGCAATTGAACAAAAATCTCGAGATTGAATCTCTTGCCACTCCTTTATTGGTTGGAATGATTGAGGAAGGATTTTTTAATAATAAGATCAGCAGGACGATTATCGCGGATTATTTATCTAAACCTAAACTAAAAAAAATCGATACGCTTATTTTAGCCTGTACCCATTTTCCGCTTATTAAGCCGGAGATTGAAGAGTACTACAAAGGAAAAATAAATGTTGTGGATTCCGCCGGAGTGGTGGCTCAACACATCCGGGATCTCCTGACTAAAAAGAAATTACTGAATAACCAGAAAAATACAAGTGCTCAATTTTTTGTTTCTGATTACACGAAGTCTTTTGAAAAGAGCACCAAATTTTTCTTCCCGAAAAAAATTAAGCTGGAAGAGATCGGAATCTGGAAATAATCAATACGCCAGAATCGGCCCAAGCCATTTCTCCGTTTCCTCCAAAGTCATCCTCTTGCGTTTGGAATAATCCAAAACCTGTTCTTTCGTTATTTTACCAACCCCAAAGTAAACCGACTGAGGATTTGAAAAATACAATCCGCTAACCGCTGCTGTGGGATACATGGCCATACTATCCGTCAAATCAATGCCGGTATTTTTTTTAACCTCCAACAGATTGAACAAAGCAATTTTCTCAGTGTGATCCGGCTGAGCAGGATACCCAGGGGCAGGACGAATGCCAATGTAACTCTCTTTTATTAATTCCTCATATCCCAGCGTCTCATCTGCTGCATATCCCCAAAATTCCTTCCGTACACGCTGATGCATTAATTCGGCAAATGCTTCCGCCAGACGATCTGCCAGCGCCTTAATCATAATTGCACTGTAATCGTCGTGATCCTTTTCAAATTTACTCACCCATTTTTCAATTCCAATTCCAGTCGTAACTGCAAATCCTCCAATATAATCTGTCCCCTCTTTACCGCTCCCTCTCCCCTCTTCACTGTTTACTGATTTTGGTCTGATAAAATCTGCCAAAGCAATATTTGGTTGTCCGGTTGGTTTTTTAGTCTGCTGGCGGATGCTGTGAAAAGTGCATAGGATGGTTTTCTCAACGTGGGAGGAATCAGGAACACCAGAGGATGCGGAGGAATCCGGATCATACACTTCAATATCATCATCCCCTACTGTATTTGCCTGATACAAACCAATCACCGCATTCGCCTGTAGCCAATTCTCCGCAACTAACTTTTTAAGCATCGCCTGCGCATCATCAAATAATTTCTTTGCTTCTGTTCCGCGCTCCGGATCCTTAAAAATCTTAGGGTAAATCCCTTTCATCTCCCAACTGTGAAAAAAGGGTGTCCAGTCTATGTACCGGGCGATTTCCTCCAGACTATACTTGTCAAATATCCTGGTGCCTAAAAAAGAAGGCCGGGTGACCTGCACTTTTTCCCAATCTACTTTCAATTTATTGGAACGGGCTTCCCCAAGACTCACAAATTTAGTCTGGGACTGCGCGTTTTTATTCTGCTCACGTACGCGTTCATATTCCTTATCAATTTCTTTCCTGTAAGCTCCCCGTAATTCATCTGAAATCAGGCTGCCTGCTACCGGAACAGATTTACTCGCGTCGTTGACATGTACAACCGGGCCTGAATAATGCGGAGCTATTTTTACAGCCGTATGCACTCTTGAGGTAGTTGCCCCTCCAATCAGTAATGGAATTGAAAATCTCAATCGTTCCATTTCCTTTGCAACATGAACCATTTCATCCAATGAAGGAGTTATTAATCCACTCAATCCGATAACATCTACCTCCTGCTTTTTTGCTTCCTCCAGAATACGCTCGCAGGAAACCATCACGCCTAAATCAATTATTTCATAATTATTACAGGCTAATACGACCCCTACAATATTCTTTCCAATATCATGCACATCTCCTTTTACAGTTGCCATTAATATTTTTCCGGAATTTTTCCGGACATCTCCGGCAATTCCTGCGAGCTGATTGGCATCCTTTTCTGCCTGTAGATAGGGCTCCAGATAAGCAACGGCCTTTTTCATCACGCGTGCACTTTTCACCACCTGTGGCAGGAACATTTTTCCGCTTCCGAACAAATCTCCTACGATATTCATTCCAGCCATTAAAGGGCCCTCGATAACAAACAGTGGCCTTCCCAATTTCAGCCTGGCCTCCTCTGTATCTAAATCAATGTATTCTACCAGCCCTTTGACAAGGGCATGACTCAAACGTTCTTCTACTGTCCCTTTTCTCCAGACTTCATCCTTTTCAGTTTTCTCTCTGCCCACACCCTTTAGTGTTTCGGCATGATTCACCAATCGTTCCGTGGCATCCTCTCTTCTGTCCAGCAATACGTCCTCTACCAATTCCAATAAGTCCTTTGGAATGTCATCATACATTTGCAACTGGCCAGGGTTAACAATTCCCATATCCATGCCGGATTTAACCGCATGGTAAAGAAATGCCCCATGTATGGCTTCACGTACATGATCGTTACCCCTGAAAGAAAACGAGACATTGCTTACCCCTCCGCTTACCTTAGCCAATGGAAGATTAGCTTTGATCCACTTAGTGGCTTCAAAAAAATCAACAGCATTTTTACGGTGCTCTTCCATTCCGGTTGCAACCGGAAAAATATTTGGATCAAAAATAATGTCCTGAGGAGGAAATTTTACTTTGTTTACCAGTATATCGTAAGCGCGTTTGCATATGTCAATCCTGCGTTGTAAGGTATCAGCCTGACCTGTTTCATCAAATGCCATCACGATCATGGCCGCACCGTATTTTTTTACCTTATCGGCCTGTTCAACGAATTTTTCTTCACCTTCTTTCAATGAAATGGAGTTCACAATTGCTTTTCCCTGTACACATTTCAAACCGGCTTCAATGACACTCCATTTAGAGGAGTCAATCATGATTGGCAACCGGGCAATATCCGGTTCGGAGGCGATGAGGTGCAGAAATTTTGTCATTGCAGCTTCACTGTCCAGCATCCCCTCATCCATATTGACATCTATCACCTGAGCACCTCCGTCCACCTGATCTTTTGCTATAGTAAGGGCTTCTTCGTAATTATTATCCTTGATCAGGCGCAAAAATTTCTTCGAACCGGTTACATTGGTACGCTCCCCAATGTTCATAAAATTGGATTCAGGGCGCAATGTCACGGGCTCCAGCCCGCTTAAATGCATAAGCTTATCCGGTTCCGGCTTTTTACGGGGAGTTGCCTTCCTGGCAAGATCCGCTATCCGTTTAATATGATCAGGGGTGGTACCGCAACATCCGCCAACAATATTGAGAAATCCGGCCTTTAGAAAATCTTCTATCTGGTGACCCATTTCATGTGCATCCTGATCATATTCTCCAAACTGGTTCGGCAGGCCTGCGTTTGGATAGGCACTTATAAAAAATGGAGCCTTTACGGAAAGCTCCTCAAGATAAGGCCTCATCTCTTTTGCCCCCAAAGCACAATTCAGACCTACACTCAAAAGGTCGACATGGGAAACTGAATTCAAAAATGCTTCCGTGGTTTGTCCGGATAAGATCCGTCCACTGGCATCCGTGATCGTTCCTGAAATCATGACCGGGATTTTTTTTCCGGTCGTTTCAAAATAACTCTGTATGGCAAACAAGGCTGCCTTTACATTCAGTGTATCTGTAATTGTCTCCAGTAAGAGAACATCTACTCCTCCGTCCATCAATCCCCTGACCTGCTCAGAATAGGCATCCACAAGGTCATCAAAAGAGACCGACCTGAACCCCGGATCATTCACATTAGGGGACATAGAAGACAGCTTCGTTGTGGGTCCCATGGCACCTGCAACAAATTTTAACTCTTGAATTCCTGCACCCTGTTCCTGAAACTCTTCAATTGCTTCTCTGGCAACCTTTGCTGCAGCAAGATTCAATTCATACGCGAGACTTTCCATGTGATAGTCCCCCAGAGAAATTTTCTGCGCGTTGAAGGTATTGGTCTCTATAATATCTGCACCTGCTGCGAGGTATTCCTTGTGTATTTCCTTTATAATCTGAGGCTGGGTCAGTACAAGCAGGTCATTATTCCCCTTTAAATCACTCTTCCAATCTTTAAAACGATCACCACGGTAATCCTTCTCCTGTAGTTTATGCCGCTGGATCATGGTGCCCATCGCACCATCAATTACCAAAATCCGCTTCTCTAACTCTTTACGTATATCTTTCACTGTGATGCTGATTTATTGCACCCGCACAGACTGGCGGTTACACCACTATTTTATTTGTCCGGAATAGAACAAGGTGTCATATTCAAACCGCACCAAACTCTCCTTATTGTACATTCCATAAATTCTGTTCAGTTCTTTGATCATTTCTTTAAAATCCGCATGCTCCTCTGTCGGAGCATAAGAAGAAGACAATAACCTTCCCATAAGTCCCTCAAAGTCAAAATCCTGGAAATTTTTAAACTTTGTCTCTTTATAACTTCTGGCATCCATAAAACTGAAAAAATAATTCCGGATGTCTTTTGCCGAAATATTCCTGTGATTTGCAACTTCGTAATCAACTGAAAAGGTATGTAACAAACTTTCGTATTCCATCAAAAACTCAGTTTGGTCTATCAACCTGTCATTCCAGATTACGAATAAAAAACCGCCTGGTTTCAATACCCTTAGAACCTCCTTCTTAAAAAGCTCTTTGTCAAACCAATGAAAAGCCTGTGCGGCAATGAGAATGTCAACGCTTTTATTTTTCAACCCCGTTGCTTCAGCAGTCCCTTCCACACTTATGAAATTAGGGTTGGCCTGTAATAGCTTTTCTGCGGCTTCCCTCATTTCTTTGTTTGGTTCAACTCCATAAACGGTATTGCCATTTGCCAGAAATTGTTTTGCAGAAATCCCTGTTCCTGATCCTATATCGGCAATGACTGAATCAGCCTTCAGCATTTTTTCCTTGATAATAAAAGCAAGCATTTCCGGGGGGTAGCCAGGTCTGTATTTAATGTAATTATCTACTCTGTTTGAAAATCGTTTGAGTGTATCTGCCATTTGCGAATTAATTATATTGATAAAAAAAAATCTCCCCTGTATCCTAAAGAGAGATTGGGTACAAATATAATGAAGAATTCAATGCCGCACAAACAGTTTATATAATTCCAGGTAAGCAATACTGATACCAATTGAAAAAGTCGGAGAATTGAAATTCTCAGGAACTGCAGGGTTCTTTATAAGCAGGAAGCGATAACCTATTTCTCCCGTCAGCGATAACCATTGTATCAGTTTGTACTCGCCCGCTATAATCGGTTCGTAAGTAATTATCAAATGCCGGTCGTTTACTTTTTCCAGAAAATTATACGAGTACAGGTAATTGGATTCACCAAAACCGAGCTGAAGAGGTACGCTGAATTTCCAGTACTGACTGGAATGAAAAACAAATTCAGCATAATAAGCAATGTAGAATAATTGCAAATGAGCCTGGACAACAACGGGGGTGTTATCGGGAGAAAGAACGGTAAAGGTTTTATAGAAATGAGAATCTGCTTCATTCATCAGGTGAGCGCTCAAACCAACTGAGAACTTACTTCCAAACTCCACTCCCAATTTGGCACCAAGAATATCTGCCAGATTATCTCCAATGAAGGAGTTGCGGGAATCAAAAGCAATAACAAACTGTGCTTTCTGATGAAAACTTAATCGGATCGAATCTATCATCTGAGCAGAGCATCGACCCGGGAAGAAATTGAGCACAAACAAAAAAGAAATTACTATAATCCGTATTCCCTGATTGCCGGACATTAAATTTTCAGAAAGTCTTTAACCACCTTTTCAGATTCCGCCAAAGCATGCGCCAGGGTATCATTTAAAACTACGACATCAAACTGACCGGCAGTTTTAAGTTCCTTTTCGGCTTTACCAAGGCGGCGCGCGATACTTTCGCTTGTTTCCGTTTCCCGCTGCCTTAACCTGTTTTCAAGGCTTTCAATAGACGGTGGCATAATGAAAACAGCGAGGGCCCTCCCTGTATATTGCCCTTTCAGATTCAATCCTCCTTCCACATCCACATCGAAAATTACATGGTGACCCCTGTTCCATATCCGAAACACCTCTGAACGCAATGTTCCATAAAAGTTATCCTTGTAAACTTCTTCCCACTCAATGAACTCATCATTCTGTATTTTCTGCCTGAATTCATCCACACTCAGGAAATAGTAATCCACTCCGTTTACCTCTCCTTTACGGATGGGCCGGCTGCATGCTGATACAGAAAATTCCAGGCCCGGAATAACCCTCAGGAGATGCTGTACAATGGTTGTTTTTCCTGCTCCTGATGGGGCTGAAAAGATAATTAATTTACCGGAATTCATGCCTTAACAAGCTAAAGTACGTTCAACAACTGCTCCTTGATCTTCTCCAGTTCATCTTTCATTTGAACAACAAGTTTCTGGATTCCGGCATCATTCGCTTTGGAACCAAGTGTATTAATTTCTCTTCCTATTTCCTGGGTAATAAAACCCAGTTTTCTTCCGCTGGAAGGCTCAGTCATGGTTCTTAAGAAGTAATCCAGATGGGTTTTAAGCCTGAGCTTTTCCTCCGTGATATCCAGTTTCTCGATATAATAAATCAACTCCTGTTCGAAACGGTTCTGGTCAATTTTTTCCTTCAGTTCGTTCAGGCCTTTCTGAATTCTGTCACGCAATGAAGGGATGCGGGCATTGTCTAACTTTACCGTCTCTGCCAGCAAATCTGAAATGTTTGACAGCCGTTTATTAAACTCTTTCAGCAGGACTTTCCCTTCTTCATCCCGGAATTTCTGAAAATCCCTGATGGCCAGATCAATTAATTTCCTGACCGTCTTCCATTCCCTTTCATCCAGTTCCTGGCGATCCGCCTTCAGTATATCAGGCATTTTAATAATAAGTGATAACAGCTCATCTGGCTTTTCCTTAAGCTCCGCTGCTAATTTTTTCAATTCCCTGTGATAACTTTTCGCTAAAGTCTGGTTGATCCGAACGGGGTTCTCTTCGCCTAAATATTCAGAATAAATGGAGAAATCAATTTTCCCCCGCTCAGCTTGTTTGGACAATTCCGCGCGTATCTCTGATTCCTTTTCACGGTAAACACCGGGTGTGCGAAGGCTCAGATCAAACTGACGACTGTTAAGTGATTTTATTTCAACAGTAATTTTTTTGTCTGGCAGTTCTCCAACAGCTTTCCCAAATCCGGTCATCGATTTCATCTGTATACAATTTATTTTGCATCTGGCGGATGCGCCCGATGGGGTAAAATTAAATAAAAGATTGAATAACGGGGAATGAATTCGTGCAGGGAGGAGAAGCCTCAAAAAATAAGCTCCCGTTTATTTACGGGAGGCTCATTAGTAAAAAAATTAGCTTTTACTCCTTCACAACTTTTACGAATTCCACCGTAAGAGATAGATGGTTGTGATAATGAAGAAAGTAATCTCAATTGTGACTTTTGACAAAACATAAATACTTTCAGAAACTGCAACGGATTGGACAATTGAAATCAAACAGATAGTAATAAATAAAGTCGTCAGGAGGCCCAAAGCCGTATTCATAAATGCAAAATCAAGACTGCTTTTTTTCCGAATTAGCTCCCGGAAAATAAAAAAGCCTGTAAGCGCCACAAAAACCGTAAGAAAGAATTGTCTCGGTATTAAAACAGGATCAACTAATTGATCACAATAGATGAAAGGGAGAAGGAGAAAGAAGAAAAAATAGAGCTTATCAAATACAGTCGGCTTTTGCGCGTACAAGGGTATTCTAATTGTTCTCGAGAATCTTGAACAATTCATCCAGTTTGGGAGTCAGGATAATCTCTGTCCTCCGGTTCTTTTTCCTTGCCTCCGGGGTTTTCCCCGTATCCAATGGGAAGTATTCTCCCCTTCCGGCAGCGGTTAATCGCTTTGGATCCACATTTGGATTGGTAGTAATTATTTTAATGATCGAAGTAGCGCGCAAAGCACTCAGATCCCAATTGTCCTTTATCTCTCCTGTCCCTTTCATAGGGACATTGTCAGTATGGCCTTCTACCACGACATTTATATCCGGATTTTGCTCAAGTACGCTGGCCAGCTTTTTGAGTGCCTCTGCTCCTTTTGTCTCCACATTGATTTTTCCGGAGGCGAAAAGTAAACTTTCTTCAAGGGACACATATACTTTTCCGTTTTTCTGTGTGATCGTCAGTCCCTTGTTTTCAAAGCCAAGCAATGCATCACTTACTTTCTTCTTCAAATCGTTAACCGCGTCGTCTTTCTTGCGCAAAATATCCTGCATTTCAGCAATTTTCTGTTCCCTTTGCTGCAGCGTTACTTTTAACTGATCCAACGATTGTTTCCTAAGAGAAAGACTATCAGCCATCAGCTTCAGCTGATCCTGCTTTTTTAACAGAGATTCCTGAGTAGCTGTCAATTCGGTGGAGATTTTTTTTGTGTCGTTAATATTTAGGTCCATCATCCGGTTATACTTTTCCAGAAATTGTTCATTAACACTGTTTAGTTTGTCATATTTCATTGCCATTAAGCGATTATCTGCACCTGTTAATGTAGTATCTTTCTGAAGGTTGGTTACTTTTTCCTGAGCATCGCTGAGCTTGACTTTCATTTCTTTATTCTGAGTTTCATTTTCCTGCTGTTTTGATTTTAGAGCAGAAAGCTCCTCTTCACAGCTTTTGCGTTTATTTTGTTCTTCCTCCATTAATCGCTGGGGGACACAGGAAATAAGGACCAGCGCAATTAGTAGAATGCTGAATTGCAGATATTTGCTTGTTTTCATGGGAGATTGGTGTGTTTTTTGCTATTACAATAGTAGGAATCCTAACAATCATAAGTTGATAAAACCCAAACCTTTTATGCACATTTTACGTTTAATAACTATAAATTGGATCCATGCTAAGCAAAAACTGGTTGACCGAGAAACACATTGATTTTGAATATAAGAAGTACGTATTGCTGGCCTACCTGAAGGAAGTGGATGACAATTTCGGGGCTAACTGCCTTTATCCCTGCCTTTCGGATTTAATAGCGCATTACAGACAGATTGTATCCATTAAAGAAAACAAGCAGCATTTGAAGGATGCATTTCCCCAGCGGTTGCAACGGCTTGACAGGGAGCACTTTCTACTGAATTACTCGAAAATCATTCAGGACGACTCGCTAATGGCCGAACTGGAATCGATCATTGATTACTCCATTCCACAGTTTAAATCTCACCTTGCAGATGGCAGGAAAATTTATGATTTTGTAGAAGAGCACCTGAGCATTAATGCTGTTGGGGTTATGCCATTGTACCCTGAACAAGGTTATATGTTTATAAAGAATGGAAGTGCGGATACTTCTGTTTATGAATATCAGATTACCATTTTCCAGCAGCCGGAAGAAAAATACCGTGGCATCCATACAACCTATGTCAGGTCTTATCCAAAAAGCTTTACAAATACCTATGAATTCATTAAGATTGATATGGTAAGGGAAAATCACAAACTTCCAAATCCCGCTGCATTCGCTATCGAAAGTGAGTTGAGCCTTCCATTGGAACAGACTTTACTTCCAATTGCCAAACGCATTCTTGTAAAAAGGGTTAGTAGTGAAAGTGCAGAGTCCTGATTGGCAGGAGTCCTGTTTAGGATGAATTTGGTTCTATTGACTGACTGAATTGTTGTACAGGTCAGCTACCATATGCGCGTTGCGCGATTCCTGAACATGAAAAATGAAGGAAACAAGTTCACAGCTCAACCCACCTAAAATAATATACCCTCCGGTTGTATGGTTCTGCGCTGCGATAGCTTTTCTGGCCTGTCTTGCAGCCGCTTTGCCGACCGTGGCTCCGGGTGAAGGAGAAAAGGCCCCCACATAGGTCAGCAGTCCTGCAAAGTCGAGTGCCAGGCCGCTGAAAAGAAACCAGTTTTTAATTACCTTTTTCTGTTCCGTCCTGTTAATAATCAGATTTATTCTTCTGTCCTTCAGTTTCCACGCTATATCCAGCATTCTTTGTTCTTCTATCCTGCTTCTTTGGAAATAATACACATTGCCGGATGGCTGTATGATTAAATCATTTTTTGCTGATTCGGATTGAATACTTTCAAATGACTCCTTTACTCCATTCCCATAAACGATGAATTTTAGTTCCCATTTATGAAGTGCGAATAATGGACCATCCGCGTAATCAGAACGTTTGTATTTAATATCCTCCGGATTAACGGCAATGATTTTTGCTGCTATTCTTTCATTGTTTCTTTTTACGATAGTATCCTGAGCCTTCATATACGGTATACAAAACAAGAAAAATACAACTACCTTAAACAAAGCGCGCCGAGATTCAAACAACCTTATGAAATACACTTTTTGCAAATCCTTAACAGTTAAAATGAGTTCTATAAATATACAACTAAAACACCTCGCTTACATTGAATGCAGGTCCGTTTGATCCTTGTGTTCCAAAACCATAATCAATCGCAAAATTGACGCCGGAATACTTATTCACCTTTATCCGTATACCTAATCCATAACCTGGTAAAATGGTCTGAAAATTCGGGCTTTGAGATTCAGACACACTTTCTGCATTTACAAACAACACACCTCCCAGCAAACCATTTTTAGTTATCCCAAAACGGTATTCCGACTCCAGGTAAATCATGTCCGGGCCTCTTAGCCGGCCCTGTATATAACCACGACCAGTATTGGAATAGGGATCCCATCCGGTGCTCGGCAAATCGAAATAAGGAGGATTTCCCCCGAATGTAAACCATTCAATATTCCAGAAAGTAAGTACATTGTCTGAATTAGGAGAAAGCTTAATGTACTTTCTGTAATCCAGATAAACAGATTGCCAGTTTTGACCGCTTCCCATGTATTTTAAATTAGCCCGATACGTCAGGCTGCAGAAAGCAGAATTATCAACAGGGTTATTGGAATTTTTCCTGCTGTCATACAATATGTTGAAGGTGGCTCCTGAAGAAACGGTTTGTTTCGCGCCCGCATTGTATTGCTGGAAATCTGTTCCAGTACCGGCAGAGTCAACTTTGCGGATGTCAAAATGGTAATCAAGATCATACCCGAGTCCTGCATAGAATTTAGATTTTCCGATTTGTTTTAATGCCTGCTGATAAAACCGTAAATAGGAATAATTAACCAGATCCCAATTTGCCAAAGAGCTGTGCCCTCCGAGACCATAGGTGTTTGTTGGATAATAATAGTACCGCCAGTCACCCAGCAGGTTTATTTTATTTTCACTTGACCAGATATCAAAAACAACAGGCAGCATGACCTGATGATAAGTAAACGAATAATCGGGATTAAACGAAACTGCCGAAACGTTGGTATTTTCACTTTTCCCGGTCAAAAATGAAAAGTTGCAGGCAACAATTACGAGCAAACCATTTTGTATATTATAACCGGGTGCAGGAGCAAGCGACGTATAGAGCCTTCCCTGAACCATTTTTAATGAGTTGGTTTCAGGAGAAGTTTTAGAAAGTGGCTGCCTGAATGGGATGCTGTCATTCGGGTTATCAAGAATACCCGTCAATAGCATAAGCCGGATCGGATTGGCAGCAGAAACAGTATCGGTCGATACATCCTGTTCTATGGGGTGGCGGGGTTGAAATAATTTTTTCTTCAGATCAATCAAATCCATTTGCTCAACAAATTTCCCCTGATTCCTTTTTACCAGGGCGGAGTCATTTTTGTCAGCAGAGCCTTTTTGGGCAAAAGACACCCAGGGAAAAAATAGTAACAATACAAACAACTGGAATACACTATTTGAAATTCCTTTTTGTCCCAACAGCCGATTTTTTTAATTCGACGGCAAATATCAGCAAAAAACAGACCAAAATAGAATTCGCTTTGTGGCATAAAGTTTGATCAATTGTGTTTGTTTATATATTTGCACGAACAGGCTAACACGGTCAAATTGGACAGAAAAGAATTTTTATCCCTGATTGGAGTCAGTACCGGAGCATTTGCATTGGGTCGCTGTTTACAGGGTTGCAAGGCGGCGGCTCAACCCTACCCGAATCCCCCCTCTAATGTTAATATTACGCTCGACCTGAGTAACGCTGCCTATAAGTCCCTGAATACGGCCGGAGGCTACATTTATACGGATGGAATAATTGTTGCCAAAACCACCAGCCCAAACGTCTGGATTGCTGTTTCACAATATTGTACGCATTTGGGAACTTCTGTGGTTTTCCAAACTACCAATAATGATTTTTATTGTTCTGAGAAAGGTTCTGTTTTTGCCTATTCGGGAGGGGTCGTAACCGGGCCTGCAACTGTACCGCTTAAACAATATTCAGTAACCTATAGCCAGACAATAAATGGCACCATTCTGAATATTACCGGCTAAATTAAATCCGGCTTTCCCTTTTATGTCTTTAAATCTTTCCATCCTGTCACTAGATTCGTGCTGTTTGCCGCTATTGTTGGAAAAGGCTAATCTGCTGAATACATTTGTCATACAAAACCGGATAAATGAAAGCAAAAGCATATAACCCTGTAGTATTTCACATACTTGCCTGGGTACTCTTCATTTCAATTCCTATACTTTTACACAGACCCTCACATCCTGATCACGGGGCGGCCCATGAAAGGGGCTTTCTGGGAATGCCTGAACTGGTTTCCTATATTACGCTGATCGGATTTTTCTATTTAAATGCTTATTATTTCATACCTGCGTTTTTATCTAAGAAAAAAATGCTTGCCTATGTTTCACTTACACTTTTTGGGTTACTCTTTATAACCGCCGGGAATGGAATTATTGCTCATATGTACTATCCTTTTCATCGTTCATTTATGAGGTCATTTACGCAAAAGCTATTTCCGGGACTATTTATATTCGCAATTAGTTTAAGTTACAGGGTAATTATTGATAATGCCAGGCTGGAGCAATTGAGTAAAGAAAAAGAGAATGAAAATCTGAAGACCGAGTTGACATTTCTCAAATCCCAGGTCAGCCCTCACTTTATGTTTAATGTGCTTAACAATATGGTTTCCCTTGCACGAAAGAAATCAGACCGGCTGGAACCCATCCTAATGGAGTTGTCAGGGCTTATGCGGTATATGCTTTATGAATCCGGAACTGAAAAGGTAAGTCTGGAGAAGGAAATTGAGTACCTGAAAAGTTATATTAATTTACAGCTTCTCAGGTTCGGGGAGGACGTGCGGGTTAATTTCAACATTCAGGAACCTCTCGAAAATAATTCAATCGAACCAATGTTGTTTATACCTTTGGTCGAGAACGCATTCAAGCACGGGCTGGGAATAATTGAAAAACCTGAAATTGACATTCAATTGAGCTCGCGGGAAAACACTGTATTTATGCGTGTAGTCAATGCGTTTAACAAAGATGCACGAATGGAAAAGAAATCAAACTCCGGAATTGGTCTTACGAACCTCGAAAGACGTTTAAACCTGCTTTATCCCGGCAGGCATGAACTTATTGTTTCTGAAAACGGGAACCAGTTTATCGCAGCCCTTAAACTCAATTTGAAATGATACGCTGTCTTGCTGTTGATGATGAAGCACTAGCGCTTGACTTGTTGGAAGATAATATCAGTCAGATTCCTTTCTTAAGCCTGGCCGGACGATGCAAAAACGCATTCGAGGCAATAGGAATAATGGAGAAAGAGAACATAGATCTGCTCTTTCTGGACATACAAATGCCGGGAATAACCGGGCTGCAGTTCCTGCAGAGCCTCCGGACCAAGCCAATGGTTATATTCATTACGGCCTATAAACAACATGCATTACAGGGTTTTGAACTGGATGTGTTGGATTACCTTGTAAAACCGGTTCCATTTGAACGTTTTCTGAAGTCCGCAAATAAAGCACTGGAATTCCATCAGCTTAAAACCAGAGGCTCCTCTGATAAAAAGGCCTCCGACAAGGAAGACTCCGGCAAAACGACCCCTGAATTTCTTTTTGTAAATTCAGACTACAACTTAGTCAGGATCCTGATCAATGATATTACGTATATTGAAGGGTTAAAGGATTACATCAAGATATACACAACCGGTTCTTTAAAGGCGGTCATTACCCGTATAAGTATGAAAGCAATAGAGGAAAAACTTCCGCCTGAGAAATATATCCGCGTACATAAGTCCTTTATTATTTCTGTCAGTAAGATTATCTCGATACGTAAAAACAGGATTCGGATTGCTGAGATTGAAGTGCCTGTCAGTGATCATTACCGGGAGAATTTATTTAAAATTATCAATCCATCCGCGCAACAAAAACAAAATTAATTATGAACTTTTTGAAACAAAATAAAATAAATGCAGGTTTGGGATGCATCCTGATTATTCTTGCCTCATGTGCAAAACCATTTTACAATTCCCAATGGCAGGCAACTCCTGTCGTGGCAGATGGAAATGCCAAAGAATGGTCAGTACCGCTTGGTTTTTATGATGGAGAAACGAAGCTTCAATATACTTTTTCCAACGACACCAAAAACTTATACCTGTGCATGAAAGCGGTAGATGAGAAAACACAATTAAAAATTATTCGGGCAGGCTTACAGGTATGGGTGGATACAACGGGTAAAAACAAGCATCAGACTGGCATTCTTTTTCCGATGGCGAATCCGGAAGCAGGTGGTGATACGAAAGGTTCCGGGTCATCGAGAGCGAGGGACAGAAGTTCAGACGATAATGGCAGCTCCGGGGGGGTCTTCTGAAAAGAAAAGCGGGGATCATAAACCGGATATTAATGCGCTTAAAAGAAAATTCTATAGTTCTCCAAAAGAAATGCAACTATCAGGCTTTAAGCCA
>Ga0207067_10079_pt2 | contig 30981 bp, 21 predicted proteins | sample Alteio_BWMinCont_25_FD_153484 | JGI IMG/M metagenome (GOLD analysis project Ga0207067, IMG submission 153484) | Enriched cells from forest soil in Barre Woods Harvard Forest LTER site, Petersham, Massachusetts, United States -... | ecosystem: Environmental > Terrestrial > Soil > Temperate forest >...
GACATTCTGGGAGCCGAACAACACTATGATTTTCCTGTGATCGCCGTTAAAAAAAGAAAAAATTATTGAAATTGTCAAAGCATTACAGGAAGAAGGCTTCAACTTCTTAACCTTTCTCACCGGAATACATTATCCGAACAACAAAGGAGCCGAACTGGGAGTCATTTATCAGTTGCACGACATGCCCAAAAACAGAAGGGTTCGTTTAAAGCTATTTACAAGTATAGGTGAAACCCATGTGCCCTCCTTAACCGGTTTGTTTCCGGGAGCCAACTGGATGGAGCGGGAAACCTTTGATTTCTACGGAGTCCTTTTTACAGGGCACCCAAATCTGAAACGCATATTGAACATGGACGAAATGAATTATTTTCCCATGCGCAAGGAATACCCGTTAGAGGATGCCAAACGGGATGATAAGGACAATACAATGTTCGGAAGGTAGAAATTGGTAATCGGCAAACAGTTATCGGTGAACGGTGAACAGAAAAGACAGAAAAGGATTTGAATACATACAATGACTGAAACAAAAGACAAACTTCAGACCAAACCCTCAGATCCAAAAACCTGGTCCACGCTCAATCTGGGTCCTACTCACCCTGCCACTCACGGGATTTTCCAGAATGTCCTGAAAATGGATGGGGAAACTGTCATGCATGCCGAATCAACAGTAGGGTATATACACAGGGCATTTGAAAAAATTGCAGAACACCGCCCCTACAACCAGATCACCCCTTTAACAGATCGCATGAACTACTGTTCATCCCCCATCAACAATTTAGGATGGCACATGACGGTTGAGAAACTCATCAAAGCCGACATCCCAAAAAGGGTGCAATACATGCGTGTGATTATCATGGAACTTTCACGTATTACGGACCACCTCGTTTGCAACAGTGTTATAGGAGTTGACACAGGAGCCATGACTGTATTCCTCTATGTATTCCAGTACCGCGAAAAAATTTACGAAATATTTGAAGAAATCTGCGGAGCCCGCTTAACCACTAATATAGGCCGGATCGGTGGGTTTGAGCGTAACTGGAGCCCAAAAGTCTGGAAGAAAATTGATGAAGTCCTCGAACTTCTCCCGAAGGGACTTCTGGAATTTGAAGAGCTGCTCACCCGCAATCGCATCTTCATAGATCGATGCAGTGGATGTGGTCCAATAAGTGCGGAAAAAGCGCTCGCCTATAGTTTTACAGGACCTAACCTGCGCGCAGCAGGAGTTGATTACGACGTACGGGTAGCCCAACCTTATTCCTCATACGAAGAATTTGATTTTAAAATTCCGGTAGGCACCACCGGTGATACCTACGATCGCTTCATGGTAAGGGAACAGGAAATGTGGGAAAGCATCAGCATCATCCGCCAGGCTTTGGAGAAAGTAAAAAAAGAACCGGCAGATATTTTTCATGGGAAAGTACCAGAGTTTTACCTGCCTGACAAAGAAGCCGTGTACAACAATATGGAAGCCCTGATTTATCACTTTAAAATCGTTATGGGTGAAATGGATGTTCCGGTGGGAGAAGTATATCATTCAGTAGAAGGGGGCAACGGAGAACTTGGATTTTATCTGGTAAGTGACGGAGGCCGAAACCCTTATCGCTTGCATTTCCGCAGACCTTGCTTTATTTATTATCAGGCCTATCCCGAAATGATAAAAGGTGGACTTTTGAGTGATGCGATATTAACCATGAGCAGTATGAATGTAATTGCCGGAGAATTAGATGCGTAAAATAATAGCTATTGCACATTATAAATAACGCATTATAAATAGAACAATAAAAATAGAACAGTATAAATAGAGCACAAAAAAGGATAGAATAACAGGGAGATGCAAAACAATACAAGACCAAAATTTTCACCCGAAGCCTACGAATTGATTCAGCGTATCATAAAACGCTACCCGGAAGGAAAGCAAAAATCTGCCATACTTCCTGTATTGCATATTGCCCAGGCGGAATTCAATGGCTGGCTAAGTGCTCCCGTAATGGATTACGTAGCAGGCATCCTGAGCATTAAACCCATAGAAGTATACGAAGTAGCATCCTTTTACAGCATGTTCAATCTCAAACCAGTTGGCAAATGTGTAATTGAAGTTTGCCGTACAGGACCCTGCTGGTTAATGGGCGCAGAAGATGTCGTGAAACACATCGAAAAGAAATTGGGAATCAAAGAAGGAGAAACAACCAAAGATGGCATGTTCACCCTTAAAACAGTCGAATGCCTCGCCGCCTGCGGTACGGCCCCAATCATGCAGATTGGAGAAACCTATCACGAAAGTTTAAGCCTGGAAAAAGTGGACAGTATATTAAACGATTATAAAACGAATACAACAGAATCCATTTCTCATTGGGACAAAAAACATATAGCTCAGGGATTAAAGGAGTAGAAGTATTTTTACAATTTAATTACTGAGCGTAGCGAAGTAATCATGAACACCGAAAAAAGAAAATAGAAAGAGCTGGGTGAATAATGGGACGACAATTATTAATTGACAACATTAAAGATCCGGTCACCGGAGCTCTCACAGGAATAAATACCCTTGAAGGCTACCGTGCGCATGGAGGTTATAAAGCCCTTGAAAAAGCGCTAAAACTTAAACCGGAAGAAATTGTTACCGAAGTCCAAAAATCAGGACTTCGTGGTCGCGGGGGAGCAGGATTTCCAACCGGCATGAAATGGAGCTTTATTGCTAAACCTCCCGGAGTCCCTCGTCACCTGGTCTGTAATGCAGACGAAAGTGAACCAGGAACATTCAAGGATCGCTACCTCATGCATCACAAGCCCCACCTGCTGATAGAAGGCATGATCATTTCCAGTTTTGCTTTGGGTGCCAACCTGTCCTATATATATATCCGTGGAGAGATGATGGTGCAATACCATATCCTGCAAAAAGCCATTGATGAAGCGTATGCAGCAGGACTGTTAGGGAAAAATATTTTAAACAGCGGATTCGATCTCGATCTGCATGTGCACCCCGGTGCCGGTGCATATATATGTGGGGAAGAAACCGGCCTGATAGAATCCCTTGAAGGCAAACGCGGAAATCCACGGATCAAACCACCATTCCCTGCAATATCAGGGGTCTGGAACAGACCTACTGTGGTCAACAATGTAGAAACCCTTGCGGCGATAGTACCCATTCTTAATATGGGCGCGGAAGAATATGCAAAAATAGGAATTGGGAAAAGCACAGGAACAAAACTTATTTCCGCTTCCGGTCACATTAACAAACCGGGCGTATATGAAATTGAATTAGGCGTTCCGGTCGAAGAATTTATTTATTCCGAAAGCTATTGTGGAGGCATGAAAGGCGGAAGAAAACTAAAAGCGGTGGTAGCTGGAGGATCATCCGTTCCAATTCTTCCGGCTGAACTTATTTTAAAAACAGCCAAAGGAGAACCCCGACTTATGACCTACGAATCACTGGGAGATGGAGGTTTCGCGACAGGCACAATGTTGGGCTCAGGTGGATTCATAGTGATGGACGAAAGCACAAGTGTGGTAAAGAACCTCTTTAATTTTACCCGCTTCTATCATCATGAAAGTTGCGGACAGTGCAGTCCATGCAGGGAAGGAACCGGATGGATGGAAAAAATATTACACAAAATACTGGATGGCCACGGTACCGTAGCCGACATTGATTTGTTATGGGACATACAGGGAAAGATAGAAGGAAAAACAATTTGCCCTTTGGGTGAAGCAGCAGCCTGGCCTGTAGCAGCAGCAATAAGGCATTTCAGGCCGGAATTTGAAGAGTATGTTAAAAATCCGGGTAAAATAAAAGATGTAAAACATTATTACAGACTGAATAATTTAGAACCTGTAAACTAAATTTTTTTGACTTAAACACATGCCCAAAGTAACAATAGACGGACAGACAATAGAAGTGCCAAATGGCACAACCATTCTGGAAGCCGCTCGCATGATAGGCGGCAAGAGCGTGCCACCCGCCATGTGTTATTATTCCAAACTAAAAGAAACCGGAGGATATTGCCGCACCTGTATTGTAAACGTGAGTAAAGGTTCCGAAAAAGACCCGAGACCAATGCCCAAGCCTGTTCCCTCCTGCCGCACAACAGTGATGGATGGAATGGAAGTTCAGAACCTGACCTCACCCGCTTTGCTGGAAGCCCGGGCGGGTGTAGTTGAATTTTTATTACTCAATCACCCGCTTGATTGTCCGATCTGTGACCAGGCCGGGGAGTGCCATTTACAGGATTTAGGATACGAAAACGGAAAATCGAAAACGCGCTACGAATTCGCAAGACGTGAATTTGAGCCAATAGATATTGGAGAAAAAATCAAACTTCACATGAAGCGCTGTATCCATTGTTTCCGCTGTGTGAAGCTTGCCGATCAGCTTACTCCTAACCGTTACCAGGGCATGTTAAACCGGGGTGATCATTCCGAAATTTCTACTTATATACAGCATGCGGTGGACAATGAATTCTCCGGCAACATGATAGATGTCTGTCCGGTAGGTGCGCTCACCGATAAAACATTCCGCTTTAAAAGCAGGGTATGGTTCGTCAAGCCCGAAGATGCCCATCGTAAATGCCCTACCTGTGCAGGCAAGGCGCGTATTTGGCTAAAAGGCGAAGAAGTCCTTCGTGTCACAGGACGCAAGGATAAGTATGGAGAAGTAATAGATTGGATATGCAATGAATGTCGTTTCGATAAAAAGAAAACAAGTGACTGGGTGATAGAAGGCCCTACACATATCGATCATCATTCCGTCATTTCCATGAATCATTACGAAACATTAGTAGACTTGAAACACGAAACAGATAATCACAGGAAACAATTGACAAACAAAAAAGTAAATCTGGGGCAGGGAGCTCTGGATCCGAATAACAGTTAGAACTAAAACCTGCCTTTGCGGGTTCATAAGCATAAATGAAATATAAATTTAGCTGCGAATCATTACGAAGTAATCATAAGCACCTAAAAAAGAAGAAAGCGAATAATTACGAAGTAATCATAAGCACCTAAAAAAGAAGTAAGCGAATAAATGTTATCCTTTGTAATATATAAACTCATCCTCGTAATAGTCGTCTTCAGCGTATCGCTCGTCGTAGCCATGTACTCTACCTACGCAGAACGCAAAGTAGCGGCCTTCCTGCAGGATCGCCTCGGACCTAACCGGGCGGGACCTTATGGACTCTTACAACCAGTGGCAGATGGTTTAAAAATGTTCATGAAAGAAGAAATCATTCCGGACGTTTCCAACAAATGGTTATTCATTCTTGGCCCTTGTATCGCCATGCTCACAGCCCTTATGACCGGAGTTGTAATACCATGGGGAGGAGTATTATCCATAAAAGGACATTCCTTTCCGATGCAGATTACTGACATCAATATTGGGATACTTTATTTACTGGGTGTTGTATCCATGGGAGTATATGGTATCATGATAGGTGGTTGGGCCTCCAATAATAAATATGCCCTGCTGGGTGCCATACGTGCTTCTTCACAAATGATCAGTTATGAATTAGCCATGGGGTTTGCCATTATAGCACTGGTCATGCATACCGGCACCCTGAGTGTTCGCGAAATATCCGAAATGCAGACAGGCTGGCACTGGAACATTATCTATCAGCCACTGGGCTTCCTCATCTTTATCATCTGCGCCTTTGCTGAAACCAACCGGGCTCCTTTCGACTTGCCGGAATGTGAAAGTGAATTGGTTGGAGGATACCATACCGAATACAGCAGCATGAAACTGGGATTCTACCTGTTCGCGGAATACATTAATATGTTTATCTCCTCCGCGGTCATTTCAACACTTTATTTTGGAGGCTACCACATTCCTTTTGGAGCTCACTTTATTCACAATGCCAATGTACTGGCCATTTTAGGTTCCGTATTTTTATTCGCTAAAATCTTTTTCTTCATATTCGTCTTCATGTGGGTACGCTGGACCTTACCACGTTTCCGTTACGACCAGTTAATGAATTTAGGATGGAAAATATTAATTCCTTTATCATTAATCAACATAGCAATTACAGGAACAATTATGTACCTGACGGGGAGAATACATTAGTTTTGAATAAAGTATAATAACGCTGTAAATAGTAGACGGTAAAAACCAGTAGATGCTAACCAACAGATCTCAAACAGTAGCAAAAAAGGAAATGACCCTCGTCGAGCGTCTTTATCTGCCAGCTATTTTGCATGGCATGAAGATCACCGTGAGCCATTTCTTCAAAAAGAAAGTCACCATCAATTACCCGGAAGAAAGACGCGAGTTTGCCAAAGTCTACCGCGGGCAGCACGTTTTGAAGCGCGATGACAAAGGTGCCGAACGTTGCACTGCCTGTGGCTTATGTGCTGTGGCATGTCCGGCAGAAGCCATTACAATGGTAGCTTCTGAACGCAAAAAAGGAGAAGAAAATCTATATAGGGAAGAAAAATATGCCAGCGTTTACGAAATCAATATGCTGCGCTGCATATTCTGTGGATTATGCGAAGATGCATGCCCCAAGGAAGCAATATTTTTGACCGACCGGATTGTCCCCTCCACCTTCGATCGGGGCTCGAACATTTATGGGAAAGACATACTGGTTGAAACAATGGAGAAACGAATAGATATAAGCCCAAGGCAGACAAAAGAAGTATTGGACTTTAAAACACACAAAGAATACGCTCATAATAAATTATAAAATGACCCATTACTGGTTTTACCTTCTTTCCTTCATAGCAATCATAAGTGCCTTCATGGTTGTGGTTTCTAAAAATCCGGTAAACAGTGTTTTGTTCCTGATTCTTACCTTCTTTGCCATTGCCGGACACTACGTATTATTAAATGCACAGTTCCTTGCTGCCGTTCACATCATCGTTTACGCAGGAGCCATTATGGTGTTGTTTCTTTATGTCATTATGATGATGAATTTCAAAAAAGAATCCGAACCCAGTAAAACAACACTTTCACAATTTATAGCCACCATTGCCGGAGGTATTTTACTGGTCACCTTGACAGGAGCGCTTCGTTTTTATGACATGCCGGCGATGGCTGGTCACGCTGACCCGGGCGCAGGTTTAGTCGGAACGCTGGGAAAAGTACTGTTCAACAAATTTTTATTGCCCTTTGAAATTTCCTCACTGCTCTTTTTGGCAGCGATGACAGGAGTAGTATTACTTGGTAAAAGAAACAGCAATACGAATTAACATGCAAACGCTGCACAACATACCTATCAATATGTATATCCTGCTAAGCTCGGTGCTTTTCTGCATAGGCGTATTCGGAGTACTGCTCAGGAGAAATGCCATTATCATTTTTATGTGCGTCGAACTCATGCTGAATGCAGTTAATTTATTACTGGTTGCCTTCTCCACCTATTTAGGTGATACCCAGGGACAGGTATTCGTATTTTTTATCATGGCAGTTGCAGCAGCGGAAGTCGCTGTCGGACTGGCTATATTAACCATGATCTATCGCAACACTGGATCAGTTGATATTGAAGTATTAAATAAATTAAAAAATTAATGTACGTTTTGAATAATTAAAAACTAAAAAATTATACAAATGAAATTTTTCAGAACAATTCCAAAACCAACAATTTAACTCGGCACAGATTTTTTAATTTATGATTCATTTTACCCCATTAATTCCCTTACTACCCTTAATCGGGTTTATCATCATTGGGCTATTCGGGAAAACACTTTCAAAAAATACTTCCGGCCTTATCGCCTGTACGACAATCGCCATAGCCTTCATCCTGTCATTAGCTGTATTCTTCCAGGTACGTACAATCGAAGCGCACACAGTTACAATCAATCTCTTTGACTGGATTTCATCCGGCAATCTTCACATTCCTTTTTCATTTTTAATGGACCCCCTCTCCTCCCTGTTTTTACTGATCATCACTGGAGTCGGTTTTCTGATTCATGTGTATTCTATGGGTTACATGAAAGGAGATGAAGGATTCTCCCGCTTCTTTGCCCAGCTCAACCTTTTTGTATTCTTCATGCTGTTGCTGGTATTAGGCTCCAACTACCTGATCATGTTTGTTGGCTGGGAAGGTGTAGGACTTTGCTCCTACCTGCTCATAGGATTCTGGTACAAAAACACAGCCTTCAATAATGCAGCGAAAAAAGCATTCATCATGAACCGAATAGGAGATCTTGGATTCCTGCTCGGCATTTTCCTTATTTTTATGACATTCGGCAGCATCAGTTATGCAGAAGTATTCGCTCAGGCAAAATTCTTTAGTTCCGAAAGACCTGTTATTACTGCTATCACCTTATTATTATTCATCGGAGCAATGGGCAAAAGTGCCCAGTTGCCCCTGTACACCTGGCTTCCCGATGCAATGGCCGGACCCACTCCCGTATCCGCATTAATACATGCAGCCACTATGGTAACCGCAGGGATCTATATGATCGCCCGTTCGAATATTTTATATACACTTGCCCCTTTTTCTATGGGAGTAGTAGCATTGGTTGGTGTGCTCACCTCTCTGTTTGCTGCCTCCATCGGCCTGTTCCAGAACGACATCAAAAAAGTACTGGCCTACTCAACGGTTAGTCAGTTAGGATTGATGTTTTTGGCGCTCGGCGTAGGGGCCTTTTCCACAGGTGTCTTCCATGTGATGACTCACGCTTTCTTCAAAGCATTGTTATTTCTGGGAGCAGGAAGCGTTATTCACGCCATGAGCGGAGAACAGGACATTCGGAAAATGGGAGGTCTGAGAAAACACCTTCCCGTAACGTATATGACTTTTCTTATTGCGACCTTAGCCATCTCAGGAATATTCCCCTTTGCGGGTTTCTTTTCAAAGGATGAAATTTTAGCCCATACTTTTGAGCACAATAAAGTCCTTTGGTTTCTGGCCAGCATTGCCTCCGCCATGACAGCTTTCTACATGTTCCGTTTGTTATACCTTACCTTCTTCACTGAATTCCGCGGAACCAAAGAACAGGAACATCACCTGCATGAGAGTCCGAAATCCATGACCATACCATTAATTGTACTTGCCCTGCTTTCTATTGCCGGAGGCCTTGTTGGGATACCCGAGGTTTTTCATGCCCCCCATTTACTTCAGGAATTTCTCTCGCCTGTTTTCGCAGATTCAGATATGAAAACCCTTCCTTCTTCAGCCGGACAAGGCACTGAAATTACCTTGATTCTGGTTGCTTTAGGAATTGCTGTCGCAATGATCTGGCTGGCCTGGAATTATTTTGTAAAAATGGGAAAACGCCCTGCCGAAGAAGCAGAAGAAATCAACCCCGCACAAAGAGTAGTGTACAACAAATATTATGTAGACGAAATTTATTCAACCCTCTTTACCAAACCGCTGGATTGGATATCGGACAAATTGTACCGCTTTATGGAATTACGTTTTGTGGATGGTATCGTAAATGCTGTTGGTACCGGAGTCAATTGGAGCAGCCGTACACTGCGCCTGATTCAGACCGGAAGCATTGAATTTTATTTATTGATGATGGTTCTAAGTATTGCCTTGATTTTATTTATTAAGTAAGTTAAAGATGAAATTCATCCATTAAGCATTATGCACAATTATATTTCCAATTATTTAGAAGCTTACAGTTATTCACTTTTACTATTTATTTCATTAAGCGAATGATTATTTTATTACTCATATTATTCCCCTTAGCTGCTTCACTGCTTTTGGTTTTCTCCGGAAAAGAAACAGCCAAAAAACCGGCCTTTTTAATTTCACTCATTGAGCTGGCATTTACTTTCTATGCGTATTACCTCATCCGCATGGAACCAGCGTCTTCAGCACTCAGCTTCAACACGCCCTGGATTGCTTCACTCGGAATAAATTTCAAACTGACCTGTGATGGTATCAGCATGGTATTGGTTTTACTCACCAACATTTTAGTGCCCCTGATCATCCTTTCCTCCTTTAGTAAAGAATACAAAAACTCAAATGCGTTTTATGCCCTGATACTGTTCATGCAAATGGCCCTGATTGGAGTCTTCACAGCCATGGACGGATTTTTGTTTTACATATTCTGGGAACTGGCGCTGTTGCCGATTTATTTTATTTGTTTGCTCTGGGGAGGAGAAGACCGGATGCGCATCACTTTCAAATTTTTCGTCTATACATTGGCAGGTAGTTTATTCATGCTCGTCGCGCTTATTTTCTTATACCAGCACACTGCGGGCCCTGCACATTCCTTTGACATCAACGCACTCTACGCAGCAGGCAATTCATTGGAAGCAAAACCCCAGGCCTTTGTCTTTTGGTGCATGTTCCTTGCCTTTGCAATCAAAATGCCAATTTTTCCCTTCCACACATGGCAACCCGAAACCTATTCAACCGCTCCGGCACAAGGCACTATGCTGCTTTCAGGCATTATGCTAAAAATGGGAACCTACGGATTACTGCGCTGGTTAATGCCAATGGTACCAATCGGAATAGCCCAATGGGGAGAAACAGCCATCATTCTTTCAGTGATTGGCATTATTTATTCCTCCTGCATTGCGCTCGTTCAGAAAGACATGAAGCGCCTTATTGCCTATACTTCTATTGCGCACGTCGGCCTTATTGCCGCCGGAACTATGGCATTCAATGTACAAGGTTTTCAGGGAGCACTCGTCCAGATGTTTTCTCATGGGATAAACGTAGTTGGATTATTCTTCGTTGTAGATATTATCAGTTCACGGACACATACAAGAGACATAGCACAATTAGGAGGTATCCGCAATTCAGCTCCAAAATTTGCAATAGCATTTCTGTTCATATTGCTCGGCAGCATTGCCCTGCCACTGACTAATGGCTTTATCGGTGAATTTTTATTGCTGAGTGGCCTATACCAATACAATGCCTGGATTACAGCAATAGCAGGACTATCTGTTATTCTTGGCGCTGTTTACATGCTGCGGTTTTATCAAAATTCCATGCTTGGAGAAACCAATGCCCTTACTGCCCCCTTCATCGATTTAACATCAAATGAAAAAGCTGTTTTAATCCCATTAATTATTCTGGTAGTTGGTTTAGGCATTTACCCAAAACCGTTATTGGACCTCACCGGACCTGCAGTACAGCAATTAATAAATACAGTAAACGTCATCAAACCATAATTATGAATTCTTCAACGATAACTGATAACCAATAACTGACAATGATAACTGATTTATTCGCTCGCTCATTGATTTTGGAGCTCATGAATGTTTCACATTTCCGATCACTTTTGACTAAAATATGATTACACTTTTTATAATATCCCTTCTTGGAATCATTGCCCTCCTGGCCGAAATACTGAATTTCAGGAAACTACTCCCTGTAATTACTTTATTCGGAATACTGGCAGCAATAGCCGCCTCCGTAGCAGAATGGAATAATCCGATGATCATACCCGCCTTCAACAACATGTTGGTATTTGACAACTATGCGCTGGCGTTCAGTATAAGTCTTTGCCTCATAACTTTCTTATGGTTCCTGATGGCACATCACTACCTCGAAATAGAAACAGCGCTCTCGGATCACTATGCATTGATACTCTTTTCACTTGCAGGAGCCATTGTCATGACTGCCTTTGGCAACTTAGTCATGCTTTTCCTTGGAATGGAAATTTTATCCATTCCGCTTTATATTCTTGCAGGAAGTCGCAAAACCGATCTTTCCTCCAACGAAGCCGCCTTCAAATACTTTTTACTCGGAGCCTTTTCTGCAGGATTTTTATTGTTTGGTATTACCTTGATTTATGGCGCAACCGGAACCTTCCAGCTCAGCCAAATGAACCAATACATTACCCAGCACGCAAACGAAATGCCGGCCTTCTTTTACGCGGGTATTATTCTTATTGTTTCCGGCCTGGCATTCAAAGTTTCCGCCGCACCCTTTCACTTCTGGGCCCCTGACGTATACCAGGGTTCACCCAATATGATAACCGCATTCATGTCCACCATCGTCAAGATAGCAGCCTTTGCAGGATTCTACCGCTTGTTCAGCACCTGTTTTGCATCTGTTGAAAGTTCCTGGTCTCAGGTGGTATGGATCATTGCAGTCATCACATTGCTGCTGGGCAACATTACCGCCATTCAGCAACACTCCTTCAAACGCATGCTGGCCTACTCGGGTATTTCACATGCAGGTTATTTGCTGCTTGCCATTCTCGCTATCAACACACAATCAGCCGGAGCCATTTTTCTCTATACACTCGCCTACTCCATTGCAAGCATAGCAGCCTTTGCCGTATTGGAAGAAGTATTCAAACTAAAAGGGAATGACGGAATTTCGGCGTTTAACGGGCTCGCCAAACGCAATCCGCTTCTGGCTTTTACCCTCACCATCTCCATGCTATCCCTTGCAGGCATACCACCAACTGCTGGATTTTTTGCCAAATATTACATTTTCAATACTGCCCTTAGCAACGGGTATTTCTGGCTGGTGATTATCGCAGTCATCGCCTCCCTTATAGGGGTTTACTACTACTTCAAACTCATCATAGCTGCCTGGTTCAAACCGGCTGATGACGAAACACTTATACAGCTAAGTTTCATGCACAAACTACTCCTTGTGCTGACCATCCTGCTCACCCTTGCACTTGGCCTGTTCCCTGGATATATTCTCACCTTATTCTCATAGGCTGAAGGACGCTGCGTATTACATTATTGATCCTGATGCATTGGTACGTAAATCTTCCTGCAAAATTAAGAAAAGACTTGCCGGGGGATTAAGGGTTTACAACAAAAGAACGTAGCTGGAGTGGACTAAAAAACCGAATATTACTTCAAAAGCTTCTTGAGAATAATTTTACTGCCTTATTAGAGATTATACCTAATAAGATAGTAAGGGCTTAGAGTTTTGAATGAGTCAGGTGGTTTACCAGGGTCACTTCACGAAACGTGTACAGGTATTATAAAGGTCTTCAAATTTGACTAAATTAGCTGAGAAACAAAATAAATTCCAATGATAAAAAAGATACTTTCCCTTCTGGTCTTTTCTTTGGCTCTTCTGAATGTTCAATCATTTGCAGGGTCGCCCACCATTAGTTCATTCAGCCCTTCAAGTGGTTCTGTTGGAACATTGGTTACTATTGTCGGCACTAATCTTGGAAGTCCGACTGCTTTTACTATAGGGGGAGTTAATGCAATACTGGTTTCTGACACATCTGTAATAGTATCAAATAAAGGAGATACATTAGTCGGTCTTATAATGCCTGGGGCTGTGACAGGTACTCTATCAATTACTACGGCCGGCGGCACTGTGATAAGTGGAAGTAATTTTACGATAACAGCAACACCTTATCCAGGGCTACAACAAGGAAATAAACTGGTTGGAACAGGAGCAATTGGAACAGCAAATCAAGGCTATTCTGTTTCCATTTCAGCCGATGGAAATACTGCTATAGTGGGAGGCAATGGTGATGATAACAGCTATATTGGAGCTGCCTGGGTTTACACCCGTTCTGGTGGAGTCTGGACTCAGCAGGGAAATAAATTGATTGGCACAGGGGCTGTAGGAAAAGCCTATCAAGGCTACTCTGTTTGCATTTCTGCTGATGGGAATACTGCCATTTTTGGAGGTGAGAATGATAATAGTGGTGCAGGAGCAGCATGGGTATTTACCCGTTCGGCAGGAACATGGACACAGCAAGGGAATAAATTGGTGGGCACAGGAGCTATAGGAAAAGCTAAACAAGGCTGGTCTGTTTCCATTTCAGCAGATGGAAATACTGCTATAGTTGGAGGCAGTGCTGATAATAGTAATATTGGGGCAGTGTGGGTTTATATACGTTCAGGTGGAGTGTGGACACAGCAAGGTAATAAATTGGTAGGTACAGGGGCTGTAGGACAATCATATCAGGGAACTTCTGTTTCCATTTCAGCCGATGGAAATAATGCTGTTTTGGGAGGGTATTATGATAATAGCGGTATAGGGGCTGCCTGGGTTTACACTCGTTCAGGCGGTGTATGGACGCAACAGGGAAATAAATTGGTTGGTACAGGGGCTATTGGAACAGCAAATCAAGGCCATTCTGTTTGTATTTCAGCGGATGGGAATACTACCATAGTGGGAGGATATTATGATAACAGTAATATTGGAGCTTCGTGGGTTTATACCCGCTCAGGGGGTGTCTGGACTCAACAGGGGAATAAATTGGTTGGTACAGGTGCCATTGGTTCAACGGTCTACCAAGGCTCAGCTGTTTCTATTTCAGCCGATGGGAATACTGCTGTTTTGGGAGGATATTATGACAATAGCGGAATAGGAGCTATTTGGGTTTACACTCGTTCAGGCGGTATATGGACACAGCAAGGGAATAAATTGATTGGTACAGGATGGGTACGTTATCCATTTCAAGGTTTTTCTGTTTCCATTTCTACTGATGGGTATACAGCTTTAGTAGGAGGAGGAGATGATAATAGTAAAATAGGAGCAGCCTGGATATTTGTTCCCTGCATTAGCCCCACAATTCCTATCCTGGGCACTTCTTCTTCAGCCAATTGTGGCACACAAACTACTACCCTTAATATTTTGACAGGAACGCTAAATAATTCAACAAGCTGGCAATGGTATAGCGGTAGCCCGGGTGGAACAAGTGTTGGCAGCGGAACATCAATTGCAGTTTCGCCTTCTGTTACAACCAAATATTATGCAAGAGGAGAAGGCTGTGGAGCACCTGGACTTTGTGACAGTGTTACTATAACTGTAAACCCAATTCCAACAGTTATGGCTAATGAAGTGTCAAGAGTAACCTGTTACGGAGGAGCCAATGGTAGTGCAACAGTGAGCGTTACAGGAGGTACTCTCAATTATACCTACTTATGGTCTAATGGAATTTCTGGTGTAACAGGCATTAGCGGGCTTACAGCAGGTACTTATACGGTTTCTGTAACGGATGCGAAAGGGTGTACCAATAGTTCCACCATTTCTATTTCTGCAATTAATTTATTGCCAGATACTCCCGCAATCTGTTCCGTTACTGTGGATACACTCTCTAAATACAATATCATTATCTGGAATAAACCTGTTAATTCTTTTATGAGATATTATCTTATTTACCGGGATACTGCTAATAATGCTTACGGACTGATTGGGAAAATCCCTTTTAGCGCTCTCAGCCAATTTACTGATACTGTTCGTTCAAAATATGCCGCCAACGGAGACCCAAATATTTCATCCTGGCAATATAAAATTGCTGTAGAGGATTCCTGTGGAAATATAAGTGCATTGAGTCCCTATCACAAGACGTTATTCATGCAAAATAGCAGTGGCAATTTTAGTTGGAATAATTACCTGATTGAAGGGCAAGCCGTGCCTATTCCTGAACTTTCAAATTATCTGTTCCAGCGGGACAGCATCTCAAACGGGAATTTCAAAACTATTGCAACCCTTAGTGCTTCCTCCACAGCTTATACTGACCCACAATACGCAACCTATGTAAATACTGCATCCTGGAGGGCTATTACAGCATGGAGTATTTCATGTACACCGACCGCAAGGATGGAATCTTCATACAGCACAACAAAATCGAATGTAAAGACGAATGCCGGAATAGCAACGGGATTAGCAAAACAGTTGTTCTTAGAATCAGTTAAGTTATTTCCAAATCCGACAGATAATGTTTTTGATCTTGAATTTCCGGGTGGATATAAATCTTATCAAATCAGTATATTCAACCTGCTTGGAGATATAGTATTTACAAAAGAAATCAGCGGTTCTTCTTCTGTAAATAATAAATACATTGAAACAATTGATGTGAGCAGGTTTGCTAAGGGTATGTATTCCTTGTCTATTCAAACTGAAACGATGAAAGTATTCAAAAAGCTGGTGGTCCAGTAGTTAGTTAGTCATGAAGGTAAATACAGCTTTGTTAAAAGTACAGTACAAAAAAGTTCCCTAATGAAAATTTTTAAAGCAATTAAATTTCTTTTTTTTGCATTGATATTCACTGCTGATGTTTTGCAAGCCCAAACTCCCATCATCACTTCATTCAGTCCTGCAAGTGGTTCCGTCGGCACATTGGTTACTATTGTCGGAAAAAATTTGGGAAAGCCAACAGCTTTTACAATAGGTGGAGTACACGCTATAGTTGTTTCCGACACATCAATATTGGTTTCAAATTACGGCGATACATTAGTTGGTTTGGTAATGCCAGGCACTGTAACTGGTATCATTTCTGTTAAAACCGGGAATGGTACAGGGACAAGCACAGGTAATTTTACAGTTACAAAAGGTCTGGTTCCTTCTCTCCAGCAGGGAAATAAATTGCTCGGTACCGGGACTATCGGATCCATTGTTTATCAGGGTAGTTCAGTTGCTGTTTCGGCTGATGGGAATACCGCAATTGTAGGTGGATCAGCTGATAATAACGGAATTGGTGCAGCATGGGTTTATACCCGCTCAGGGGGAGCATGGACACAACAGGGAAACAAGTTGATCGGTACAGGAGCTGTTCCCGCTTCTGTCGGAGTTGATCAGGGCTGGTCTGTTGACATTTCAGCAGATGGGAATACTGCAATCGTTGGAGGATTTATGGATAATAACCAAACAGGTGCAGCCTGGATTTTTAGCCGCTCCGGTGGAATATGGACTCAGCAAGGGAATAAATTAGTCGGTACAGGAGCCATGGGTATAGCAGAACAGGGATATGCTGTTTCGATTTCAGCTGATGGGAATACGGCTGTGCTGGGGGGGCCATTTGATGATAATAGCAGTACTCAAAATGGAGGGAAAGGAGCTGTCTGGATTTTTACACGATCCGCTGGAGTATGGACTCAGCAGGGGAATAAGTTAACCGGCACCGGGAGTTTGGGTTCTTATGTTTCTCAGGGAGGATCCTTGTCCTTATCTGCAGATGGTAATACCTTAATCGTCGGGGGATCTAATGATAATTTTGATAGTCTGATCAATACATCGATAGGGGCGGCCTGGGTTTTTTTCCGTTCCGGTGGAGTGTGGGCTCAGCAAGGGAATAAGTTAACCAGTGCAGAGTCTGATACAGCAGCGTTCGGATGTTCTGTGTCCCTTTCTGCTGATGGGAATACGGCGATAATCGGAGGGGATCTGGATAGTAACTTTGCAGGGGCTGCATGGGTTTTCATCCGTTCTGGAGGAATCTGGGTACAACAGGGAGGTAAATTGGTGGGCACAGGGGCAATAGGAACCGGAGCAGGTGCACAACAAGGTTCCTCTGTATCCATTTCGGCCGATGGAAATACCGCCGCAGTTGGTGGAAATGGAGACGATGGTTTTACAGGTGCGGTATGGATTTATGGCCGTTCGGCTGGGGTATGGGCCCAACAGGGAAGCAAACTGACCGGGGCAGGGTATATAGGGGCACCCGTCCAGGGCTCTTCTGTTTCTATTTCTTCCGATGGAAGTACGCTTATTGAGGCAGGTTATCAGGATAATAATAATGCCGGGGCGGCCTGGGTTTTTGCACCTTCCTGTTCCGGCCCAACTATTCCGACCCTCAGTACCCCCAATCCACTTATTTGCAATGGACAAAGCGCCACATTAAATATTCAAGCAGGGACGTTAAATGGTGCGACGGCCTGGCAATGGTTCAGCGACAGCTGTGGAGGAAAGAGCGCAGGAAGCGGAACAGTCATTCATGTTACACCCGGATCAACCACCACCTATTATGCAAGAGGAGAGGGCTGCGGAATACCAGGTTCCTGCGGTAGTATTGCGGTGGCAGTGACACCTTTGCCAGCTATACCTGCTATTTGTTCTGTCACAGTGGATTCGCTCTCGAAATATAATAGTATCATGTGGGCCAAGCCAGTCAGCTCTTCCATCAAAAGTTTTTTGATTTACCGTGATACAGCCAATAATGCTTATGGAAAAATCGGGGAAGTTCCTTACTCTGCGCTCAGTCTGTTTACAGATACAACCCGTCTCCTTTTTGCCGCGAACGGCGACCCCAATCTGTCTTCCTGGAGATATAAAATAGCTGTCAAGGATACATGCGGTACTATCAGCGCTTCAAGTCCTTATCATGAAACTTTATTTATGCAGAACAATACCGGCAATTTCATTTGGAATAATTACCTGATTGAAGGGCAATCCGTTCCTATTCCGGAGCTTTCCAACTACCTTTTTCAGCGAGACGATTTATCAAACGGAAATTTCAAAACCATTGCAACTCTGAGTGCTTCTTCCACAGCGTATACCGATCCTCAATATACGACTTATAAAAGCACTGCATCCTGGAGGGCAATTACAGCATGGAGCATTACCTGCACTCCGGCTGCAAGGATGGAAGCTTCATACAGCACAACAAAATCGAATGTAAAAACCTCAGGCATGGCAGCGGGAATAGAAAATCAATCATTTATTCAGTCAGTTAATATCTACCCTAACCCAGCAAGAAATGAATTTAATCTTGAGTTTTTCGCCGGATATAAAAAGTATCAAATAAAAATATACAACCTGCTGGGAGAAATAGTTTACATAAAGGAAATAAGCGATTCTTACGCAGGGAACTTCAAATACACCGAAAAAATAGATGTGAGCGGGTTTGATGCTGGTGTCTATTCTTTGTCCATTCAAACAGAAACACTGAAAGTTTTCAAGAAGTTTATAATTCAGTAGTTTTACTGATAGTATGAGAAGCGTATTGAGTTGCTTGGTGTTATTTTTCGTTTGTTCAGTCATTTACGGGCAAAAGATAAAGCTGGATTCACTTTGGGCGGTATACAATAACTCTGCCCAATCAGACACTTCCCGCCTCAAAGCCATTCACGATATTGCCAGGAGTTATCAAAATAATAATCCTGATACTGCAATTATTATTGCAGAGCGGGAAATTCAACTTGCAGAAAAGGCCAGGCAGAAAAAGTACCAGGCTAACGCCTTGAATACAATTGGGACAGCCTACTGGAATGAAGGGAATTACTCCAGGGCGCTCGATTATTATTTACAGGCTTTGCAAATAAGGGAAGAGACTAAAGATAAAAAAGGTGTTGGGGGTTGCTATGGAAATATCGGGAACGTTTATTACCTGCAGGCGGATTACCCCAAAGCCCTGGAGTATTATTTTAAGGGATTAAAAATTGGCGAAGAGCTGAGGGATAAAAATGGAACCGGGCTTTGCTTAACTAACGTGGGGGTAGTTTATTTTGATCAGGGGGATTATCAAAAGGCACTGGAATATGCTTCTAAAGCCTTGCTTGTTTATCAGGAACTTGGTGATAAGGATGGCATACAGAATTGTTATAATAATATCGCCAGCATTTATGGAAGGAAGTCGGATTACTATAACGCACTGGATTATTATTTTAAGGCACTGAAAATATGTCAGGAAATCAACAATAAGGAGGGCGTGGGACTTAGCTACTCCAATATTGGGATTATGTATCAGGATCTTAAGATGTACCCGAAGGCACAGAATTATTTTCAAATGTCTTTAAGCGTGTATAAAGAGATTGGAGGGAAGGGTGGAATGGGCTTCTGCTACAATAATCTGGGCGGACTTTTCACAAAAATAATAAAGTATGAACTGGCAATACAGTATTGTGATTCCAGCCTTAAAATAACAAAGGAACTTGGCGACCTTAATGAACAGCTTAAATCATACGAAATTTTATCCGAGGTTAACTCAAAAACAGGCAACTACAAAAAGGCTTTTGAGAGCCATGTCAAATGGAAGCTATTAACGGACAGCATTTTTAGCACTGATAAAAACAAGCAGATGGGTGATTTAAAAACCAGTTTTGCTGTGGAGAAGAAAGAAGCGGAGATGAAAATCATTGCAAAGGAGGAAAAAAAGAGACAGCGGACCATCGTATTGGCTGTGGCTGGTATATTGGTGATTGTACTGGTATTTTCTTTCTTTCTTTATCGCAGGTTTAAATTGACCCAGAGACAGAGGGATATTATCGTAAGCCAGGTTGAAATGGTCGAGCAGCAGAAAGAAGAGGCCGAAAAGCAACGAGGAGTGGCCGATGAAAAGAGGAAGGAAATTGTTGACAGCATCCATTACGCTAAACGGATACAGGATGCTTTGATGAAAGAACAGGAGGATGTTAGTTTGCATTTGCCTGAACACTTTATTTTGTTTAAACCCAAAGACATAGTAAGCGGTGATTTTTACTGGTCTTTTGAAAAACAACATTGTTGGTACATAGCAGCAGCAGATTGTACAGGGCATGGTGTGCCAGGCGCATTTTTGACCATGCTTGGCACTTCCTTTTTAAATGAGATAAATTCAGTTCAGGAATTATTACAGCCGGCGGAAATTCTAAATCAACTTCGGGAAAGGATAATAAAAGAGCTGCACCAAACCGGCAAGGCTGGGGAATCGAAAGATGGAATGGATATTTCTTTGATACAATTAAATCTGGAAACAAAAGAAGTGCAATGGGCAGGTGCCAATAATTCGCTTTACCGTGTACTAAAAGGTGAATTAGTTGAAACCAAAGCCGACAAACAGCCGATTGGTTATGCGGATAACCTTAGACCTTTTACAAACCATTCTTTCCAAATGGGAGACGGTGAGACTATTTATATTTTCAGCGATGGTTATGCCGATCAGTTCGGTGGGCCTCATTCCAAAAAGTTCATGTCTAAGCAAATGAAGGAAACTTTTACTGGAATTGCAGATCTGGAATTGGCGGTGCAGAAGGAAAAATTAAGTAAGATTTTTGAGGACTGGAAGGGGGATTTGCAGCAGATTGACGACGTGTGTGTGATTGGGATAAAGATTTAAGGGTGAATTTTACGCAGCAAACAACAAGCCGGAAATTCCATACTGTTTTTTGAATTGGAAGATGAACCAATAGACCGCCTCAATGTGAAAATTCAGGTCGTGATATACATAATTTCCCTACATTTAAAAAAAATCTAAATCCCTATGTCTGCCAGCCTAAAAAAAACAGCCCTCGCGCTTTTCATGTTCACCTCCCTCACTTTCTCATTTGCCCAAACGGCAGATGAAATAATTAATAAACACATTTCCGCAATGGGAGGAAAAGAGAAACTCGCTGCTTTAAAAACCTTGAAAATAACCGGCAGTACTCAGGGTGGCCCCGGAATCGAATTTCCTACCAGCATTGTCCAGGTAGATGGAAAATCCAGCCGCATGGAGCTCACTGTTCAGGGCATGACCATGATGCAGGTTGTGGACGGAGACAGTGGCTGGTACATCAGTCCCTTTGAAGGAAAGAAAGATGCCGAACGCATGGATCAGGAAATGATCACAAGTGAGAAGGAAGGATTAGACCTCGCAGGAGATCTGTTTAACTACAAGGCCAAAGGTCATAGCGTCGAATACCTTGGCAAGGAAGACATGGAAGGCTCAGATACCTATAAACTAAAACTTACCAAAAAAAGTGGCAGCGTGCATTTCCTTTACCTCGATGCTTCCAATTATTACCTGCTGAAAGAAACGGTCAAAGAAAAATTCAAAGACAAAGAAGTCGAATCAGAAAGTCTTTTCTCCAATTACAAAACAGAGAATGGCTACACCTTTCCATATGCACAGGAAACCAGGGAAAAAGGTGCCAGCTCAGGACAAACGTTTACAATCACAAAATATGCTATCAACCCTGTAATTGATCCGGCTATTTTTAAAATGCCAAAACCTGCAGCAAAAACAACGGAAACCAAAACACCAGCTGCAAAATGAAAAATAATTTTCTTCCGGTGTTCACAAAACTGCCTCCATTTACAAACTTCGGACTATTCACAGGCCTCCGCATATCCAAAGCACTCCTGATAGCCCCATACCTGATGATGAACATAGGTTTATCAGCCCAAGGCACCGCAAAAATTACTTCTGCAACTTTAGGTATGATGGAAGCCCGTCACATAGGGCCCGCTGTTATGGGCGGCCGTATCACAGCCATCGAAGGCGTTAACAAAGATCCTCGCATTATCTACATCGGAACAGCCGGAGGTGGAGTCTGGAAAACAACCACTGCCTGCAATCAGTTCAAATCCATTTTTGATAAATACACCCAATCCATAGGGGCTTTAGCCATTGATCAAAATCACCCCGACACCGTCTGGGTCGCAACAGGAGAATCGAACATGCGTAATTCAGTTTCAATCGGGACCGGTTTATACAAGACTACTGATGGAGGGGAAAATTGGGTAAAGATGGGCTTGGACAGTTCAGAGCACATCAGCAGAATTGTCATTGATCCTACCAACTCAAATATCGTTTATGTGGCCGTGCCCGGACATTTATGGAATGACAACAGCGCACGCGGACTTTTCAAAACAACAGACGGGGGCAAAACCTGGGAGAAAATTTTATACATAGATGCAAAAACAGGATGTGCAGAAGTACTGATCGATCCAAAAAATCCTTCCACCCTTTATGCATCCACCTGGCAGTTTCGTAGGACACCCTATTCCTTCAGTTCAGGCGGCAAAGGCAGCGGCATCTACAAAAGTACAGATGCCGGAAAAACCTGGAAAAAAATTCAGACCGGCTTGCCCGCCGGCGAATTTGGCCGTGTAGCAATGACTCTTGCTCCAAGTGATCCAAAGAATTTATTTGCAATTGTAGAATCCGAAAAAACGGCCCTTTACCTTTCCACCAATGGAGGTGACAGTTGGAAAGAACAAAGCAGCACATCCAATGTGGACGCCAGACCATTTTATTTCAGCACCATCGTGGTGGATCCGCTCAATGCCCAACACGTTTACCGCCCGTCCTTCAGTTTTTCAAGCAGTGATGACGGAGGTTTATCCTTCAAGGAAGAAGGCAACTCAGGCGGATGGGTTCATTCCGACATGCACGCGCTGTGGATCAACCCCAACAATACTTCTCACATGCTTTTGGGCACGGATGGAGGCGTGTACATTTCACTCGACAGAGGAAATACATGGGACTACCTGAACAAAATTCCGGTATCTATGTTTTATCACGTTGCAATAGACGACCAGCTTCCATACAATATATATGGCGGCTTGCAGGATAATGGATCCTGGAAAGTACCTTCACAATGTGAAGGGGGAATCAAAAACGGGGACTGGCGCAATGTAGGCGGAGGAGACGGATTCTGGGTGCAGCCGGATGGAGTGAATCCCAATATAGTTTATAGCGAATACCAGGGAGGCAAGGTAAGCCGCATTAATATAAAGACCAATGAAGCGAACGACATCCAGCCCTACCCCCTTGCCGGAGAACCTAAACTGCGGTTCAACTGGAACACACCAATATTAAGGAGCCCAACAAATCCTAAAACCCTTTACATAGGTGCCCAATACCTTTACCGCAGTCATAATCAGGGAACCACCTGGGAAAAAATATCTCCCGACCTCACCACCAATGATCCAAAAAAACAAAAACAGGAAGAATCCGGAGGCTTAACGGTTGATAATTCATCAGCCGAAAATCACTGTACCATATTTTCCATTTGCGAATCTCCCCTTGATGAAAATTTAATCTGGGTAGGAACCGATGACGGAAATATTCAGGTCACTGCAGATGCAGGAAAAACCTGGGCTAAAGTAAATCAAAACATCAAAGGCTTCCCCGCTTCCATGTGGGTCAGCAGTATTGAACCTTCCAGATACAACAAGAACACGGTATATGTCACATTGGACAATCATACCTATGGCGACCCTAAGACCTATCTCTTCAGATCCACCGATCTTGGAAAAACCTGGAAGTCGCTTGTAACAAGTGATATCGCCAATGTGGGCTATGCACATAAAATCAAAGAAGACATACAGGAACAAAAATTATTGTTTCTTGGAACCGAAATGGGTTTATATGCAAGTTTTGACGCAGGAGAAAGCTGGATTCAGATGAATGCCAAAATACCAAATGCAGCAGTTAGGGATATTCAGATTCATCCCGGATCCAACGATCTCATTCTCGCCACACATGGAAGGGGAATACTCATCGTCGACGACATTTCACCTCTGCGTCAGCTTTCAAAAGAAGTGATAGAATCAGAAGCCACCGTATTGCCCACGCGCCCTGCGCTTGTTACCAACGCCAGTTTTGGTTCAGGAGGTTTCGGCAATGCCGGAGAATTTGTAGGGCGTAATCCCAACGAAGAAGCAGTCATAATTTACTATCTCAAGGAAAGAGCAACCACCGGGGATCTGAAAGTAGAATTATTTGACAAGGATGGAAAATTCATCTACACCTTACCCGGAACAAAACGCAAAGGCCTCAACAAACTCACCTGGAACATGCATGTAAAACCGCCAAAAGTAGCTTCCGGAGCCAAAATTAATTACGGAGGATTTGTAGGGCCACTCGTTCAGCCCGGAACCTATACCGTAAAATTGACTAAAGGAGACAAAACATTTACAGGAAAAATTGAGTTGATCCTGGATCCCAAATCAGAACACAGTGCAGCCGATCGCGACCTGCAATTCAAAACAGTAACCCAGCTTTTCAAAATGCAGGAAGATCTGGCCGTTCTTGACAAGCAGCTGGTGAATCTGAAAGACAGTATAAATGTGAAAGTAAAAAGCCTGAATCCCGGTAATACTGCCCCGGGTAACACGAAACAAGGAAATTCCGCTCAGGAGTCTTTAAAAAAAATTCTCTCCGGCTATGCCGATAAATTAGACAAACTGCACAAAACCCTTATCGCTACAAAAGAAGGAACGGCCATCACCGGAGAAGAAAAAATCGGAGAAAAACTAACCGAACTTTTCGCAGGTGTATCAGGATACGATGGCCGCCCGACCGATTCCCAGCTTGACCGCACAAAAGGCCTGGACAAAGAAATGCAGGACGCCCAAAAAGCTGCCGATGATTTATTCACAAAAGAACTTGCCCTCATCAACGCAGAACTCTCAAAAGAAAAATCACCAGTGCTTATCCTGCCTGCCAGGGGAAAGTTTTAAATCAATAGGTTTCTGGTACTTTCGTGGCCTTAAAAGTGAAACTGCTTTGGACGATTTTATAGAAATGGTGACAATAGTAACCTAAACACCCCAAATTGCAAAGCCGATAATCATCCTGTCAATGGACTAAAAGATGAATGCACGTTTGCCTTGAATTCAGTATATTGCAATGAGAAACTGACCAGCCACTCAGGGTAAAATGAAAACAAAATCAAAAATACCGCTGTTTTGTTTTTCCTCCCTGATGCTTAGCCTAATGGTTAACCTAACGCAAAGCACACTTTCCGCACAAACCTTTCCCACCCCTGCCTCCTTATCCACCGGTCAGGGCGCAATAAATTCCCTTGACCCTACCTGGCTGACTTCCGGTTGGTTTTATAACCCTCCTCCAAATCCAATGGGATTAACGTATAGCTCAGCCTTAATTAACAATAACTGTGCCCCGGGCAATTGGATTGTGCCCGCAAGTTTGCCGCCTCCTGTAAACAACGGAAACTGGATAACAAACCCTTCCTATCCCTGTGCAACAGATACAAGTACAGGCTATATGTATTTCAGGTTACCACTTAATTTACCTGCTGATTGCAATGGAGCAAGTGTAACTGCCGCAGGCAATTTCGTTTTAAACCTTACCGGATATGTGGATAACACCATTTCGGATGTTTTTGTAAATGGCATAAGTACAGGGATAAGCGGAGGGGCCTTTACCGCAGCTACAGGTTTAAATATTACACTCCCGGGGCCCTGGGTAGCCGGCATTAATTACATAGATGTTTGTGTGTTGAATTTTCACGAACCTAATTCCCCGGTAAACCCTTATGGCTTGCTTTTAGTAGCTAATACCAGTGCGGCTAATTCATTTTGCTGTATACCGAACTTAACAGTAAGTACTTCAACAACCTGTTCTGGAAGCAACACTGCCTTAACTGCGAATGGAGGAACCAAATATGTTTGGAATACAGGAGCGACAACCGCTACGATGACAGATGCTCCCTTATTAACAACCGGATATACCGTAACTGTTACAGATGCAAGTAGTTGTGTGAACACAACTGTAACAAGTATTACGGTAAATTCTTTACCCTCTGTCGCAATTTCACCAACCAACCCAACCTGCTCAACAAATAATGGAAGTGCGACAGCCAACGCCACAGGTAGCGCACCTGGTTTTTCATTTCTTTGGTCACCAGGGGGAGCTACAACTCAAACCATAAACAGCCTCGCACCAACAAGCTATAGCGTTACGATAACAGATGCCAACAATTGCACCTCCACCTCCTCAACTATTCTCGCCCAGTTAGCGCCTAAACTCACATTGTCAGCTACAGGAATAAGCACTAAATGCAATGGCAGCTGCGATGGACAGGCAGTGGTCATTCCTGCCGGCGGAACAACTCCTGTCGCTGTCCTTTGGAGCACAGGCAGTACAAACCTGAGTATTAATAATGTTTGTGCCGGAAATGTAACTGTAACCATTACGGATGCAATTGGCTGCCAGCATGATTCCATTTTTGCAGTTCCTCAGCCCGCGTTGATCACAGAAACACTTGGAAGTACCTCAGCCGAATGCAATCTAAACAATGGAAGTGCTGCAGTACTTACCACCATTGGTGGTACAGGCTCCTATACATATAGCTGGAGCAACGGAACAACCGCCCAAACGAACGGCAATATATCACCTGCAACTTATACCCTTACCGTTTCAGATGCAAATGCCTGTACAAGTACCGGTACGGTAACCGTATTAAATACACCTGGGGTAAAAGCTGTCCTGTTGAATACAACCCCGGTCTATTGCAATGGAATGTGTACCGGAAACGCCACTGCTCAGGCAAACGGAGGGACAGCACCCTATACCTATAGCTGGAACAACAACAGTAATAATGATAGTGCTGCAGCTCTTTGCGCGGGAAACTATATCATCACAATTACGGACTCCAGAAACTGTACTTCTACAGTTACAGCAGTAATTACCCAGCCACTGGCATTAACATTGCCTGCCATCACACCCTTTCAGGCGTGCATGGGACAAACCGCAAATTTAACAGCCAGTCCGGAAGGAGGAACCCCGGCCTATACAGTAAACTGGAATCCCGGCAATTTCACCGGGCCCATACTACCTGCATCCTCGCTGAACCCTCAAACGTATACAGTATCAGCCACAGATGCCAGGGGCTGCAACTCACTCACGCAAACGATAACCGTTCATGCAAGCCCCAATGTGAATTTCATTGCCAGTGTTACAAACGGCTGCCCTGTATTGTGTACCACTTTTAGTGATAGGAGCACTGTAACGGCAGATGTCATTACAAATTGGTTATGGACTTTCAGCAATGGAAGCAGTTCAACCAGTCATGACACAGCCATTTGTTTTAACACAGGAATGTATAGTGCCAAATTACAGGTGACAAGTTCCAGCGGTTGCAGTAATATAGACAGTATCGGGAATATGATTACCGTCTGGCCTGATCCTGTAGCTGCATTCACTACCAACCCTGCTGATTTTGAAACCATCGTGAATCCGGTATTTAATTATTCTGATCAGTCCACGGGTGGAGTAACGGGCTGGTTATGGAATTTCGGAGACACGACCGGTACAGACACCCTGCAAAACACTGTTCACAAGTATACAAACATGGGGACCTATTGTACCCTCCTAACAGTAGCGACTATTAATCAATGCAAAGATACCGTAAGTCATTGTGTACATATAATCCCTGATTTTGAATTTTTTATTCCCAACGCTTTTACCCCCAATGGAAATGGCATGAATGAGTCATTCTCTGGTAAGGGCATAGGTATTTCAAGTTATCAGATGCTGGTATTCGACCGCTGGGGTAATATGCTGTTTATGACCCATGACCTAAACCAGGGTTGGAATGGAATGGCCAACGGGGGAACAGAAGTGGCACAGCAGGACGTGTATTCCTATGTAATTGAAATTAAGGACGTCTATAACAAACCACACAAGTACATTGGTACTATTGCATTGATGCGCTGATTAAAACTCCATCTTCAACTGTTTATGTTCCTGCTCCAGATCAAGCAACCATTTCTTCCTCCAGATTCCGCCACCGTACCCCGTCAGATGACCATCAGAGCCAATCACCCGATGGCAAGGCACCACAATTGCAATCCGGTTCATCCCATTTGCCAGAGCCACCGCCCGCACAGCTTTCGGATTATTTACCGCATTGGCTTGCTCCTGATAACTCAAAGTTGCCCCATACGGAATTTTCTGTAATGCATCCCAAACCTGCTGTTGAAAAGCTGTCCCCGGCATAACTAAAGGAAGAGTAAACGCTTTACGCCCACCCTCAAAATATTCATTCAACTGCAGCCTCAATAAACTAAAATGTCTGTTTTCTCCCGGAAGGATAGGCGCATCAAATAGCTTAGTGAGCGTTTTAAATTCCGTCTCCAGCATACGCCTGTCACTAAACTCCAAAAAGCAGATTCCCTGCTCCACAGCACAGGCAAGCATGGTACCCAGAGGTGTCTCAATCGTGGTAGAATCAATTACAGGCTTAGCTTTATTCATTAACTCATTTGTCAGCATAGTTCTAATTACTACCCCAAAATTACACCGAATGCCAAACCCAGACAACCGAAAACTGGACAAGTATATTCTATCCCAATCGCACGCACCTCACATGCCCTTAACACGCCCTTAACATTCTATTAACATTCCCTTAACATTGGCAGCGCATTAACCCCCTATCTTGTCCAAACTACAAATCAACAGTTTCCAGCTATGAGATTCGACGACCTTTTGCAACTTTTCGTCCCAAAGGACAGAGTATTCTTCCCTCTTTTTGTAAAGGACACCCAAAACCTGGTGACAATTTCCAAAACGCTGGTTCAACTAGTGAATTGCGTTGATCCCACCCAAAGACGGGCATTGATTAAAGAAGTTGAGCGGCTGGAACATGTTGGAGACAACATCACGCACGAAATATTCAATGAGCTAAGCACCAATTTCATTACACCATTCGACCGGGAAGACATTCACGCATTGGCATCCTCCATAGACGACATAGCCGACTTTATACATGGATCTTCAAAACGGATTGACCTGTATAAAATTGTAGAAGTATCCCCGGCGATTATCAAGCTGGCCGAATTGATTGAAACATCCGCTCAGGAATTGCACATTGCCGTTTCTGAATTTGGAGGCACAAGAGATTTAAATAAAATCAAAGAGGCCTGTGTCAAAATAAATAGCATAGAGAACCACGCAGACGACGTATTCAACATGGCCATTGCCAATTTATTTGAGCAGGAAAAAGACGCCATCGCGATCATTAAGATAAAAGAAATTTTAGCTGCCCTCGAAACAGCCACGGACAAATGCGAGGATGCAGCCAATGTACTACAAACAATTCTTGTTAAAAACGCTTAAACAGGACGTATGACATTCCTTGTAATTGTTATTATCCTCGCTCTGATATTTGATTTCATAAACGGGTTTCACGATGCCGCCAATTCAATCGCCACCATTGTATCCACAAAAGTCTTGTCTCCCCTCACAGCTGTAATATGGGCCGCCGCGTTTAACCTGATAGCTTATTGGATTTTTGAATTAAAGGTAGCGGATACAGTTTCAAAGACTGTGAAAGTGGAGTATGTAACCCTGGTAGTTGTTTGTGCCGGACTTATCGGATCTATCATCTGGAACCTGATCACCTGGTGGGGGGGCATACCATCCAGCTCCTCCCACACGCTTATTGGGGGTTTCGCCGGCGCAGGAATAGCAAATGCAGGAGGCTTCACTGCCATTCACTGGGAAAAAGTAATGCCGGTTATCTATTTCATTGTGCTGGCCCCGCTTTTGGGGATGCTCTTTTCCATAATCATCAACATGATTACCATTAACATTTGTAAACGTATGAGGCCCTCCAGGGTAGACGCGGTATTCCGGCGGCTACAACTGCTTTCTTCCGCAGCATACAGTCTGGGCCACGGAGGCAATGATGCTCAGAAAGTGATCGGAATAATAGCAGCAGCGCTTGTGTCCAAAGGAATGATAGGCGATATTAAAGAATTACCGCATTGGGTACCTATCGCCTGTTACAGTGCCATTGCGTTGGGCACCATGTTTGGAGGATGGAGAATCGTCAAAACCATGGGACAAAAAATCACCAAGCTTACACCATTCGAAGGATTTAGTGCCGAAACAGCCGGTGCCATTACCCTTTTCTTTACCCAGTATTTTAAGATACCTGTCAGCACGACACATACCATTACCGGAGCCATAGTTGGGGTAGGTGTATCAAAACGTACATCAGCAGTCCGCTGGGGAGTCACCATCAATCTGTTATGGGCCTGGGTGCTCACCATTCCGGTATCAGGCCTGCTTTCCGCACTCATTTTCTTTATACTGAAAGCCTTCATGTAATTTTAATTTATTTTTCCTATACTTGCTTCACATTCACGGAACAATTAAATTTATTAAAAACCAAAAACCTACAAAACCATGAAAAAGTACATTGCAATTATCGGGCTTGCATGCATCGTTACTACTGCTGTCGTAACTACTGCCTTTGTAACACCTCAACAAAATGAAAAATCAGAAATGAATGAACATCCACGCATCAGGAAAGCAGTTCATGAAATGGAAGACGCCCTGGAATACATGGAAAAAGCTCCGCATGATTTCGGTGGCCACAAAAAGGAAGCAATGGAAGACACCAGAAGAGAATACCGTGCAAAATTTGACAACAATAAACACTAATCAGAAGATTATTTTTTAAATAATATCCGATTATTCCCCTGAAAATTAATTTTTTCAGGGGATTTTTTATAGTGTAATTCTGAGATTACTATTTACAAATACAGTACTTATACGTAAAAATTAAACCAAAAAAGTCCATAGCTTTATACGGATTCCCTGCCTATGAATTCCGATAGCTATAACAGGTTAAAATAAATCAAATCAGCCCTATGTCCTTCTCTATCAAAGCCAATCTCGTCGATCTGGAAAATAAAACAATCTACCCGGCAGAAGTTCATGTCAACAATGGAATAATAACATCCCTAACCCGACTAAGCGAAAACCAGCCCCATTACCTGATGCCCGGCTTTGTGGATGCACACGTACACATAGAAAGCTCCATGCTTATTCCTTCCGAATTTGCACGTCTGGCAGTCACACATGGTACTGTAGGAACGGTCTCCGACCCGCATGAAATAGCAAACGTAATGGGCATTGATGGAGTGAATTACATGATTG
>Ga0207067_10082_pt2 | contig 30692 bp, 25 predicted proteins | sample Alteio_BWMinCont_25_FD_153484 | JGI IMG/M metagenome (GOLD analysis project Ga0207067, IMG submission 153484) | Enriched cells from forest soil in Barre Woods Harvard Forest LTER site, Petersham, Massachusetts, United States -... | ecosystem: Environmental > Terrestrial > Soil > Temperate forest >...
TTTCGTTTGCAATTTGGGACAACAAGGACCAAATATTGTTTTGTGCAAGAGATAGATTTGGTGAAAAGCCTTTCTTTTATTATTATAATGAGGAATCATTCTATTTTGCTTCAGAAATGAAGGCATTGTGGTCGGCAGGCATTGAAAAGGTGCCATATGAACCTAGGGTGTTTTTGTATTTAGCATTTGGAGATACTGTTGATACTAAAAACCCTTCAACAACATTTTACAGGAATATCCTGCAATTGGAGCCCGCACACTGTTTCTATATTGAAAAAAATGTTATTAAACACAAAAGAAAATACTGGGATATTGATCTGGACAAACGAGACCATGATATTGGAATAAAGGAAGCAAAACTTAAGTTCTACGATCTGTTTATAACTTCTGTTAAAAGGCGTTTAAGGTCTGATGTTCCAATTGGTTCCAGTTTATCCGGAGGTCTGGATTCTTCAAGTATTGTGGCTGCTATTTCTGACTTGAAACTTCAACAACAGGTTCAAAAAACATTCTCAGCCCGATTCAAGGATTTTATCAGGGATGAAGGTAAGTATATTGATATAGTTGTAAATCAATTCAAAATGGAGTCTCATCAGATTTTTTTAACTTCTGAGCAATTGAACCAAAATTTAAGTAAAGTATTTTATTATCAGGAAGAGCCTTTTGGCAGTACAAGTATTATTGCTCAATGGGAAGTGATGAAACTGGCTAAAGAAAATGGTGTAACTGTGCTTTTGGATGGCCAAGGTGCGGACGAAATACTTGGAGGGTACCAAAATTATTTTTCCCAGTACTTCAGCTCACTTTTACTTCATAACCGTAAGGAAATTAAGGCTCAAAAACTGGCTTTTGCCCAGCTTCATAAAAAACAGCCTGAATTGGGGTTAGGTTTTGTAATTGATACTTATTTTCCAAAATTGAGAAATAATTCGCGGATAGTTAAGAATAAAATTATACAACCTGATTATTGGAAACAATTTCACCCTGAATTTTTAGAAAATAATCGCTATATGCTTTTTGATTATGAGTTTTGTACGGACCTGAACAAGGCATTGTATAGATCAACTATGCAAAATGGACTAAATACTTTGCTCCGCTATTCTGACAGAAATGCTATGGCTCATGGAAGGGAAGTGAGGCTTCCATTTTTATTTCATGAACTTGTGGAATTTGTATTTTCACTGCCTGATTCCTTTAAAATCAAAGATGGCTGGACCAAATTCCTTTTAAGGGAGACAATGAACGAAATTCTACCCCGGGAAATTTGCTGGAGGTCAGAGAAAGTGGGCTTTGAACCACCCAATTGTTTATATGTGGATAAAGACAATTTGGAATACAGTCAGGATATTTTGATTAAAAATAACATTATCAGCAAAAAAAATAAATTGGAAAATTTAGACTGGCAGTATTTTCAAGTAAGCCAATTATTCCTGTGAGTAGGTTCCTTTTTTCTCATTCCTTCTGCGTACACCTTCTTTATAGTATTCATCTGCCGAATTAGGCGGGGAAGTATAAAAATCAAAAAGTCTTTTTGTTTCGTCATTCATATAGGCAATTGCGTCAGGAGTAAGAACCTTTTGCCAATTGAATTGTGGCTTCATAAAAGATCTTCGCATAAGATTTGCAATACATTTCCTGTGATTATTTGTATAGTTAGTCCCTGTAGCATGATAAAGTTTTGAATGCAACATAATTACAGAGCCGGCTTTGCCTGTTACCTGTATTTTATGTCGGTCAATATAGGAATCAGTAGGGGGTAGCTCCAACAAATGAGAACCTGGAATGACCCAGGTAGCTCCATTCTCGGACGTTGTATCATCTATCAAATAGAAATTGTTAATGCTTAATGTGACATTGTTGGTCCAAACAGGAACATCTGTGTGAAAACGGGAAGCAGGATGAGCGAATTTTTTTGACGCATAACTGCCATTAAAGGAATAGTGAATAAAATCACCAAGCAGGACCCTTGCAATATTGACAACCTCAGGAACATAGAACAGCTTTTCGAAACAGTCACCTCTGTTCACCATGCAACGAATAATTCCCATATCCACTTCACTTATACGGGAAGTATCAAAATCAGCTTCGTATTTTTCTATCAATTCTTCAAAGCGAATCTGCATTTTATGAATAGCCTCCGGAGAAACTACATTTTCTATTAAGGCATAACCCTGTTCATTTATTTGATTGACATATTTGGTAATTTCCATTTTATTAGGTTTAAAATTTGAAGTTCATAAAAATATTGATTTTATTTAATTAGACGTGTATAGATTTCATTTAATCAGACGTGGCTGTGGTTGTTCCATTTTTTCCATTATTTAATAAAATTTCAATTTCGCTAATTAACCTGCTTTTCTGTTTTTCCGGGTTGTACTCAAGTTGATAGGCCTTTTGAGAGTTTTTTTTCCAGGTCAGCACTTCTTCCGGATTTTTCAAACAATATTGGAAAACAGGCACCAGGTATTCAATTGTAGCATCTGAATAGTTTTTGCCGTTTTTGTATTCGTCAATTAATTGTTTTAATGGGGGACTTGCAGGAACTATTAATGCAAGGCCGGCGGAAATATTTTCGAAGGCTTTAAAGCCCTGCGCGTATTTTTGATTTAGAACATTTTGCCTGCTCATTGTTAATCCGATATCAAATTCAGCACCAACCATCGACAGCAATTCAGTTGGTACAGGATCCAAAAAGAAGACCTTTTTATCAAGTTTATTTTCTTTAACCAGTTTTTTTAGAGTTTTTTCCAGAAATCCGGAACCTCTCAAATAGAGCTCAGCACCATCCAATTCTTTCATAGCAAGAATACCATCAGCAAGCCCTCTGTTGTCAAAGAAATAACCATGATAATAGAATTTCAAAGGGTTATTTATTTTGATTTTATCAGAAAAAGTTTTTTCAGGGCATATTGTGACAGAAACTACCTTAGCTTCAGAATTATATCTTTGTTTAAGGAAATCCCCTGCTTTCTCGTTAACGGTACTTAAAATAATGTCAGCATTTTGAATTGATAATTTCTCAATAATAACTCTGTGATGATAAAATCTGTCTTTTCGCTCCAGAAACTGATCTGCATAAAATTCATAAATAAAATAAATAGTTGGTATTTGCTCCTTTTGTGAAAATGGCATACTGATGAAGGCGGCTTCAGTATCGATGTTTAATATGCAATTAATTTTGGGTGCTTTAATGTTGAACTCTGCTCTCTGAAGGAAGAGCCGTAACTTCAGTAAAGTTACGTTTGCAATTTCTTCTCTTTTTAATAAGTTTCCGAAATATCGTACCTGACAGAAAAATTTAATTGCAGAAAAAAGTTTTAATTTTAGAGCTAACGAGTATAGACCTGAATGCGTTTGATATTTAAAGTTATTGGTAATAGTTGTTTTGCTTTCTCTCTCATTTCCTGAAATACTAATTTCGTATTTAGTTTCTAGCGCATTACATATGAACCATAAAGCCGGATTTCCCTTAATTTGAACATTTGTCACTATTAAAATTTTATTTTTCTTAGTGACCATTTGGTTAACAGGGGGGTATCTGTTTTTTTTTGATATTTTTCTTGAAAAATTTCGCAGGGTTTCCAACCCAAATTTCATTGTCAGGTATGCTTTTCGTTACGATAGATCCCATCCCTATTAATGAATTTTGGCCTATACTAATATCATCCCGGATTACAGCCTGCATTCCTACAACAGCATTTTTACCAATGACGGAGCTTCCGCCAATAATTGATTTTGAAGTGATATAAGCGTTTCTCTCAAGAACCACATTGTGTCCTATTCCACACATCAAACCTACAACAACTCCCGGTTTTATATGGGTAGTGCCAAGAGCGCCTTTTGTAATATAGGTGGAGGCCCCGATTTCAACATTGTCCTCTATAACCGTATTCCCTTTTTGAGGAAACTGTAACCAATTCCCATTTTTGTCTTTTCCATGTCCAAAACCCTCAACACCAATTGATACATTCGGTTCAATCAAACAGTGTTCTCCAATCCATACATTATCTCCGATAAAGCAGCTACCGGAAATTGATGTATTCTTACCAATTGTTGCATACCCAATATAGGTCAACGGCCCAATATGTGCTGTCGAATGAATCCTGGCCTTTTCATGGATGACTGCTGAAGGGTGTATGCCTTTAAAAGCGTATCTTTTGGGATTTGAAAGACTATATAGCAATGAGAAAACGATTTTAGGTGAATCAGAAACAATGAAAACATCAGCATTGAAATTGTCCGAGTTGGCAATTGATTCATCATCCGTAATAACGCAATTGGCGTTTAGTTTAATCTTATTTTGGAATATGTTTTTTTGGAAATAGTTGCGACTTACCCATACGGTCGACCATTTATCAGATAAAAGTACTTGTTTAAAATCTCTCAAAGAGATTTTGCCAATGGCTCCAATTACTTTGCACTGGTAATCCGTGCAGATTTTTTTAATTGCTGTTAAATTGCCGGAATTATTTTTCAATGATTATGCTTATATAATTTTGCAGGGTTCCCATACCAAATTTCATTATCAGGAACATTATTTCGGACCTGTGAACACGCTCCAATTTCAGCGTTAATCCCTACTGTAATTCCAGGCATTAAAACGACATTTGCGCCATATTTCGACCCTTTCTTCATTATACAGGTGATTTTATCCTGTCGGGCTAAATTGGGTGTATCCGTTGCCACGAAACCATATTTTACTATGACATCGCTTTCTACAATTGTTCCTGCCGATAAAGTACAACGGCTCCCAAATGTAGATCGTTCTCCCACTTTGCAATAATCTCTTATTTCGACATAAGCGGTCATTTTAACATCATTTCCGATGACCGCGTTTATTCCTATTTTAGAATAGGTGCCAACCTTAACATTGTTACCTATTCTGGCACCTTTTCTAATCAAGGCGAAATCTTCAATCGCCACATTGTCACCGACTTCCACACAATCCTCAATTACACAAAAATGTCCAATTTTTATATTTGCACCACACTTAAAGTCTTTTGCAATAAAAGTTGTTTCCATCTTTTTATGATTCGTAAATATGTTCTGAAAAGAATGTATCCGTATGCATAGTAGAATATATTACCGGATGATTGTCTTTTAAATGTTCTGAGAAGCTTCTTTTATCGTTCTTCTTTAAAATACCATTTTTATAACACTTCCATTGATAGTTAGATTCGGATATGTAAAATGATTCATTGAATAAGTTAAAGGCTGGTTCTTGATCATATGCCTCATAATGTAAATCAAAATCTGAAGGTTTATTTATTTTCCAGAAATCTAAATTATTTAATCCGGTTAATCCTCCGTGGCTCGATACCCCAACAACTTTAATTCCCAACATTTCATTTAAAATACGAATATCCCTTCGTAGACAATCTTCAGGCGTTTCATTCCAGATTACACTTTGATCTATTATTTCAGAATGATAAGCAATTTCGTGCCCGGTTTCTTTAATGTATTTCAGGCACAGGTAGTTTTCAAATGAAAATGGATTATACTCCGACGCATGTAGTCGAATGAAAAATGTAGCCTTAATATTAAGAGAATTAAAAATATCGGCAATGATTTTCGCTTTTTCACACTTTAAATCAATGTCAACGCGATTTACAAGAATATATTCATTTGTTTTATTTTGTTTCCAATGGATGTAATCCTTACACGTAATTATTTTGTAGTTGTTTTTTAATGCTTCTTCAAAATTTAATTTAAGTCTCTTGTATGTAAAATAGAATTCATGTTTCATTTCAATTCCCGGATATAATTTAATTACTTTAAAAGCACTAAATGTTTTTATAATTCCAAATTAAAGTCAGCACTTTTATTGCTTAATAATTGAGTCTATATTGCTTCCCGATTTACATATCATCTTTCAATTAAAGATAATACATTTTTTGCCATCAGAATTAACTGTGGTTCAGTAATAAATTGATTTACAGGCAAAACAACCCAATCTTTAACATAGCAAGGATGCAACTCGATGCCAGGATTTTTTTTGTTCAAAGTTGAGTAAATAACTTCAGATTCTGAGGTGCTGAAACCAAAAACGAATGGGTTAATTCTGCCTTTTAAGTCAAAGATTCTCTTGTATTGTGAAAAAAAATCGGATAGAAAGTTATAATTGGCTGTTCTCCTATTCGTGAATGATTTCAAATAGGGCAGATAGAATTGCGATTCTTTGGAAATTTGTCCATGAATTTCTTTACTAAAAAAAGGATTTTTGGCAGAAAGTCCTTTCCCTTTCAATATTCCACCATTTTTCATTGGGAACGACTTTGGCAGTGAACTAATACTATAATCCCCAAAAGTGCCTATTTTTTTCCCATTTACATAACTGTCAAATGAATGGGCAACGTCTTCTACCAAAGGGATACCCATTTTTTTAGCAATTTTTGCAATAGCTTCAATTTTTTTGTATGGGAAGCCAAATTCGTGAATGACAAAAATCATCTTAGTATCAGGACTTATTTCTCTTGATAATCTTGAGAAATTAAACAGATTGCAGGTCACACAACTTGATACAAATGAACTATCCGTTGTGGTCAAAATTGTAATCTCATCTTTTCTTGTAAATGCTAATTCATGAAGGAGATAGGTAATAGCTGTTCTTCCATCTTTAAAGAACAACAAATCAGAATCCGGAAAAATAGTCTTCCAGGAATCGGTTTCTTTATTGAAATCAGAAAGGCCCGATTTGTTTGAAATCATTTGCTGATATGGCAATAAGAAAATCATTGAAATTTGTAGACTAAAGTCCTTCTGAAAAAGCCAATTGCTCCAAAACTTTCCTTGAATCTGAATAGATTCTCCCTTGCAACCATTGCTGCAGTTGAAGTTCCAAAGTCAAACCATTTAAAACCTTTCTTGAGTGAGGATTTCAAAACAACAGAAATTAATAAGCTTAGAGCTTGTGTATTCTGATGTTCAGGGTCGCTACATAAGTAAAAAGAAGAATCGACCCTGTTATTTATTTTAAAATGCCCAATTGCAGCCACTGGTTTTTTTTCCAGATAAGCCACATCACAGCAAACAGAATCCGGTAACTTGTCCTGAAGCCACATCCATTCTTTTTTTGAATGAGTTGGAGCCACTCCGATTTTGTCATACGTTTTTAAAAGCACTGTCCAGAAATCAGTTATATCGGCATTCATGACGCAGACTATTCCATTTTTTTCAGCTTTACCTGCCATGTTTCTTGCACTTGAAGTAAGGATATCTGTTTCAAGGTTCGGGCTTAACGGGACAACACTTGTAATATCGGCATTACTGTTTTTAAACCCCGCTTCCAAGAGCGCAAATTGAAAAGTTTCAGAATAGAATTGGTCGTAGTGATAAGGAAGCTGAGGTACCAACTTTATTTCATGAATATGATGAGCTCTGCAATAGTTTAGAAATTCTGAAATCATATTCTTTGATTCGGAATACTCAAGGTTTTTTAAATGCAGAAATCCTCCAAATGAGGCAGCGTACGGGGATTTGGCAGCCAGATGTCCGGATGAAGAATCAATTGCCATTGGGAGGATGGCAAACAAGGAATCTCCTTTATAAACGGCAATATGGTGTTCCTGATATTTAGATTCATGATAGGAAAGAAAGTCGGGGTGGTGAAACAGCGTATCATTAATTGACTTGCCGATAAAATTTATCCATCGTGTGTAATCCTTTTCATTTTTTACAGTTAATTCTTCGATCCGGAAGTTGCCCATTTGGTCTAATTTAAAACGGGTTGAACAATGGGATGAATTTCACCTTTAATGACACACTCGCCAACTTTTAAACCCGCGGCATGCAGGTTTATTACGGGTAGAGGGCCTAAGTGAGCCAGCGTCTGGCTCATGATATTGGCCTTGCCTCTTTTGTCAGGAAAGATGCTAAACCCTGAGGACTTTACAAATATATTGTCTATATCTCCATACAGATGAACAATACCCGGACAGGTGTTCCCTGACTTTAAAATGTCAAGATCAATAATGGCATCTTTCCCAAATATAGGTTTTGATTCAGATTGCTGGCAAACAAAAATGAAGTCTGTTCCTGGAATCGCAGCCTTCAGGGTCTTGGTATCTGTAGTTTTTACTACTTTTTTTGCTCCATGATTAAGAAAAGCCTTTTGAATGACATCACCAAACTGATCATCTGACCAGATAACTATGTTATTTTGATAAACTTCATACCCTGCTTCATTTGCTATCTTAATTGCCAATGGACCACAGGCATCAAAAATTTTTAACGAAGGATGATTCTCCCAGGTGCCAGCTACCTTAATTTTATTCTTTAAGCAGGTTTCAATATCAATATCATTTTCTCTTAACTCCCAGGATTCACACATCAGGGATATCATTGTATCCCTTTTAATAATGTTGGAAATGAGTTCTTTGTTAATAGGCCTGACAAATCCCAAATTGGTTATTATATCGGCTTGATTAACATGGTGGGCCGGACGCTCATTTAATGCCCAACTGAAATTAGCTCTAAGGTTCATCAACTGTATTATATCATTGAATTCCTTTTGTATCGATAGTGCTTTACCATAAACAGAATCTTTTGACCAGATAAAAACTTTATCCGCCCCTGCAAGAGAAGCAATAATCGGAGTATAAATAAAATAACCACTTCCGGCCTCTGTAAGAATATTTAATCCTGTCAGATCGAGTTTTAAAATAGAAATTGCATCATGTATAATTGCAACTATTCTATTTACTTCTTGCTTATTCACATTAAGCTTTGGATAGAAACCATTCTTTTGTTTTTAAAATTCCTTCTTCCAGGTCAACTTTGGACTTGAACCCAAGCAGTGATTTTGCTTTTTCAACACTTGGAATCCTTAATTCCACATCCACGGAAAGAGCATCCTGAAAAATAATCTTTGAATTTGACTTTAAAACGCGCAAAACAGTTTCTGCCAGACCAAGAATTGTCGTTACAGCACGGGCATTACCTATGTTAAAGCTTTCCCCGATCGCCTCTTTTTTTGAAAGGGCCAGCATAATGCAATCAACAAAATCATCTACATAACACCAGGCCCGGATTTGTGCGCCATCGCCATTAATTATAATATCTTCCGATTTTATTGCTCTTTTAATAAATGCCTGGATTGCCCCTTCACCTGTCTGGCCCGGACCATATATATTGAATGGCCTGACTGTTACAACTGGCAGGTTGTATTTTTTATAATAAGCGTGGGATAAATGCTCTCCTGCAAGTTTACTCACAGCATAGGTCCAGCGTGCTTCACCTGCACTCCCTGACACAGTATTATCTGTTTCCGCTGATTTAAATGCATAGGATCCGAAAATTTCAGAAGTTGAAAAATCAATGAACCGATCTTTCACTTTATTGACATAAGCAGCTTCCAATGCGTTGGCAGTTCCTATCATATTGACCCGCATCGTTTTTACAGGGTCCTTTATAACTGTATCAATTCCTGCTATTCCAGCTGCATGTATTACGATATCGTTATTTTCCATGGAAGTAGTAAGATGTGGCAGATCCAGAACGTCACCTTTAATAACCCGTATATTTGGATGATGAGCGAAGGCAGAATTACTTAAGGTATCCCGGTGAAAATTGTCATAGACCGTTATTTTATTTTCATTAACAATACGTGAAATAATTGTATTGGCAATAAAGCCGGCACCACCTGTTATAAATATATTTTTCCCTTTCATATTAAAAGCAATTCATCTAATTTGCAATATAAGAATTTTTATGCCGGGTATCTGACTTCATTCCCGAGAATCGCAAGGCCTTCAGTTTTCTATTTTCCATTCTGATTCAAAGCGGACATAACATAAATTGTAATTGTAATTGAATCCTTCATTATTTTCGTCTGCAATATTTAACACATTAAAATTTAAAATATTTTCAACATACTCTATTGTCGATCCGTCCGGATAATGTATACCAATTGAGAATGAATATTGCCCTGGTTGCAATTGATTTGCAAGTCCGCAATGGATAAAATTTCTGCCTTTTTTCAATGCGCGCTCCTCCGGAGAAGTATATTTGTTCATTGCATGTACCAGATTAAGACCATCCGGTGTGCAAATCCTGATATCCAACATTACATCAGGTAAATTTTCCAATGCATTAACTTCAAAGTCCAGACACATCATTGATCTGTAATGGATCGTGTCTGTCGCAACCCCATTCTTGCCTTTTAAGACAATTTTGGTGAATTTTGCAATTCCCTTATTCGTTGAAGAAGCATCCGGAGGTATTTCTCCTGAATGCGCTGCTTTTGAAGACGCTGAAATATATTTATCAATCGCCTCATTCATCTTCCCGCTGTATATTAATTCTCCTTTGCTGATTAATAGCCCTTTACTACAAAGCGCTCTCATGGATGCCATATTATGACTCACAAATAGAATTGTACGGCCGCTTTTACTGACGTCTTCCATTTTGCCAATACATTTTTTTTGAAAATCGGCATCACCAACTGCCAAAACTTCATCTATTATCAAAATTTCGGGCTCTAAAAAAGCTGCAACTGCAAATGCAAGCCGTAGCTTCATTCCGCTGCTATAATGCTTAAGAGGGGTGTCCAGAAAAAACTCTGTTCCGCTAAAATCTACAATCTCATCAAATTTGTTTTCAATTTCTTTTTTCTTCATTCCCAGAATAGAACCATTCAAAAAGATATTTTCCCTGCCACTTAGTTCAGAATGAAAGCCAGTGCCAACTTCCAATAAACTTGCAATACGACCTCTTGAAATAATTTTTCCGGAGGAGGGTGGGGTTATTTTTGACAGTATTTTTAATAAGGTAGATTTCCCGGCTCCGTTTTTGCCAATAATACCGATACTCTCACCTGGGTAAACATCAAAACTTATACTCTTAAGAGCAAAAAAGACTTCGGAAGAAATGCGGGGTTGGAATATTGAAACTAAAGAGTCACGTAGGTTCAGGTAAGGCTTCTGACCATGCCCAATGGTAAACTTTTTAGATATATTTTTTATTTCAAGTATGGGTTTCATATACTCAGGCCAAATCAGCAAAATAGGCTTCTGTTTTTCTAAAATAATAAATTCCACATATTAAGAGCAGAAGAGATGAGAACAAACTTAGGGCAATTAAATTTGTATTCAATGGCTGGTACATGATACCTTTTCTGAAAAGTTCAATTGCAGCATACATTGGGTTAATAGCTGCAAAATAGTTGAACCAACTATTCCTGGCAATGGGTATCTGATAAAAAACGGGAGAAATAAATAACAATGCCTGCACCATAAAAGGGATAATATATCTGAAATCTCTATACTTAATGTTTAAGGCTGCAAGTAATGATCCCAAACCAAAGGAGGACAGGCTTGTAATTAAAATTCCTACTAGTGAGAAAAAGAAGAAATGAAAAAGATGGATTGAAATCTGATAATACGCGAGTAAAATAATGAACAGAATACAGGCCATGAAAAAGTCAAATAACGCAACCAATACCGAGGATATTGGAATAATTAATCTGGGAAAGTATATTTTCTTGATGATATCTGCATTACTAACCATACTAGTCCCGGCAGCGGATATACCTGTTGAAAAAAAATTCCATAGTAAAAGCCCTGAAAAGATAAAAATTGGGTAGGGCAGTGGTATAGAGGCATCATACAATTTGGTTCCCAAAAATGCATTAAAGATGAGCATCATTATCAGGGGCTGTAAAACTGCCCAGGCAAAACCTAAAACCGTCTGCTTGTATTTTATTTTAATATCCCTCCAGGTAAAAAAATAAAACAATTCCCTATACTGCCAAAGTTCGCCAAGGCCAAGGGTTAGCTTTTCTTTTGATTTTATTTCGTACTCCATAACTAATCCAGAAATCAAATATAGAGGAAAACGCAGGTTTAAATTGCCAAAAACGTTAATTTAAATAAAATTGAATAATTAGTTGTAAATTTATAATACGTAAAAGGACCTAAGATGAAAGCATTGACAGGTATTTTCATGAAAATAAGCTGCATCTTGATTGTGCTTTTATCCTTTGTTGGTCAGGCTTATGGTCAGCTTCCCAAATCAAAGCATTTGTCATATTGGTATATAGGCGATAGTGTTGTCACTTCGAGTTCAAATATAGTTGATACCCTAAAGGATAATTCTCAAAATGGAAACCCTGCAGTTCAGACTAATCTGAGTTTTCAACCGCAACAAAACAGCAGAGCTGAATTAAATAATCATAAGGTTATTTCCTTTAACGGTTCATCTGATTTTTTAACCAATTCTGCTCCCTTTGGGACTCCTTTCACTCTTTTTTTTATATCAGCACAAAATCCTGCTACCGGTGATGGCTATCAGCACATCATTGAACCGGATGGAGGTGGCAACTCCCAATGGTTGTATCATAATGGTTTTTACGAGTGGTATAATACAAATGTTCAGTCTGGTACTTTTTCGACTTCCGCTTTCCACATCATGAGTTTAACTCAACATAAAGATTCAGTTGAGTTTTATCTAGACACACTGATAAATTCCAAAAGCAATTTGAATCCGATATTGTCAGGAACCGGCTGGACTATTGGGGCTGATAATTCAAATACTCCTAATAATGAACACCTGAATGGAGATATAGCCGAAATTATTATGTACGATACATTACTCGATAAGGCTGATTTAAGTCAGGTTTATAAATACCTGAGAAACAAATACGCCACGGCAGTTAGTCTTGGCCCGGATATTACCTACGGTTTCTGTGATACTCTTAATGCCGGTAACCGGTTTGTAAACTATAAATGGTCAACAGGTGAAACAACAGCAAGTATCAGTGTCTCTAAAACAGGAACCTATTGGGTTCAGGTACAGGATGTATTTGGGTTTTCGTCCTCTGATACTATAAATGTAACCATACCTTCTGTAAATGTGATAAGGGATACAAGTATCTGCCCGGGGAATACCTTGGTTTGGAACACGAATCTTCCAAATACCTATACATTTTTATGGCAGGATGGGATCACAACAAGTTCTTTGTTTCCGATTAAAGATTCCGGAAATTATAATGTAGTGGTAAAGGATGCCAAACATTGTTCTGTTCAGGCAGGTCCTTTTCATGTCGGCCTGGATTCGTATCAGGATTCTGCGTCATTGGGTGCTTCATCAGTTAGTATGTGTGCCGGAAATTCTATAGCATTGACTAAAGGAGCCAAACAGGCAAAAAGCTATCTATGGTCTGATCTATCCACCAATCCGGACTTAAGTATACAGAATTCAGGTCAATATATGTTGACAGTTATTGATAGTAATGGCTGTATAGCAAAGGATACAATTAATGTAACGATTAATGGCAAGGCTCCTACTGCAAATTTCACACATGGCAACCATACTTGTCTGGGGGATTCAGTCAGCTTTATGGATTTATCCAATAGTAATGATTCTTCGCCAATCACTTCCTGGTTATGGAATTTTGGAGATGGTCAGAATTCTAATGACTCTACACCCAAACATTTGTATTCTCTTCCTAAGGACACCGGCTTGATAAACGTGGGATTAATGGTCACGACACTTGCTGGTTGTCCAAGCAATAATACTGTAATCAAAATGCATATTTACCCCAAGCCTAATGTTAATTTTTCCGTATCCCCAATTTGTTGCGGCTACGATGCAATTTTCACAAACATACCCGATTTAACAGCGTATCCTGCCAAAATGTATTCATGGAATTTTGCTGATACTTCAAGTGGTTTCAATAACCTAAGTAGTATTGCTGATCCTCAGCATAATTTTAATTCCCCCGGTCCTTATAATGTTAAACTTATTATTACCAACGATCATGGTTGTGCTGATTCAATAAGTAAATTGACGCTGATTGCAGATGATGAGATGCCTCAGCATAATCACATCTCGTTTTGGTACATGGGTGATAGTGTCAGGACGTCCAATTCAAATAAAATTGATACTGTAATGGACAACTCCGGAAATGGAAAGGTGGCAGTTCAAACTAATCTGAGCTTTCAACCGCTTCAAAATAGCAGGATTGAACTAAATAGTCACAATGTTATTTCTTTTAACGGTCTATCTGATTTTTTAACAAATACTGCTTCATTTGGGAACCCTCTTACACTTTTTTTTATATCGAAACAGGCAAATCCTTCTGTTGGCGATGGTTATCAGCATATTTTTGAGCCGGATGGAGGCGGCACCTCGCAATGGTGTTATTTCGGAGGGGGATATGAGTGGTTTAATACAAATGTTCAGTCCCAACCTTTCTCAACTACATCGTTTCATATTTTAAGTTTAACCCAACATAAGGATTCGGTTGTGTTTTATTTAGATACTGTAAAAAATGCATCCAGCCAATCTAACCCAATATTGTCAGGAACTGGCTGGACTATTGGCTGGAACAATAATCAAAGTCCATTGAATCACGAATATTTAAACGGGGATATAGCAGAAATAATCATGTTCGACACCCTGCTTAAAAAATCCGATATAAGCCAGGTCTATAAGTACCTTAGAAATAAATACGCACCACCAGTTGACCTTGGACCAGATATTACCTATGGCTTTTGTGATTCTCTTAAAACCGGGAACAGGTTTGTTAAATATAAATGGTCAACCGGTGATACCACAGGAAGTATCAGTGTGTCCAAAACAGGCACTTATTGGGTAAAGGTGCAGGATGTGTTTGGTTTTTCGTCCTCTGACACTATAAATGTAACCACACCCCCTTTACATGTGATAAGGGATACGAGTATTTGCCCGGGGAATATATTGATTTGGAACACACAACTTCCAAATACCTATACATTTTTATGGCAGGATGGAAAAACCACAAGTTCCTCTTTTTCGATAAAAGATTCCGGCAATTTTTATGTAGTGGTGAAGGATTCTAAACATTGTTCTGTTCAGGCCGGTCCTTTTCATGTCAGCCTGGATTCGTATCAGGATTCGGCTTCATTGGGCGCATCTGCCCTTAGTTTATGTGCCGGGAACTCTATCGCATTGACCAAAGGAGCCAAGCAGGCTAAAAGCTATTTATGGTCGGATGGATCAAGCGATTCGTCATTAATTGTTCAAAAATCAGATACTTTTAGCTTAATCGTCACGGATGTCAATGGTTGCATTGCAATGGATACCATTAAAGTAACTATTAATGGCAAAGCCCCAACGGCAAATTTCAAACCTGTAAGCCTTACTTGCGGAGGTGACTCTGTCATTTTTAATGATTTATCAAAGAGTAATGATACTTCCTCATTAGCAGCCTGGTCGTGGAATTTTGGTGATGGTCAACATTCAACTTCGTCTAGTCCAGCACATTTGTATTCATCACCTTCAGATACTGGTTTATTCATAGTGAAATTAAAAGTTACAACACTGGCTAATTGTTCAAGCAATGACACTTCCTTTAAACTTCATGTTTACCCCAAGCCCTCCAAGGTTTATTTTTCAAATACAAATCCTTGCAGTGCAGATTCAATTCAATTTACAAGTCATGCTTCCCTGCATGGATATTCTATTCAGAATTATTCCTGGAATTTTGGCAATGGTTCAGCAGACACCAGTATTAACATCAAACCATACCATAAATTCCCCGGCGTTAATACGGACAGTGTTAAATTGATTTTAACCAATGACCATGGATGCAAGGGAGATACTACCATTGCAATAACTATAAACCCCTCTCCGGTTGCAGGTTTTTATATGCCAAAAATAGCATGTGATTCCCTGGCAATTTCTTTGGTGGATAGCACTACCTCTGTTGGTTTCCTGAATGCTACCGTTTATTACGGGGATGGCAGTAAGGGATTTTCCAATCCACTTACCCCTCATACCTATGCCTTGCCAAATGTATATCAGGTGAAGTATATCATCAAAGACTTTAATGGTTGCTCCGATACTTTTAGGGTAAAGCTGCCAGTTTACAGTAAACCCATTGCCAATTTCAGCATTACTCCCCCATACTGTGTAAATTCACCTATTAATTTTCTGGATAATTCCAAAGTAATTGACACCGTCATTGCAGCTGACAACAACGACATTGATAAATGGAACTGGACTTTTGATACTTCGATTACATCGGTGTCCAAAAATCCGACATTGAACTTCATTCGCACCGGCACTAATCAAAGTGCGAAACTGAAAGTAACTTCCGCACATGGCTGTGTTGATTCCCTGACAAAATTTTTCCCTGTATTCGCCAAACCTTCAGCTGCATTTACGCTCAGTCCGCTTTATGGAAGCCCCCCTTTGTTGGTATCATTTACACAAACAGATATAACCAAAACAAATACGTATTCATGGAATTTTGGGGATAATTCGGCGCCTGATAGTGCCATCAATCCAACACATATTTATCCAGATTCCAATAAATATTTTGTTACACTCATGGTTACAGATACAAATGGTTGTTCTTTTACATCTCCTAAGTCGACTGTTGAAGTGACGAATGCCTTTTACGATGTCGTATTGACAAATGTGACGGCTTATATTGACGCAGATTATTTCATTCATACTACTATTAGTTTTTATAATAATTCCAACAGGCCATTGACGGTTGCTGATTTTGTTGTTGACATTGAAAACGATCCTGGATTTATGGAAGAGTGGGATGGTAACCTGGCCCCCGGGCAAAGCGTATTAAATTATCCGTTGAAAACTACTCCGAGACTCAACCCTTCTTATGAACATACTTTTGTCTGTGTCACAGCCAGAAGGCCTGATGGGTTTACAGATGCAAACCTTGGCAATGATAAGATGTGTTACTCTCTAAATAACAATCAGTTTGGATTGCCGGATCCAAACCCTAATCCAACAATGAGTACTATAAACCTACCCTTTGTTATTCCTGCGGATGGCACTGTGGGTATTGCTGTCTTTGATAAATTAGGGAAACTGATATTCAACAATTCTAACTATTCTGCCAGTAAAGGTTACAATAATGTCGTATTTTATGCAAACAGTCTCGCTCAGGGAATGTACACCTACAGGATCACTTATAAAACCAATCAGGGGGTTAAGAAGTTTATTAAGATTGGGAATTAATCTTAAATGCAGAAAGCCCTACCTGAAATATCAATCGTTGTTCCGCTTTTCAATGAAGCATCTTTATTCAATTTGCTGATTGAGCGACTGAATAAAGTGATTGAAAAGGCAGATTTTCCAATTGAAGTTATTCTTGTAGACGATGGTAGTTCAGACAATACAGCAACTCTAATACGGGCTTTAAGTCTTGGTAATCCACATTTTAAGGGAGTTCTTCTTTCCAGAAATTTTGGCCATCAGGTTGCTGTAAGTGCGGGAATTGCAAATAGTACGGCGACTAAAGCGCTTTTGATAATTGACGGAGACTTGCAGGATCCCCCGGAATTGCTTTTTCAGTTTTATTCTAAATTAAAGGAAGGATATGATGTTGTTTATGCAATTCGAAAGAAAAGAAAAGAAAAATTTATTAAAAGATTAAGCTATTATTTCTTTTATCGTTTACAGCAGAAGATTACAAATATTAATGTTCAGATTGACAGCGGGGATTTTTGCATAATGAGTGCAAGAGTGGCTGGAATTATAATGAAAATGCCTGAACAAAGCAGGTACTTGAGAGGGTTAAGGTCCTGGGTAGGTTTTAAACAGGTTGGAATTGAGTACGAGCGGGAGGAACGCGCTTCCGGTAATTCTAAATACAGTTTTAAAATGCTGCTCAAACTTGCATACAATGGAATTTTCAATTTCAGTGAGTTGCCTGTAAAATTTATTACTTCTCTGGGACTTTATTCCATTCTTTTGGGACTTATCTATCTTTCCTATTCAGTTTACCGAAAATATGTTTATCATGATGCTCCGAAAGGGTTTGCGGGTTTATTATCTGCGATAATAATGTTTAGTGGTGCACAGCTGCTGTCTATTGGGATTTTGGGTGAATATATCATCCGGATATTTATGCAAAGTAAAGGCCGGCCCCTTTATGTAATCAGTGAAATAATTGAGAATTGCGAATTGAAAAAGAGTAATGATACAACAGCCTGAAATTGAATATATTTCAAAACCGGCTTCTGTGTCAATGGCTGATGCCTGGTTCGAAATAGCTACAGAAGAGCATTTCTGGATTCAGATGAGGTTTTTAGCTATTCAAAAATTATTTTCGAAGTATTTGCCTGATAAGGGTACCTTTTTTGAAATTGGTTGTGGCAACTGCATTTTCAGAGATCAGGTTGAAAACAACCTGAATATTTCAATAGATGCTTGTGATCTGTATGAATTCGCCCTGAAAAAGGCAAAAAAGGGTAGGGGCAGATTAATGGTTTACGATATTATGGAACAAAACCCTTCCTTATTGCACAAATATGACGGGGTGTTTTTGATGGATGTTGTAGAGCATATAAAAGATGATGTTTCTTTTCTGAAAGCCGCTGCCAATTATGTTAAACCTGGAGGACTAATTGTAATTAATGTGCCGGCTTTAATGAGCCATTATGGGAAATACGATATTGAAGTAGGGCATTACCGCAGGTATAATTTCAAGATGATGAGAACCTTATTCAAGGAGGCCAGATTGGAAATCATTGAAATGGATTATTGGTTTGCATTTCTTTTGCCCTTGCTTGTCATTCGCAATTTTTTATTAAGGTTTAAGAAAAAGGAAGAAATTATTTCCACTGGATTTGCTCCTCCCGGGCCTTTTGCGAATAAAATTTTGCATGGATTAAAGAATCTGGAGTTGATGTTAGGAATCCCCTTTAAAAAAATTACTGGCAGTTCGCTTTTGGTAATTGGCAGGGTTCAGGAAATACACTAAATAGTATTATGGGGGGCTATTTCCTTGCCACAATTATGCATTATAAACTTAAGCAGATCTTTCATCAACTCTTTTGAGTGTCTTCACAATATATTCAAAATCTTCCTTTACCATTTTGTTATGAAGTGGAATTGCCATAGAATATTCATTGGCTGCAAAAGCTCCAGGATATTCTTCCGGCTTAATTTGGAATTTATTGGCATAATACCCAAGCATATGAACAGCATGTGTGCCTGGGCGGGTACTGATTCCATGTTTATGAAGTACGTCCATTATTTCATTGCGTTTCAAGGGAGATTTTCCTTCATCCACATTCAAGACATATGATTGCCATCCGTGTTTATATCCGACAGGAATAACAGGAGTCTCCAGCCAGGGTATAGAAGATAGTTCGTTTGTATAGTATTCTGCCCATTTTTGACGTTCATGGATGAAGTTGTCCATTTTTTTTAGCTGAACTATTCCAATTGCGCCCTGAATATCCGTCATGCGGTAATTATAACCGAGAATATTAAATTCCGGAAGAATATAGGGTCTGGCGCCTTTGTGCCGCTGTTCTTCAGAAACAGATGCGCCATGATTACGTAGTTTAGTCATCCGCTCAGCCAGCTCAGGCTCATCAGTTGTAAGCATTCCGCCTTCTCCGGTTGTAATAGACTTACGGGGATGAAACGAAAAGCATCCAATATTTCCAAAACTCCCTGCAGGCCTGTCTTTAATACCTGCCCCAGCAGCACAAGCTCCATCTTCTATCATTTTTAAGTGTGGAACAATTCTATTTATTTCATCCATATTGGCACATAGTCCAAATAAATGCACGGGAATAATAGCTTTGGTTCTTGAGCTGATTTTTTTTTCGATCTCCTTCGGGTTAATATTAAACGATCGCCTGTCAATATCTACGAAAATCGGTCTGGCTCCGCAATAAAGCACAGCGTTTGCCGTAGAAACCCATGTAAACGCAGGAACCAAAACTTCATCCCCGGGTCCTATGTCCAAAGCCAATAGGGCCAAATGCAACGCAGTTGTGCAATTAGAAACAGCGACAGCATGTTTTACTTTATGACGCAAGGCAAATAACCTTTCAAATTCAGCTACTTTTGGTCCCTGAGTGACCCAACCTGAAAAGATGGGCTCTTTTGCTGCTTCCCACTCTTCGTTTCCCATGGAGGGGAGGGATATTGGGATCGTTCGTTTTTCCATTTAAGTAAATGTAAATAATATTTCAACAGAAGATTTATTGGGCATAAGATTACCAAATGGCTTTCTCAGACACATGTATAAATTTCCTCAAATCACCTCCCGCTTTTTCATTCATTTCCCGCTCAAAATAATCATGCTCCGAATCATACCTCATAAACTCCATAAAAAAAGCATTTTTACTGATAATAACATTCCTGCTTATTTTCAAGTATCGGGCATAATCATTTAATTTTAAGTTGCTGACTCCCCAGACAACCCGGATCAGAACTTTTTCTTTAAGAGCAATTTTTTCAGCCGGACTTTGTCCGGGCGAAAAAGATTTGTAAAGGCTATCAAGCTCACTCAGACTTTTCAGCATATACCTGTTATACAACAACTCATCCTCCTGCTGATGCAGGTAGCTGACATACTCTTTAGAACTAAGTCCGTACTTTGACAGAAGAAATTTCTTCGCACCTGTTTCACCCACAAAATTGGCCAGGTTCTCATTGTGCTGAATCTGGTCCTTGATGAAAATGGTGGAATGTGTAAGTTCATGTATGATAAGTTCTGCAAGATTCCCCTCACTCTGGTAGATCATATTTGAAAGAATAGGGTCTTTAAACCAACCTAAGGTGGACCAGCCGCTTGTTGTGCCAAGCCGGGTGTCATACCCATCTTCCCTGAGCCGGTATTGTTCGTCTCTGGCTTCTTCTTTATTGAAGAAGCCTTTGTAGGGCACAGAACCTATTATGGGGAATTTCCATGCTTTTACCTTTAGTTCGAAAGGCTCACAGGCGCTTATAACCCAAATAGCAGGTTGCTGCCCCTGATCATAAAAAGTTGTGTAATTGACAGAATTCTTCAAGCCCAGGCTATCAATGGCGTATTTCCTGATTTCCTGAATCAGCAGGAGTTTGGATTTTAGTGTGTCATTTAGAGCCGGGTCTTTTAAACATTCCTCCATTGGCCGGGCATTCCAGACTATATGAAGTTGGCCTTTTCCCATTTTCAGCCCGTAAATTACCAGTTGATTATAGTACATCAATATCCCTGCAAAGAATATCAGGCAGGTGTCAAACAAAATTTTTAATGTATTTTTAAGCGGCATAAATTCACATCAAGATATGTTTTTTTTATTTTCTAAACTGCTTGCGTTCCTTATTAACCCCGGAATTTGGTTAATTGGGCTTTTGATTTACGCCTGGCTTGGCAAAGTCGAGTACCTTAAAAAGAGAGTTTTTAAAACGGCCCTGATTATTTTACTGGTTTTTTCAAACCCATTCTTATACTATGAAGCCATACAGTTATGGGAGCTGCCCGCGGTTGCGTTAAAAAACCTGGATGTCTATGATGCCGGTATTGTATTGGGTACAGTAGCTAAATATGACTCAACATTGGACAGGACGCAGTTTGAGCAGGGAGGTGATCGTTTATTTCAGGGAGTGGAATTGTATGAGAAAGGAAAGATTAAGCGCATCATCTATTCCGGAGGCTCAGGAAGTGTACTTCACCAGGATGAAAAGGATGGTCTGTTCATCAAACAGTTTTTGATAACGATTGGAATTCCTGAAAAGGACATATTCATTGAAAACGAATCCCACAATACCCACGAAAATGCTGCTTTTGCAAAACCTGTTTTAGCTGCCGTCGCTCCCAATGGAAGGTATTTATTAATTACCTCTGCGTATCACATGAGAAGATCCCTGGCCTGCTTTAAAAAGGAAGGAATTCCCGTCGACCCCTATTGTGTGGACCGCTCCGTTCGCCATAAAAAATTTGATCTGAATGATTATATTGTACCGGATATTACAATTCTGGACGGATGGTATGCATTATTCCACGAACTGACAGGATATTTGACCTATAAAATCGCAGGCTATATTTAAAACAGCAGGTTGTATTTAAAACAGCAGGCTATATCTGCAGAAGCTGCTCTTCCAACGCCTTTATTTTTGCTTCCGCGTCTGCTAATTTTTGCCTTTCCATCTGGATAATTTCCGCCTTTGCATTAGCTACAAATCGCTCGTTGGCTAATTTGGATTGGACGGATTTTAAAAAGCCCTGATTATAGGACAGTTCTTTGTTGAGCCTTTCTTTTTCAGCTTTGACATCAATGACTGAAGAAAAGGGTATGCTGCATTCCATTTGCTTCACTACAAAAGAAATGCTGTTTTTTGATTTTTGCTCACCGTATTCAATTGTGCTTAGATTACACAATTTTTTTACCAGGCTTTCCCAGCTGTTGATTGCATTCTGATTTTCAGTTCTGATAGTTAAACTAAGTGCCTCCTTGGGTGAGATGTTTCTTTCATTCCGAACGTTACGGACAGTGCTAATCAATTCGCTTATTTCTGCAAATTCAATTAACCTCTCATTATGCGCTCTTTTTACCTGAGGCCATTCAGTAATAAGTATACACTCCATCTCTTTGCGTTCTTTCGTCAGATGCCAGATCTCTTCTGTAATAAATGGCATGAAGGGATGCAATACCTTTAAAATATTCTCAAAAAATACTATAGTACTGTCATAGGTAGTCTGGTCAATAGGTTTACTTTGCCCGTCTACGAATTCGGGTTTGATCATTTCCAGATACCAGGCGCAAAAATCATCCCAAACTAATTTATACTGGCACATCAAAACCTCACTCATCCTATATTTACTGTAATGATTATTAAGTAGTTCCAGCTGTTCGTTAAAGCGTTCATTAAACCATTCAGTAGCAACTTTATTGGGTAGGGACTGGGGCATATTTTTATCCGTTTTCCAGCCTTTAATCAAACGAAATGCATTCCAGATTTTATTAGAGAAATTACGGCCCTGCTCACAGAGAGATTCATCAAAAAGCAAATCATTTCCGGCAGGGGAGGAGAGGAGCATTCCGACCCTTACTCCATCAGCACCATACTTTTCAATCAGGTCGAGGGGATTCGGAGAATTGCCCAAAGATTTAGACATTTTTCTTCCCAGCTTATCTCTGACAATTCCTGTCAGATAAACATGGGAGAAAGGCTTCGCACCTCTATACTCATAACCTGCAATGATCATTCTGGCTACCCAAAAGAAAAGTATTTCAGGTGCAGTTATCAGATCATTTGTCGGATAGTAATATTTTATATCCGGGTTCTCAGGGTTTCTGAACCCATCAAAAACACTGATTGGCCATAACCAGGAAGAGAACCATGTATCTAATACGTCTTCATCCTGACGTATGGAGTCAATGTTGCAGTGATGATGCTTCGTTTTGAATTGAATGATGGCTTCTTCCCTTGTTTTTGCGATTACGGTATTACCCTGATCATCGTACCATGCAGGAATGCGCTGCCCCCACCAAAGCTGTCTGGAGATACACCAGTCGTGCACATTCTCCATCCAGTGTTTGTAGGTATTAATGAATTTATCAGGAATTAATTTTATTTCCCCGTTCAACACATTCTCCAAGGCAGGTTTGGATAACTCTTCCATTTTCAGAAACCATTGCATGGAGAGCTTAGGTTCAATCACAGAATCTGTTCTTTCGCTGTAGCCAACTTTGTTTTTTATTTCTTCCACCTTAACAAGCAGCCCCAACTCTTCCAGTTCTTTAACAATTTTCTTTCGGGCAATAAAGCGATCTTCTCCTATGAAAAATTTTGCAGCTTCCGACATTGTTCCATCAGGAGCCAGAATGTCAATTACCTCCAGATTATGCTTCTGGCCAAGGCGATAGTCATTGATATCATGGGCCGGAGTCACTTTCAATGCCCCTGTTCCGAATGCAATGTCGATATAATCATCAAAAATGACCGGCACAGAACGGTTTACTAATGGAACAATAACTTTTCTCCCCTTTAGGTTAGTATAACGTTCATCATCCGGATGAACACAGATTGCTGTATCGCCTAAAATGGTTTCGGGACGGGTAGTAGCTATCGTAATCCATTCTTCCTGAGTACTTCCGTTTTGTACCCCAATGGAATTTCCCTTTTCAATTTTATAGCGAACATAAAAGAGTTTTGAATTGACTTCTCTATGAATGACCTCCTCATCCGATACCGCTGTTAATCCTTTCGGGTCCCAGTTCACCATCCTGACTCCCCTGTAAATATGACCTTTCTTATGTAAGTCAATAAATACATCAATCACGGCTTCACTCAGGCCAGGATCCATCGTGAAACTTGTCCGGTCCCAGTCACAGGAAGCGCCTAATTTTTTGAGTTGCTCAAGAATGATCCCTCCATATTTTTCTTTCCATTCCCAGGCATGTTCCAGGAATTTTTCCCTGCTGAGATCAGATTTATTAACGCCTTTTTCTTTCAGCATCGCCACAACTTTTGCTTCGGTAGCAATGGAAGCATGGTCGGTTCCCGGAACCCAGCAGGCATTCTTTCCCATCATCCGGGCCCTTCGAACCAACACATCCTGAATGGTGTTGTTAAGCATATGGCCCATGTGAAGGACACCTGTAACATTTGGAGGGGGAATAACTACTGTATAGGGTTCACGACCATCGGGTTGTGATTTAAAAAATTTGTGTTTTAACCAATAGCTGTACCATTTGTCTTCCGTGCTTATTGGGTCATACGTTTTAGGGATTTCCATAGTATTTGCTTGCAGCCTTATCTCTGGAGCGGAAAACCGGATTCGAACCGGCGACCCTCAGCTTGGGAAGCTGATGCTCTACCAACTGAGCTATTTCCGCTTGAATTTCATTTGTAAAACTACTAAATTATGGCATGATTTTCGACGATCTGTTTGTGAAGAATTTTTATTACTTTTGGGAGTTAAAAAAATAAATCATGAAGGCAATAGTACTATCATTATCCGTTTTGTTTCTTGGATTCGCAAAACTTCATGCACAGGAAGCTACGCCTCCTGTCAACCCGAATGCCCCGGAGATTGTTTTTGAGTCAGAGATACACGATTTTGGTACTTTAAAGCAGGGAACTGATTGCGCTACGGAATTTAAGTTTAAGAACACAGGTAAAGAGCCTCTGGTTATTACCAATGCACAGGCTTCCTGTGGCTGTACTGTGCCCCAGCCTCCAAAGGACCCTATTAAACCGGGAGAAACAGGAGTGATCAAAGTTAAATATGATTCCAATCGTGTGGGACCATTTGAGAAAACAATTACTGTTACCTCAAATGCAAAAACCCAACAAAAGGTTTTAAGAATAAAGGGTAAAATTGAAGCCAAACCGGTGGAAGAACAATTTCCATCCAATGGAATCAATAAAAGTGGCATACCTTTTGAGGGTAAGTAAATAAACAAAAACTATAAAAAACACAGACAATGAAAAAAGTTATCTTATCAATGGGATTTATGTTAGGAATGGCGCTTATGGGTCAACTAAAGGCTCAGCCTGGTGTGACTCCTGATCCAAGCAACCCAAATGCGGCTGATATTGTATTTGAGACGGAATTGGTTGATTACGGGACGATCGAACACAATGCGGACGGAAACCGTGAGTTTAAATTCAAGAATACAGGAAAAGAACCATTAATCATATCCAATTGTACAGGATCATGCGGATGTACTGTTCCTACCTGGCCAAAAGAACCAATCAAACCAGGAGAAACGCAGTCTATCAAAGTTCACTATGCAACTGACCGTGTTGGTGCTTTTGAAAAGACTGTAACAGTTACTTCAAATGCAAAATCTGCAACTAAGGTATTGAAAATTAAGGGGAATGTGAAGCCTGATCCTGCTTCAACCACGCCGGGTGCTCCTGGAACTGCTACTCCTGCCGGAACTGCTCCAACAACTACTCCTGCTCCTCCAAAGAAGTAACAGGAATGATGTTTGTAAGGCCCCTCTGACAAAACAGGGGGGCTTTTTTTTTAATAAATATCAATCACAATTTTTTTTACCTTCCACTCAGAATTTAATATATCATGTACCTATGCCAAAAGTTTCAATAAAAGGTTCCTCCATGCCGGCTTCCCCCATTCGCAAGCTGGTGCCCTATGCCGAAAAGGCTAAAAAAGCAGGAAGGATTGTTTATCATTTGAATATCGGTCAGCCGGATATTGAAACCCCGGAAGTTATGTTGAATGCCATAAAAACGGCAACAATTAAGACTATTGAATATTCCCATTCTGCCGGAAATGATTCCTATCGCAGAAAATTGGTTGGTTATTACAAGGCCTGTAACATTGGAATTGACCCGGAAAAGGATATTATTATTACTACCGGTGGCTCGGAAGCTCTGCTTATAGCCATGATGTCTTGCTTTGATCCCGGAGATGAAGTAATTATACCTGAACCATTTTATGCCAATTACAATGGTTTTGCAAATGCTGCTGATGTCATTGTAAAGCCCGTGCGTTCTTATATTGAAACCGGTTTTTCTTTGCCGGCTATTGCTGAATTTGAAAAGCGTATTAATCCGAAAACAAGAGGTATAATTATTTGCAACCCTGGTAATCCCACGGGATGTTTATACACCAGAGCTGAATTGGAATTGTTGAAAGCATTGGTTTTGAAATATGATTTGTTTTTGCTGGCAGATGAGGTCTACAGAGAATTTTGTTACGATGGAAAGGAGTTTGTTTCCGTGATGCATTTAGCCGGAATTGAAAGCAATGTTGTGCTGCTCGATTCCATCTCTAAGCGCTACAGTGCCTGTGGAGCAAGAATTGGAGCCTTGATTTCTAAAAACAGTGATGTTATGAATGCGGCTTTGCGTTTTGCCCAGGCGCGTCTGAGCCCCCCAACCTATGGACAGATAGGAGCAGAGGCGGCTATTGATACACCTGCGGAGTATTTCAGGAAAGTGAAGGAAGAATACATTGAACGCAGAGATTATGTAGTTGAAACACTTAATAAAATGGAAGGTGTCCTCTGCCCAAAACCAAGCGGTGCTTTTTATTGCATTGCCCGTTTGCCAATAGACGATGCAGATAAATTTTGTCAGTGGCTGCTCGAATCATTTAATCATAACAATCAGACTGTCATGCTTGCTCCTGCAACTGGATTTTACTCCACTCCGGGAGCCGGCATTAACGAAGTCCGCATTGCCTATGTGCTTAAAAAGGAATCCCTAAAGAAAGCCCTGGAATGCCTTGAAGTGGGGTTAAAGGTGTATAATAAAAATTAAAAGGACAGAAACTTCAACCTCTTCTTATTGCATTTTGATCTGGTGAAATAGCCCAAATCAAAGGAGATTTCCAACATTAGCCTTACAGTTAAGGGATTTGTGGATGCATAGGAAGCTGTTGCGTTTTTATAGAAGGGTTCATTCAAGGGAAAGGACCGATCCTGGGATTTTCCGCCAAGATCACTTATTATATCAGTAAAGGAATAGCTGGCACGAACTCCGGCCATTATACTGATATTGTCGTTTCCTAAAAAGTTGGCTCCAAAACCAAAAATGCCAGAAAAATAATTCGGTGTAAGAAGTTTACCTGCATTGGCAGATCCGCTAACAGAATTTGATTCAACTGCACTTTGAACAAGGGATACCTCAGGCCCTATCTCCATATACGAGCCATTTACGAAATTACGGTATAACAAAGCCAGGTCGAGCGTGGAAAACGAGATTGTCTTATTCCAGTGGAGTGAGTCACTTTTAACACTGTATTGCTGGTTAAATCCTGAATAAAGCACTTCGAGGTTCACAGATCTCTTTTCATTAAAATTTCCGCCAATCCGGCCACCAAAGGAAGGGCCGAAGGAAAATTCAGAGTCAACATTTTTGTCGTTCAGGATATTTTGATTTATCAGCAGATTGAGTCCATATCCTCCTTTCACTCCTATGTCAAAGTAGAATTTTGAATCTGATTGGCTGACACAGGGGAAAGTAATAAGTACAGAGGCAACCAAGAATAGTGTCAGTTTCATTTATTTTTTTTGGATACCAAATGTATGAAAAGCAAGGACACCATCTTCGTTATCACAAAAAAATCAGCGTATATTTGAAAATAAAAACGTTATGAAGTTGTTAGAGGGAAAAGTTGTTCTTGTCACCGGTGCTTCAAGAGGTATAGGCCGGGGTATTGCGCTCAAACTTACGGAGGAGGGTGCTCATATAGCCTTCACCTACTTAGCCTCGGCTGAAAAGGGATTGGAATTGGAAAAGGAGCTTTTGGCAAAAGGAGTAAAGGCAAAGGGATATCAATCGGATGCCGCTGATTTTAAGGCGGCAGATACCTTAATCACGGATGTGGTTGCGGCTTTCGGAACAATTGATGTCCTGGTGAACAATGCTGGCATTACGCGTGATACACTTTTGATGCGTATGTCAGAAGAACAATGGGACACGGTCATTAAAGCCAACCTGAAATCTGTTTTCAATATGACCAAAGCAGTACAACGTCCAATGTTGAAACAGCGCAAAGGCAGCATCATTAACATGAGCTCCATTGTTGGAATAAAGGGGAACCCGGGGCAGGCCAACTATTCTGCTTCAAAAGCAGGTATTATTGGTTTTACAAAATCCGTGGCGCTTGAACTTGGTTCACGCAATATCCGCTGCAATGCCATTGCACCTGGATTTATTGAAACAGAGATGACGGATAAACTGGATCCTAAATCGGTTGAACAATGGCGTCAGGCCATTCCGCTTAAGCGTGGAGGGACAGCAGAAGATGTGGCTAACCTGACTCTTTTTCTCGCATCCGATCTTTCATCTTATATAACCGGACAGACGATAAATGTCTGTGGAGGCATGCTTACGTGATTTTAACACCATGAATAAATACATTATTGAGTTCATCGGTACTTTTTTTCTGACACTGACGTATGCATTTACCGGTAACCCGCTCGCGATTGGGGCTGTTTTTGCATCCCTGATCTATATGGGCTCAGGAGTCTCCGGAGGTCATTTTAATCCGGCGACAACGATTGCTGTCTGGATACAGAAGAAATTAATTTTTCGCGAAGCCGGAGCTTATGTTTTAGCGCAGCTTTCGGGAGCAGTCCTTGCTTCACTTGTCTATCATTTGCTTTATGGCAAAACCCGCGTATTCTTTCTTTCTCCTGACAGGAGTATAAATATTCTGAAACCCTTATTTATAGAGGGACTGTTTACGTTCGCTTTAGTACTTATTATACTTTATACTTCTGTGGCAAAAAGAGCTGCAGGAGCTCAATATTCAGGGCTGGCGATTGGACTGGTACTTGTCGGGCTGGGCTATGCGGGCGCCAACATTTCAGGTGGGGCATTTAATCCTGCGGTTGGGTTTATCCCGATCTTTATGGAAACCTTTTTAGGGGTTTGTCAGTGCCACCCCATGAGTTTTGCCTGGATTTATTTGGCAGGACCTGTTTCAGGATCTCTAGCGGCTGCTGTATTATTCCGTTTTATTCTTAAGGAAGAAGTTTAGCCTTGTTCCAGTATACGTCCATTTCAGTCAGTGTCATCTGATCCAGCTTTTTGCCATCCAAAGCCGCCTGGCTTTCCAGGAACTGAAAACGTTTTATGAATTTTTTATTGGTTTTTTCCAGGGCATCTTCCGGGTTGGCATTCATAAAGCGTGCATAATTGATAAGCGAGAAAAACACATCTCCGAGTTCATCTTCAATTTTTTCCTGTGACGCTTTATTTTCAACTTCTGTTTTAAACTCAGCTAATTCCTCATTGACCTTGTCCCAAACCTGTTCCGGATTATCCCAGTCAAACCCTACCGCTCTTGCCTTTTCCTGTATGCGTGAGGCTTTCACCATTGCAGGTAAGGAAACCGGAACCCCTGATAGAACAGATTTATTGCCTTCCTTTAACTTCAGTTTTTCCCAGTTCTTTTTCACCTCTTCCGGGCTATCTGCCTTTACATCGCCATATATGTGAGGATGCCGGTGAATTAATTTTTCACAGAGGGAGTCCATAACATCCGCTATGTCGAATTCTCCGGTTTCAGAAGCAATCCGGGCATAGAAAACGATATGTAATAAAACATCTCCAAGCTCCTTTTTAATATTTCCGAGGTCTTTATCAAGTATTGCATCTGTCAGCTCATAAGTCTCTTCAATGGTCAGGTGGCGCAGGCTTTCCATGGTTTGTTTTTTGTCCCAGGGGCATTTTTCACGTAACTCATCCATAACGGTTAACAAACGCTCAAATGCTTTCAATTTTCTTTCCATAAGTAGTTTCTGGTAGTGAGTTTATAATAGGCAAATTTATCTTGTTTGGTCAATTGCAGCAGGCTTTCCTCCATGGGTTTTATTTCATCCATTTCAATGGGTATGATGACCTCATTTTTAGTGTCGATCATTCCATATTTCCCGTCTTTCATTACAATTGCTGTTCCACCGCTAAAGTCTCCCGCTTCCTCATATTCAAAGGGAATACTGTTCTTGCCATTCATATCAATAAATCCAAATTTGCCATTCTTTTTGACACAAGCGAATCCTTCCTTAAAAAATCCAGCCAGTTCGTAATGGCATTGAATCTGAAGTTTCAGTTTCTTGTCAATATAACCCCATTTCCCTTTTTTCTCAACCGCCGCATAATCTTCAGAAAAGATATTGATCGCTTCAAAGTCCTTTGGGATGATCAGTTTGCCGGTCGTGTCAATTAACCCCTGTTTCCTGTTTTTTTCTGCTTTAAACAGGCCTTCTTTAAACCCCTCTGCAAGACTCACGTTGTTTGAATAATCGTATTCGATTGGAATGCGCATCTTTCCACTTCTGTCAATAAAGCCATATTTTCCTTCCATTACGACAAGGCACCTGTTTCCGGAAAACCTGTTCATTTTTTCGAATTCACATGCCGTTAATAATTCTCCTTTTGAATTGATTAATCCATACTTTCCATCTTGCTTAACTCTTGCCAATCCGGTTTCAAAGTTCTCCACCCACTCATATTTACAAGGAATA
>Ga0207067_10087_pt1 | contig 30655 bp, 36 predicted proteins | sample Alteio_BWMinCont_25_FD_153484 | JGI IMG/M metagenome (GOLD analysis project Ga0207067, IMG submission 153484) | Enriched cells from forest soil in Barre Woods Harvard Forest LTER site, Petersham, Massachusetts, United States -... | ecosystem: Environmental > Terrestrial > Soil > Temperate forest >...
TCCATGTCTTGCAGTTCAGAGCCTGCCGAGAGTTGCTCATTATCTGAGCAAGGCACGGCTGAGTTACAGGCGGCAACAGGATCGTTTTGATCGTTCGATTGTTTAGCACTGGCCTTCATGGAATCTCTCTTCATTGACCACTCCGGTCTCGAGACGAGGTCACCAGGGACGCAATCTCACCAAATAAGACTTCAAACGGGCTCACTTTATTCCTGATTCTTGAGTCTCGTGGCGAATCGTTTGTGACCGTTGAAGCTTGAAGCGGCCCATAAAAAGGAGATCACTACGGTAATCCAGATGGATTGCCTATATAATTCTGCTTGCCGAGCTGGCACGCTCATGGTCTCCGGTGTAGTACAATTATTTCATGGGTCATTCGCAGTCAGAAAAGAAAAGCAACCATGAGCGCATCGTCCGCACGGCGGCCAAACGGTTGCGTGAAAAGGGCCTCGAGGCCGTCGCTATCGCCGACGTGATGAAAGAAGTCGGTCTTACCGTCGGCGGGTTTTATAAACATTTCGATTCCCGCGACGATCTCGTTGTCGAAGCGCTGCGGGCTGCGTCCTGGCAACGCTCCGTGCAACCGGCGGATGTTAGTGAGGGGTCCTTGAGCTTAGTCGGCTTTATCGATGAGTATCTAAGCGAAAAGCATCGCGACCGGCCAGGTTCTGGGTGTCTCATTGGCGCCTTGGCCGGCGATGTTGCTCGTAGCAATAAACGAATTCGCGCTTTAGCGACGGAAAAGATCCGGTCTGCTCTCGAACTGATCGCCGGGCTGCTACCGAACAAAAACAAAGATTCGGCGAGAAAACAAGCGGCCTTAATCTTTAGTGCCTTGGTCGGGGCGCTCGCGCTATCGCGTGCGGTTTCTGATACGGCGTTTTCTGACGAGATTCTACAATCCGTCCGCGAATTATTGAAGAGCATCGGTTCCGCGAATGAACTAGCTCCGTAGGAGCAAAATCTTTGCAGCCGAGTTCGTAAACTCGCGTCGCTGGGCGCCAGTCCAGGTGAAGATTGAAATCCTTGGCTGACTCCGGATTTTCGGTATCCTTGGGAGTCGTTACTATCCCCAGGACATGAATGCAGCCGCGCTTATGGATAGGCGGGTAAACCCGCGATGCGTGCATCCGCGCAAACCGACTGTTAGTGACCACTATTTGCGATTGTTCGTCGCTGGTGGGTTTTTGGCGATGATGGTGACGGTTGCGCAAGCAACTGAACAATTGCCCGCAGTTACGGTTACCGGTCAGGTCACACCAAGTCCGACACCTCCCGGTGATGCCGTTAGCAGGGATTGGGCCGAGAGGTCACCGGAGGTGAATTGGCCTACTCCCATGTTCAATAGAGCGGCGGAGATCTTTGCTCATAACCAAATCGTAATAAACGCCTCTTGCGAAACCGTGTGGAATCACCTGGTCCACGCGGAGCTATGGCCCCACTGGTGTCCCTATTCCGGAAAAGTAACAATCTGGGGTAGATCGCAAGTATTGCAGAAGAAATCGAAGTTTACCTGGGTCAGTTCCGACCTTCCCCAAGAGATTGCAGCCTTCCCGGGAGTTCCAGCCGATCGAGTGGACGGTCTAGTCGTTGAATTCGTTCCTCCCAACCGGCTTGGCTGGCGCAGTTTCGGGCGGGCCTGGACGATTCATGGCCCTTTGGTTGACTCATATCATAATTGGTACATTAAGCCGATGGGGCCTCGAAAGTGTGTGGTGACTTTCGAGGAGGTGGCTACGGGTGTGGCGGCTCGTTGGGCCAGAGGTGCTTATCCGGAGTTCGTTCACCTCAGCCATGAGCACTGGTTGGAAGCATTGAAGCGCATCTCGGAAGCTCGCAGCTGAACCGCAGATTACAGATATTTAGATCCACAGATTACTCTGAGGGGCTGCCAACGTGCTCCAATCATTCCGATCTTCATACGATTTTCCTTTGATAAATCGTATGCGGCGAATCCTTTGGTTGTCTATCTGCCGCTCACTGACCGTTCAGTGCGGCTAAACGGGAGAGAGCCTGTTTGGCATCCGCATCACCTTTGTCGGCAGATCTCTGATACCACTGACGGGCTTTTGTGTAATCTTGAGTGACGCCCTCACCTTTCTCATACAATTCCCCGAGGTTGTTCATCGCTCTGGCGTTGCCGGCGTTAGCCGCTTTTTGATACAGCTCACGCGCTTTCGCAAAATCCTTCGATTCCCCGTATCCATTAGCGGACAGCACACCCAAATGGAAAAGCGCATAGCTACTCCCGTTGCTTGCCGCTTTTTGATACCAGTCGTGCGCGGTTGCGTAATCCTGAGTGGTACCGAAACCGTCTTCATACAGCTCGCCCAGATTGACCATGGCCTTCGTGTTATTTGCGTTGGCTGCCTTCAGATACCAATGCAACGCCTTGCCGTAGTCTTGTGGCCCGCCCTGGCCTTGTTCATAGAGAAGTCCGAGGTTGTTCATCGCTTGGGTGTTACCTGCATTCGCAGCCTTTTGGTACAAGTCGCGGGCTTCGACATAGTCTTGGGTAACTCCTTTGCCTAAGTCGTACTGCAGCCCTTTCTTGAACCAATAGCTTCCCGGATTGTGCCCGAATTTTCTAATTGCTGGATACGCTACAATTGCGAGGAAAATGACGGCAACCGCTGCATAGGAAAGCGCGTTTTGAAGAATTTTTCCCCCTTTTTGACCAGATTCAGGCGCAGAGGTCATTTTTTCGTTTGAACTAATGTCCGGTCAACGAAATAAAGCGTGGCGATTGGCGACTTCCCATTCCTTGACGCTGTCGAGGGTATGAGTCTGGGCATCGACGGCAGTAATTGCTAGAGTCCAAAAATCGGTCACCGACACGTTAGGAATAGTCGTAACGTAAGCGCCGAGGGTTGGATAGTGGACATTGAATCCTGCTTTTATCAGAAACATCCAACGCACACCGGTCGGCGCGACGTCAGGGATCGCGCCGAGATATTTAACGTAAGGCGAGCTGGCTACAATTGCGCGTGCACCGTCAGGGACCTCTGCTGGATCAGCCGCTCGAGCTGTTAAGATGGAAGCGCAGATTACGGCGGCCAAGGCGAACGAGTATTTCATGCTGGGGGAGTCTCGGTTTTCGAGTGATATTTTCTTCCGAGGAAGGAACGGATTACTAGTCGTTAAGAAAAAGTGTTTTTAGCTCCTGGATACGACTCTTAGTAATCACTGTAGCGGCATAATAGTAATACTGGTCCTTTGTGACCTTACGGGAGCTCTGCCCGGTCTGGTACGCTGCTGCGTTCAGGTCTCGATACTGGACCCAGACCCGTTGCGATTGTTGCAGCGCACTGATGGCCTGGACCGTGGTGCGATCCGGTTCAGTGCATTGGTGGTAAACCGCATTTAGCTCGGCATCAGCGTTTTCAAAGGCGCTGCGAGCTTCTTCAGTTGTAGCCGGGACTTTTTCTTGGCCAAGGGCGCTTGAGCCAAGGACCGATAGCAGAATGCAAGCGATGAAATAACCTAAGCAAAAGTGCTTGTTTGCCATGAGCCGTATCCGTCTCTAGGGAGACGACTCGAGTTATCGCGATTGCAGGAAAAGTGTAAAAAGAAGACACCCGATCAAGGTGAGCTGATCCATCGACTGCAATTTTTTGAGGCAGTCAAAATCACCCTCGTTCGTTTGGGCGACTCTATTGAATAAACCTGCGGTCCAAAGTCAGCAAAATTGGTCCGCTAAGCGTGACTTGATTGAAATCCGGGTGTTCCGGGTTGACCAGACAGTTCTTCACTTCCGGAGCAGCTCCAGTAATCAGGATGCTCGGCACCAGAAGTCCCACCGCGGATCGGCTCGTGAGCCAGCCGTTACCCAATCGTTGGGTAGAGCGACTGGGAGAGATCGAGCGCCAATCAGTTGGTAATCTGGTGGCAGGAAGCTCCTCAATTAACCTGTCGGGCACATCGGCGAGGTAGAGCGGATAGACCGCGGTGACCGGAGACAGCCGACGGTGGACCAGCTTCTCTAGAAGAGCCAACGGCTCAGAGGTGGAAGCATAGACCACTGGCGTCCCTCTGATGTGCCATCTGCCTGCAGCCAGAACGCCACCCAGTCCGCTAAATTCCTGAGCTGCAGGCCGTGTGGAATCGGATCCGAATCGGTACAACTTCACCAATAATTTCCGTATTCAATCGCTCCTAAGTAATCGCGGACCTGAGCCCCGCCGGGCTCAGTATCCAACAGATCGATCGGTCGTTGACCTTCCAGACCAGACGCTGGGCTCAATAGCCATTCCCGGGCTTCTTTGACTGAGCCAAACACGCGAATCGCGTGCTCAAAAATATGACGGATTCGCAGGACCTTCTCGGTTTCGTCCGGACTAAGTTTCTTCCGGCCTCCTGCGATACGCGCGGCCATTGTCCGGGGAGAAAGCCCAAGTCTACGTGCCAGCTCCGCTTGCGATAGACCGATCTGCCTGGCCATCAGAACGAAATCCTTCGGAGGGATCCCTTTGCGGATAGACGCGATATCTTCAGCCGGTTTTCCGGCATCGCTTTCGGTTTTCGCCGTTGCCGTTAGCTTAGCGTGTCTTATGCCGGGGTACGGACGTGGTGTCTCGATGTCGGCAGTCGTCATTAGATGTACTATAAACCCTGTTTCGGCAGGATGCAATTGTGCACGTCATGCGATGCAGGTTTGCAACAGACTCAGGCAAAACAGCGACGGATCTCGAAAAGAAGATAACAAAGGAATTCACAAGACACAAAGATCACAAAAGACACGAAGACAGAGCACAACCGAAGACAGGGAAACTGCGGAAGAGAGTAAATAGCGATCTCCGTTGCCTCGTCCCTCCTGTTTAATTCCACCTTTGTCTTAAACCTTTGCGCCTTTGCGTCTTTGCGTGAGATTTTCTTCTGCATGACTTCTCGACTCCTCTCAAAGGTGCTGCTTACGAACGACGATGGGTTCGATGCTCCCGGGCTTCGGACATTGACCGAGGTTGCAGAGGAACTGGCCGAGGAGGTTTGGATCGTCGCCCCGAATCATGACCAGAGCGGGACGTCGCATTCTCTCAGCCTGCACAGTCCGTTGCGCATCTCGCAGAAAGATGAACGCAAATACTCCGTCTCCGGAACTCCGGGCGACTGTGTGGCGATAGCGGTCCGCCATCTCATGGTCTCAGGGCGACCAGAATTGATTCTGTCTGGGATTAACCGCGGTGCAAATCTCGGGATAGAAACCGTGTTCTCCGGCACGGTGGGAGCAGCGATGGCGGGCTTGTTGCTCGGGATCCCATCGATGGCTCTCAGCCAAGCCTTCAGCGATCGCAGTGCCGTGCGTTGGGACACCGCCCGAGCGCTGGCTCCGAAGGTGATCAGGCAATTCGCTAACGGCGACTGGAGCCAAGGCTCAATCCTGAACATCAATTTCCCGGACGTCCCTGTCAGCGAGGTCGGGCCGATCGAATTAACCACTCAAGGAACCGGCTTGATGGAAGACATCGACGTCGTCTCCGGCATCGATCCCCGCAGCCTGGAATATCATTGGATCCGGCTTCGACGCGCAGCCCGAGAGGATGCACCAGGATCTGAGACCTCCGCCATTGCCAGGGGGCGAGTATCGATCACACCTCTGCAATTCGAGCGGACTAATCAGACAGTTCTGGCTGGCTTACTAGCCGGCCTGACCGGGACCTAAAACGGAGGTAATCACAATACACAAAGATCACAAAGGACACGAAGACTGAGGATAACTGAAGAACAAAAACCTTATGCGAGGCATGACGCGAAGCCGGTTTTAAACAGTAACAACCCGAGACAACTGAGATCTGTTTTTTGATTCGTTCCTCTGTCTTTGTGTCCTTTGTGAGCTTTCCTTATTCGGAAATTCAGCCCGTCTTTCCTTTTGCGGCTTTGCGTGACATTCCTCTGTCTCGTTTAGCTCCTTCGCGGACGAGATTGGACTGCTAGCCGCAATAACGGTAACAGAGGCTGATGTCGTTCAAAAAAGAGAAGCGCTGCCCAGAATGTCAAAGCACCGATTATTGGCATCGCCGGGAAATTAATATCGAATTTGGATACACGGGGGCCTTATGGGGTACTGCGGTGACACCGAGTTCGGCTGACTTTGAGCAGTTCACTTGCGCCAACTGTGGCCTGACGCAGTTTTATGCGACGGATCTAAAACGCTATGCCGTCAATAAACACACCAAGAGGATAAGAGGGGACGACAGCGAATTAATTTAGGGTGATTGGTCGACGATAATGAGCCTCAGGATCTGTTATCTGGCCGTCTACGTTTTTGCGATCATCGTTTCGGGAATGATCAAAGCGATCGGGGCCGAAGCCGCGAAAGATCCGCACAGACTCTCGGATTATTTTGCTAGGACTCGAGAAACGACGCTGTCGTCGCTGGTTGGCCGTTTCATCGTGGTCGGGAGCCAACCCGTGTCCGGTAAAACTTATCGAGGCTCGGTCGTTGTCACCCGGCAAGGCTACAGCCTTCACGTTCGGGAATTAATCGATGGAAAAGCCAGGCTCGGAACCGGCACCATCAAGTTTGAGCCGGAGACACCGACGCTGGAAGTTGTGTTTGAGAAGAGCGGCATCCGGGCGAGTTACGGGACCTGGCCATCTGGAGTCAGACAGCAGCCCCGAGCCAGCGGCTGGGTAGGACTGGTGAATGGGGACTATCACGAACGGGAACAATTGGGGATGGAAGTATGGTACGACGACCAACGACCTCCGGATTCGGGGTCCGTCCAAAGACAGCTTAATAGCGTCTCGGAAAATCGGCCCAAGATGGATGCTGAGCTCATGCAAGTAGAAGTAGGAGATTACAGAATCGTAGGAGAGGATACCGGCACAGGAAGAGTCTATACCGGCAAGGTGCGGATACAATTCACTGGTAAGCGGCTAACGATCGATGGCTCGATCGATGGAAAGATCGCCCGCGGAGAAATGGTTTGTTTTACTGATTCGAAACCCACCTTGATAAAATATCGGGTGGGCGCTCAGTCGACGCTCTCATTTGCCGGCGGATACGGCGTTGGCGATAACTATCCTCGACTCTGCGGATACTTCTATCCGTTATCTGATTCGAGTCAGGTCATTCCAAATATGTCACCCAGGCTGGAAACCTGGTTCTTTGATTGGAAAAACTCTGAGTAACAGAAGACAGAAAAAATCTCGCGCAAAGCCGCAAGGGAAAGACGGATTTAAACAGGAAATAAGGAGGTGATTCACAATACACAAAAATCACAAAGGCCACGAAGACAGAGCACGACTGAAGACAGGAAAACTGCGGAGGAGTAGTAAATAGCGATCTCCATTGCCTCGTTCCTCCTGTTTTAAATCTGTCTTCGTGTCCTTTGTGATCTTTCCGTATTGTTAAGTTCAGATTTTAGAGCTGTTGTTCATTCCTCGAACCGGCGCGAATCTGGTAAACCGCTATGGGAATCCCCCAACGACTTTGGACAGCAATTGCTCTTTATCTTCTCTTTCTTTCCGGCTCTCAGCTTACGAATACTAAAGCCATTGTATTGGTTTCCGATGATAGCGCCACTAACAACTCCGGACCAACCAGCGGACTTCCGCTCGATCACGTTGGCATAGTTAACAATGGTGAATCCGGCGTTTACTTAGGTAATTATCACGGGAAATCATGGGTGCTGGCGGCGAACCATAGCGGACCGGGTTCGTTCGAGTTGGGCGGTATCACTTACCCTGCGGTAGCTGGGTCAACGCGTCAGCTATCGAATCCGGATAGCACGCCGAGTGATATCGTGCTCTTCCAAATCGCTGGCGATCCCGGGCTGCCTCAGCTCAACCTGGCGCCTGGCAGTCCGGCAAAGCGCGCCCAGGTATACATGATTGGATTTGGCCAGTCGGGGCAGCCAAATCGAAGCTACTGGATTGACCAGGGTGGGGCCCGGATACCGACGGTGCCAGGCGATCCTGCTGCCAATCGCATCGGCTATCAATGGACCGGGGTTCAACCGGGACCCGAACGTTGGGGCATTGGTTCAGTCGTCGGCAGTACTCGGGGTGTCAATCAAACTCGCGCCTTCTGTACGAAATTTTTGGATCAGATAAATAATGCATGTGGTACAGGAGGTGACTCGGGCGGCGGCATATTCATCCGGCAAGGTCACCAATGGCAGTTGATTGGAATGCTGGACGCGCTTGGCGGCCTGGCGAATCAACCGGCGGGAACCTCGGTCTTCAATGGGAATGTAAATGTGATTGCGGATCTAAGCCAATACCGTACTGAGATCGACGCCATCCTGTTACTGGACCGAGGCCGCCATCCCTAGCCTCAGAGCCGCTTTTCAATCGCCTCCTTCCAACCAAAGGGACGTGGAAGAGAAGACAGGAATAGCCGCGAAAAGGTACGGAGACGCGAAAAAAAAGGCAGCAGCCAAAGTCTAACCGATGGGTAGCTGAGGCCGGGACTTGGTCGCAACTAACATTCTGTGAAAATCTTTTTCGCCTTTGCTTTCTTTTTTTTCGCCTCCTTGCGGCTGTTTTCTTCTGCATCTACCCGTGCTCGCCGTTAAATCGGCATTAGGGCTGCGAGACTTCGGTCGCGCCACCGACGTTTATGAAATAGCGCCCTTCTTGATCCGGGAATCCAATTGCGCCATTGCCGGTCTTGAACACCAAATCTACATAATAGTAGAAGGAACCTTGAGAGGCTGGATAACCGGCTCCGGATCGATAACACCCAGAATAAGCGGTTAACGGACCGCTCTTTATAGGATAGGTTCCAGGGTTCGTAGATTCGTCGGAATATTGAAAATGGCCTTCAGGTGAATTGAACGACACTACGTACGGTATGCCGGCGGTCAGTTTGACCGGAGTGGTTAGTTGAACCGTAATCCAACCAGATGCCCGCTCGGAACTGCTGGTGGCAGTCGCCAGGTTTTCTCCGGTGGACTGTAGCCAGAGGTTCACCGTATGCGACGTGTACGGATCCGTGGCAGGTTTGAAGAACTGGATGTTCACCGAAAGGAGTATGCCAGCTTGCTACTGCCAATGGCGACTATCGACCTATATCCGGGTTCAGCTTTGGCGGCTAGATTATAGTTCTTTCTCTTTTTATGCTTTTTAGGCCTTCTCGCGGCTATTCATGCCTCCTGACCGGTGCTTAAGAGCGCCTGACGCGAGTGCTTATATCTTATACGGTATGTATGATAATTTCATATTGCACGAGTCGTTATGGACAATTGGCATTCTCTGAGTCACAGCCAGCCCCGGATCTTGTCTTGGTTTTGCGTGTAAAGAAAACCGATAAACGGGAGCTCATTCTTACCGAGCTCCCCATTTGACTGATCGCCCAACTAAACGGCCCGGTGCCTTTCGCGACAAAGCCCGCTTGACTTATAGCTGTCCTGCGTCAGTTGTCTTGGAGGGGCGCGCTACCGCCTGCACGGCCGGGGCAGCTCTTGTTGTAGATCATTTCCGGCACTCCGGACCAATCACTCCGAAGGGAATCTTCAAAATGGCCAATGGAATGGTTCAATCTATTTATCGTAAACGCATAGAGGGGCTGGACAGCATCCGGTTCATCTGCGCTCTTGTCGTCGTATTGTTTCACTGTGGTGTTGTGCCCAGAGGGAGTCTGGGAACCAGCACCTTCGATTACCTGATCGGAGCGGCTTTGCGTTCCTTCTTTAATGGTCCCGCCGCGGTAATCATTTTCTTTCTAATTTCCGGATTCTGTATTCACTTCCCATTTCGGGACGGTGTCCCCGTCGATCTCTGGAGCTTTTATAGCCGTCGTCTGATCCGAATTTGCGGTCCGGCATTGAGCGCGTTGGTTGTTTGGAAATGGATTGGCGTAAGAGATAAGATCGATGATCCAGGGATCTTCTGGAGCATCATTTGTGAGGCTGAATATTACCTGCTCTATCCATTGTTACTTAGACTGAGGCTGCGCATTGGGTGGTGGCCGCTGATCGTGGTGGCCGGCTTAGTTGCTTATACCCTGGCCTGCTCACAGGTACCGGCGATTGAACAAGCCGGCGGAGGCTACCCGGCATTCGGGTATCTGAATTGGTTAATCGGGCTTCCCTGCTGGTTGCTGGGCTGTGCCCTCGCAGAGGGCTTTGGGCGGTTTCCCCAACCCTCAACCATTCGGATTTGGCTGATACGCATTTTGGTTTTTGCGACATCGGCGGTGCTCCTGATCGTCAAGTCCCATGCCAATTCGATTTATCTTTCGAACCCGTTTACTCTCAACCTCTTTGGCGTGTTTGCCTACTTCTGGCTGGGACTAGAAATAGCCTATCGCAGAGAAGTATCGGCCCCAGCCCTTTTGGAATGGGCCGGGAAATGGAGCTATTCGCTTTACTTAATGCACCCGGCTGCGATCAGGCTTGTCACGCTGCAACCCTGGTTACACCCGGTTGTTTCTTCACATTGGAGAAACTTATTCTTCGTCTTGTGCTCGTTCCCCATCGCCTACGCATTCCACCTCGTTGCTGAGTCCCCGTTCCATCGTCTCGCGATCACAGCAACCAGGCGTTTGAAATCGCGCGTCCTGACGCCAACCTAGTCGGTAAGGCACGGCCCATTAAATTCGATTTATACGAAGGGCCACAACGAAGACAGAAAATCTCAGGCAAAAGCGCAAAGAGAAGAGAGATAAAACGTCACAATAAGGAAAGATCACAAAGGTCACAAAGACAGAGGAACGAACTTAAAAAACAAAGATCCATAGCCTTTAGTTTCGCTCTGTCTTCGTGTCCTCGTGGCCGCCGTAGTAAGGGGACCTAGGGACGAAGTCTGCTTTGCGCCAGACTTTTTCTGCCTTTGTGGTCTTTTGTTAAATCCTCTGCGTTTGGCGTCCATCGAGCGTGGGTGGGGATGAACTCCGGCCTATTGCTTCTCGTAACGCATAGGCTGCTCGCGGTTCCAAAACTTCATGACTAGGTCTTTTCCATCAATTGCCAGCTCTTCGTCTTTGAAGAAGACTTGGGTAATAGAATCGCCATTGATTTCGAAGTAGAAGTCATTGTCGGGAGGTCTAATTTCAAACGGGCCGGCTGTAATCGAGTAGACAGGAACCTCGAAGGTGACTGCCCGCGGATTGGCCACATCTGGAAACAGGGCGGCGCCATCGGAAGTTGTCGTCGCCTTGAAATGCTGATCGTCCGTTTGAAGCGCTACTTGAATATTCTCTACGCCGCGACCGTTTTCACCTATCACCCAGATGCAGATCTTACCTGGTTTGCCGGCCTCGCTTCGAAGGAATCGAAAAGGAGCCTTCTTCGTTCCAGCGCTATTCAAGACGACACGATTGTCTTCGTGCCGCCATGTACCTTTGGCCCAGTAATCTGCTGCACCGTAGGCAAGCGCGTATTCGAAGCTGCCGTCGGATTTTAGTAGCAGCTCCGATCCAACCTCCATCACACCTCGCAAGATATAGTGGCCGGCCACGTCTTCGCCCCGGGCGTCCGGCATAGCTAACGCCATCAACGAAACCAACACGGTCCTACACAGCAAGATCATAAAGGCCACAAAGACAGAGGAACGAACCAACAAAAACAGAGATCCATAGCCTTTAGTTTCGCTCTGTCTTCGTGTCCTTTGTGATCTTTGTGTATTGTGAGCGGCCCTGTTATCTGGCGTCTAAATCCGCCTTTCCTTGGCGACTTTGCGGTTTTGCGTGAGATTTTTCTGTCTTGGGTTTGCGGCCGTAAAGCTTCACGTGGTTTGTGCCGCGGGCTCGGGCGTTTTAGCACCGCGAGCCCTTCACAGGTCACCCTTATTACCGATGACTGAAGCTGCCTTGGTCTGTTAGGTCCGGACGCGCGGGCTTTGGGATCGGCCTACGATCCCGCCTGAGTAACGTTCTTTTCAGTTAAATAACGTTGGAGCCAGTCCTCGAAAAAAGTCGGGCCAATGCGCGGATCAACGCCGGGAGTGAGCGATCGGTCGTCTACGGCCACGCCGTAATAGCGGGCATCAGGATCCGTGATCACCTGGCGTGGATCCTTGGTCGCGGCCAGGAAGCGTCCGACTAATTCATCGAGACCTGCCCGTTCGGGTCCTGCTATCTCGATTATGCCGTTCACCGGCGGTTCGAGTGCGACCTCGGCGAGTGCACTCGCCACATCATCGGCGGCCATTGGCTGCCACAAGGCCGGAGGCAAATGAACCGTTTGGCCGACGGTGCTGAATTGGGCGACGCCCCCGACGAATTCGAAGAATTGCGTCGCCCGAGCGATCGTATAGGGAATCTTGGAAGCCTTGATCAGTTCTTCCTGGGCCATCTTTGCTCGGAAATAACCACTGGCAAGAAGACGCTCAGTGCCAACGACGGACAGGGCGACATGGTGTACGACGCCAGCGGCCGCTTCTGCGGCCGAGAGATTACGCGCGGAGGTTTCGAAGAACTCCAAAACCGCCTTGTCTTCCCAAGACGGTGCGTTCGAAACGTCAAGGACAACTTGAGCACCAGATAGCGCTTTGTCTAAGCCCTCACCAGTGATGGTATTGACGCCCGAAGAAGGGGACGCCGCTACTACCTCATGACCATGCTGCCGAAGGTTGTTAACCAGCTTTGTGCCGATGAGACCGCTGCCGCCGATCACTACGATCTTTATACGTGTATTCATATTGTTCGAGCTGAAGGATTTGATTTCCGTAACGGTGGCATCATCGTCATGGTTGTGTAGCCATCGGTCGCGCATAACAGCTATGCACCAAGTGGATGACGGCATTTGATGATCTCTCGCTCCTCCGGACGTTTGTTTGCATCGTGGAGTGCGGCAGTATTTCCGCCGCCGCGCGTCGCTTGAAAGATGCTCAGTCGACTTTAAGCCGTCAGCTTCGCTTATTGGAGAAACATTCTGGCGCGGCGCTCTTGCGGCGCGATACCCACGGGATGAGTCTAACGGAGTCGGGACAACGTTTGTTGATGGATGCCCGGAGCATGCTGGCTCACGCGGAAGAGGCGGATCAGCGTTTACGTGAGGGGCAAACGGCGTTGAGCGGCCACTTGCGTTTGTTTGCAACGATTGACTTGGGACAGTCTATTGTCACTCGGCTGGTCAGCCGTTTCTTGCAGATCAATCCGAAGGTCACCGCGGAACTCGGCCTTAGCAGCCGCCCTTTGCGGATGATTCAGGAGGGGTGCGACGTCGCCATGCTGCCTGGAAAGATCACGGACGAAAGCGTGATCGCCCGGCCGGTCGGAAAGATGGTCCTCCAGCTGGCCGCTTCACCTTCCTTGGTCAAAGAGCGTCCTCCAGTGAAAGAACCCGCCGACCTGGAAGCGTGGCCTTGGATCACGGTTGGCGGGCACCAATTTTGGAACACAAAGGAACTGACACTATCCGCCCTCAACCGTGCCGATCAGACGATCCACCTTTCGCCACTGCTAATTTCTGAAGGTGTGACGAGTATCCGTGAAGCGGTGCGAGACGGCCTCGGGGTATCCGTGCTTCCGGAGTTTTTGATTCGGGAAGATGTCCGTTGCGGACGACTCGTGCGGCTCTTGCCGCAGTGGAGCCCGCCAAGCCTGCCGGTTCATGTCGTCTATGCAGGGGCGGGGCTGTTGCCGACACGCGCGCGCGCTTTCGTCGACTTCGCTGTCAGTTACATTACGAAAGAGTTGGGACCCAAGCCGTAGGAAGCTCTACGCCCATGGCCCTGTGAAGGTCAGCTCCATTGGAGCGAAATCTTTACACCTTAAATTCGAAGAAAACGGGGCCAGCTCCGTACGAGCGAAATCGTTATAGCCTCGGCACTGTACGCGCTGGTCAAGCTCCGATTAGGAGCGACATCGAAACGCGTGTGGTTACGGCTAGTCTAGGTTTCCGATGAGATGCCGCTCCTACGGAGCTAACCGGTTAATTACGTCGCGGGCTATAAAGATTTGCCTCCTACGGAGGCGTTTTTCCGCTACGGCATCAGCACTAATTGCTTCGCGGCGGATTTCTGGCGGACGTAATTCGGGACGCCGAACCCATGTTGCACATGACCTCGACCCGTCAGGACCACAAGCTTGGTGCCCGGGTCTTTCTTCTGGAATTCAAGAATCGTCCTGGCCATGGTTTGATCCCAAACGCTTTGGGCGGCAAAGAAACGGGGTAAATCACCTGCATTCATTCCCGGATGTTCTCCCAAGAGCCCCACGAAATGCTGATAAGCGCCGGTGGGAATCCGGAACTCCATAGGGATCTGTTTCTTCTCATCCGGTGAGAGTGGTTCGCCAAGTGCAACTTTGTGGGCCAACGCATTTGGCGCATTTAATCCGAGATTCGGTATCTTTGCGTGGGCCGTTATCTCCAAGATTTTGGCGTAGAGCGGTGAATAGGTCGCCCACGATTTGTCGAATCCGGTGCGAGTAAACAGCTCCGCGAGTGATAGCCTACCCTCATTGAACCTATCCAGGTCGGACTGCTGAGTTCGTTCAAACATTTCCCAGCCGACCGCAAATTGGATATGTCTCCGTATCATCCCGCGGATCAACTCGCGCTCGTACGCATGATCTTTGCGGCTCGAATGCGTCTCGCCGACGTAAATCACCTCCGCGTCGGTAATCCGATTCCAGAGCTCCGGTTGTTTTGCCTGCCGCAGATCGCCAAGAGCAGTGGAGGAAGGAAAAGCCGCGAAAAGGCACAAAAGACTCAAAAATAAACGGAACACCACAAAGCCGCATAGCCCAACCCGAGCAGAAAATCTCATACAAAGAGAAGACGGACTGAACGTCACAATAAGGAAAGATCACAAAGGGCATCAACATACCGAAGTCAGTGGGGCTTTTGACTATTTTGTCGTAAAAGCCACTTCCAGCCAAGGTGGTTAGTTAGCCGATCAAATTCCCCTAATTCTCCTCGTTTACTTGAGCCGGTATGTCATACCATGGCCACTCGATGATCGTTAAAGATTTCTTCAGGCCAATCGGTGTCGGGTTTGGTCTGCTGACTATGTTCTCTCTGGCAACGGCCGCTGAATCCGGTTCGCCGGTTCGGCTTTATGTACGGGAGGTACCGATTAAGATTTTTGGGAAACCAGGAAAAGTCATCGCGATCGAACAGGAAAACGGTACGATGGGCCTCCAGTTAAAGGAAGCGGACGGATTCAATGTTGAAGTGGTCAATCTGCTGGAAGAACCGACCAGCATCCATTGGCACGGTCTGATTCTACCTGCATTGATGGATGGGGTTCCGTTTGTCAGCCAGAATCCAATTCCTCCTCGAGGAACTTTTCATTATCAATTTCCGCTGAAGCAAAGCGGGACTTACTGGCTCCATTCCCATTACGGTTTACAGGAACAATTGCTAGCTTCCGCGCCCTTAATCCTGGAGAGCGAAGAGCAAAACGTCAAGGCGGACGAGCAATACACCGTGCTCTTGAGTGACTACTCATTTACTCCGCCGGCGAAGATCCTCGAGCGACTGAAGGTAGGTATGCCGGGCATGGGCGGCATGAGCATGAAAAAGATGCGGGCTACCAAAAAACTCTATGGCCAGACATGGGATGAATCTGGAGGATTCGCGCGCACCGTCGTCGAAGGTGAGTTGCCCGACTCGGACGTCAAATACGACGCCCTCATTGCCAACCGGCGTACCGTTGAGGATCCGGAAGTTTTCCGGGTCAAACCCGGTCATACGGTCCTCTTGCGAATCGTCGCCGGTTCAGCGGCCACCAACTTCTTCGTCAATACGGGAGCATTGAGCAGCCAGTTAACGGCCGTGGATGGCAAAGATATTGAGCCTGTATCCGGGAACTATTTTCAGTTAGGAGTCGCGCAACGGATCGATCTGCTGGTAAAAATCCCCGATCAAGGCGGCGCCTTTCCTATAGTGGCTCAAGGTGAAGGCACCAACCAACAATGCGGCGTGGTTTTGGCCACGGAAAACGAGAAGATCCCTAAAATACCCTTACAAGCCGCGTTCGCTACGGCCGGGCTGGACAACAATCAAGAGCTTCGATTGCAGGCCAAGAATCCATTTCCCGAAAAGCCCGTGGACCGGTCGTTGCCCTGCGTCCTGGGCGGCGACATGGCGAGATATCGTTGGACGATTAACGGCGCCGTTTATCCGAACCGAAGCAGTCTTGATGTGAAAGAAGGCGAGCGCGTCGAAATCGTATTCCGGAATGATACGGGGATGACTCATCCGATGCATCTGCATGGTCATGATGTCCAGATAACAGAGATTGATGGGACTAAAATCCAGGGCGCACTGCGCGACACCGTGATAGTTCCGCCGAAATCGACGATCAAAGTGATTTTCGACGCCAATAATCCTGGGGTCTGGGCTTTCCATTGCCATATCCTGTACCATGCGGCTGTGGGCATGTTCACCGTCCTGAAATACGACGGCGCTGATACTCAGTTTTGGCAACCCCTGAGAACGCTGACCGAGCTTAGCAAGCAGCCAGTAGAATAGCCGCAAAAAGGCACAAAGGCTCAAAAAATCCCACAGAAGATCACAAGGGACTCGAAGACAGATTCTTAGACCGAAGCTAACGAAAGTTTGAGATTCGGCGTTTTACCGAACCTCTAGGAGGGTCTCCTTCGTTGCCTGTGTTCACCGTTCGGCTGAGCCCAGGTCGGAGCCTTCCGCAAAAAAATCTGCTTTGTGTCCTTCGTGATCTTCCGTGAGATTTTCTGAATCTTTTTCCGCATCCGTGGGTACCAACTATCCGGCTATCCTTCGAACCCGGCGCCTGATTTTGGGCCGATGGCAGGAATCCGACTTTTTGCCTTATGCAACGCTGAACGCCGACGAGCGAGTCATGGAATTCATGCTAGGAACCATGACGGAAGAGGAGACGCGCCAGAGCATCGAAAACATCGAGAAACACTTCGACGCCCACGGATTCGGACGCTGGGCGGTGGAGATCGCTGAATCAGAGAAATTCATCGGGTTCGTCGGCCTTAACATTCCAACCTATACATTGCCATTCAGCCCCTGTGTTGAAGTGGCCTGGCGTATCGGCGCGAACGAATGGGGAAAGGGATATGCACCCGAAGCCGCCAACGAAGCGATGCGAGATGGCTTCGAACGGGTCGGACTACAAGAGATCGTTTCTTTCACGACATTGACCAACTTGAAGTCCCGGCGCGTAATGGAGAAATTAGGGATGCAATACTGCCCAGCTGAGGATTTCGATCACCCGATGGTAGCTGAGGGCCACCGCCTTCGGCGACATGTCCTGTACCGAATGAGCAAGGCCGACTGGAGCTTAAGACCTTAAACCGCAACGCGGGAAAGATCACGAAGGCTTCGACGGCTCGACTGAGCTCGCCGAACGGTCACGAAGACAGAGGGACGAGGCGGAAAGACCAAAAAACAACTAGTAAATGGGGATCTCGGTCGACTCCGTTAACTGTTTAAATCCGCCTCTGTCTTAACCTTTGTGCCTTTGTGCCTTTGCGTGAGATTTTTCTGTCTTTCTGTCTTCGTAGCCTTTTCCTATTGTAATTTCAGTCACAGCAAAGAAACATTACTTAACAATTTGCCGGTTCCGTGGTAAAATGAAGCCCCGTGAAGGTTGGTTTGTTCACGTGGAATCCGGTTCCTGGCGAGGAACAGGAAGACAAGCGTTTCTTGTGTTGTTACGCTGGCCGAACGGCCCAAGTAAAGAGTGATCCCAAAGGGTGGAGCCTGCGCTGGCAATGCCTTACCCGTATTGCCCCAGACGACGACTGGGACGGAGAAATCAAGTGGTCCACACGTCTTTGCGAAGCTGCGGAAGCCGCTCTCCGTAAGGCGGAGGAAATCCTCCTCGTCGAATGGCAGGTCTCACACTAGAGAGGGAATACAACCCAAGGTCTAGCCGCGAAAAGGCATAAAAAGCTCAAAACATCACAGAAGATCACAAAGAACAGAGAGCAGAATTTTTTTACGAAAGGAAACGGAGGCGACGAAGGAAATCTTTCCGAACGTGTATAACACGCTGAGCCTCAGACCTTCGTTAACTTCTGTTTAATAGTGCGTCTTTGTGGTCCTTGTGATCTTTCCGTGTTGTTAACTAAGGTCTTAAGAACGGGAAGAAACGTAATTACGTCACCTGTCAATCAATTGACATTACCCCCGGTCCATTGCACCCCATCCGAACCGGCAGTGGCTTTGGCATACGAAGAACCGCCTCCATTTTCCGCTGTTCCTCCGACGCTAGAGCAGGAAGAAAACAGGATAGGAGATAAACCTACGCAGATCAGAAGGAGCAGTGCTGTTCTTTTCATAGTTTTGGTTTAGTAAACATTAGCGTTCGCGGCTTTGCTGAACATCTGGTGGCCGAAGATGAAACACACCGAGAGCCACGAACTAACTCGTCATGAAGTGGACTCATGATAAAAAATACTAACCAGAACTACTCACCCACTGCCGTTCCTGTCATTTCATATTCGATGGCAAATTCATTAAATTCCTTTAACCCAGTAAGCTCCAAATCCGAATTTCACGTAACCGGTTGTGAGTTAGCTAGTTGTTTACCGGTCGACAGAAAAAATCTCACGCAAACCCGCCAAGCCGCAAAGAGAATACGGATTTAATATCACAATAAGTAAAGACACAGAGTTCACAAAGACAGAGGAACGGATCAGAAAAACCATGAAGGACCAGAAAACACATATCCGATCCTGGTCCTTCCTCTAGATCCGCCTTTTTCTTAAACTTTTGCGTTCTTGGCCGGCAGAAAGCGGGATAGGCAAGTGGACTGTGGACACGGCCAGGATGACGATGACGTTCTACGATAAGTCAGGCGTAGAGATGCTAATCGACCAGATCAGCTGATGGAGCGTAGCGCCCCGGTTGGGCAACAGCTAAGAGAGGCAACAGAGACCTCCGTTGCCTCTGTTGCCTCATGATTAAAGCCCTCTTTTTCTTAAGCCCTTGCGGCTTTGCGTGAATCCCTCTGTCTTTTTGACCGTCCGCCTGAGATCAGGTCAAAGCCTTTGTGACCTTTCTGTACTGTGGATCGAGGTTCTATCTCGCGCTACCCGCGTCTCGAACGAAGGCTCTTATATCCTTTTGTATGTCCCGCATCATCGCGGCGCCGGATCCTAATCGTTCCGTGCCCCGCAAATCTGCTAAGGTGGCGGAGGAGACGAGGTCAACCCGCCATACCAAGGTTTCCTCGCGCCCGTCCACTTGGACCGGCCAAAGCTGCTGCAGGGTCACCACGGCGTAATAGCCGCCGCTGGCGTAATAGCCCAGATCCATGATCTGATAACCATCACCAACTCCTTTCGAATACGATGCGGCCAGACTCAGAGCGGCCTGGCCATTCGCGTCAATCAGTTGCCAGGATAATGCCGGGGTCAGCGAACCCCGACCGCCACCGGCCGGTGTCGACGAAATCAGGGACGAAAAGTGGGACCGGACTTCACCGCTGTTGTTAATTAACTGAGCGACCTCGGCCGCCGGAGAGAGACCGATTCCCTCATAGGCCGGCTCAGCGTTAAGCCCCTCCGTAAGAAAGGTTCCGGTCCGTTGAGCCAACACCTGGCTCCAGAACGAGACAACCGGTGCGGGCAGATCTCCTCCACTGGCTCCTCCGCCTGGATATTGTTTAGCTTCGCCGCTACTGAGTTGTAGCTTCGAAGAGTCTCCGGGTAGTTTCTGAGTGGCATCAACTAGTCCGCGGACAGCCGAGTTGCGAGGGGCTGAACCCAGATTGCGAAAACTATCGGCGCTCACCCTGCTGGGCAGATCACCTTGGAGATAGATGCGAAGCTCTGAATGCCGGGTCGGATCCCATTGCTGAATAAGGCCGAGCGTTGTCTTGACGGGAGCATGCACCACATAGGCGCTCTGCACGGACATGTCGCGGGCCAGTCGCATCATAGGTCCGGCTGCGGCAGAGACCGTCCCTCCCGATAGGGCGGAGAGGTCGGCGTTTTTAAATACTGACAGCGTGCGGAGATCACTCACCGGATCTGCGCTAGCGTTAGTTACCAGTTGTACGGCGACCATCGAGATCGCGACAAACGTTCCTTTAAACAAAAATGTCTTCCAAAACTTATCTAGCTTCATTTGTTAACGACGGCAAAGCCGAATGGATAACCCCACCAATAGGGCACGATGTGCCAGCCCTTAGCGTGGGATGCCTCGGTCGAGGTGTAAAAGTTAATTACAGAACGAGAATGGGCGCGGGCCGAGCTGTCCCCGGTGTCACCCGTATTAAAACGGCCACCAGGGAGCTTGACGTCCCCAAGGCCACCGGCTAATGCAGCCGGCGCAACCGCCAGGATGCTGGCGAGAACCAGACCGGCAATCTTAGATGTTTTCATTTATGTAATAAAAATAGTCACAGTTAGGGCGTCACGGTTATCAGATTTCCTGATGCCGTATCAGCTGTCACAATGGGGCCATGCCTCCGAAAGCGGTAATCAGTCCTGTCCTCAGATGAACATATTGCGTGCCAATCGCAGGCGGTTCGCCCTTTGTCCTTGGTATTCAAGGGATTACAGATGAAAGATGACCGCTGGCAATGGGTACGAAATTCCGAATTTAACGGATTTCCGTCCGAGCTGTCGAACGGGCCCGCCGTCAATCCGATTCGGACCGCAGATGAATACAAAATTTCACAACTAGGCCGCAGAGGCCACGAAGGGGGATTCTTTTGTCTCGGATCTTGGCGGCCCTTGGGGGTCTTGTTGTGAATTTATCGTCTTTTGCTTCGATGAATCTTTGCGTCTTCCCCTGCGATTTCCTCAGTCGCCGTGATCTTTCCGTATTGCGGATTGAGAGGTCGCGGTAAAATCTCCCGGAAACTGCTACTTCGATTGGATAGGGGAATCGATAGACCGGATTCTCTCGGTCGCTGACTCTCGATGTCCGGTGGCCTCGACCAGCTGCCCGACTGCTCCGAGCCCGAAAGGCGGCATGTTATGATAAATAGTCTCATATTGTCCGTCCTTGATCACATAGGTCTCGTGGTAGATGCCGACATCGCCGCTGTTGCCGACACTCTGGCGAAAGCGAGTCCATGCCGGTAGATGAGCTAAATCGGGTTGCCTCGCGTACCGGGTGAGATCCTCAAACGATCGCCAGTATTGGAGGAGCAACATCGTTCGGCCCGCCCAGATGTGGCCGCCCATAAAGCCAAGCTCTGGCTGGCGTTGAAGCTCCGCTAGCATGCGGGGCATGGCCAGGAAAACCGGCAACCACTTATGAAGTTTCCATAGGTGATTAATCCGCATACCGATTAGAAAGACACAAAAAGGACGATCCATCGCTGCGGTCATCCGTTTGGGTAGAACCATGGGGAACCTTTCATTTAGGAGAATGTTGCGGCCGTCAACATCAGCATAGAGATAGATGTTGCGCTTGTCAACATTGTTGGCTAAAAAACCTTTATGCCTCCTAAACGCGCCTATCATCATGGTAACCTTCGGCAAGTCTTGCTCGATGCCGGCGTAGTCTTGATCGGAGAGGTTGGGCCGAAAGGGTTCACCATCCGAGAAGTGGCGCGGAGAGCGGGAGTGTCGCACAATGCGCCCTATCGTCACTTTCGGGATAAGGGTGAATTGCTAGCCGTCATCGCAGCCGAAGGATTCGAACGATTGGCGCTGGCCATGAAGCAATCTGGGGCCGAGGGGGGCACCGCGATTGACCGCTTACGGTTATGCGGATGCGGTTATGTCGATTTCGCGTTGCGCTGGCCTCAGCATTTTCTAGTGATGTTCGATCTGCCGTCGGCCCCTGAAGACTATTCCAGCCGGGAAATTGTCGGCAAAAATGCTTTTCAAATTCTCCTCGATTTTATTATCGATTCACAGAAAGAAGGAGCCTTGCCGCGGGGAGACCCGCTTCCACTTGCTCTGATAGCTTGGTCCTTAGTGCACGGCATTGCCAAACTCGCCACCAGCGGACATCTACCATACACCTTAGGCCAGACCCTTGATTTCACTCGTTGGGCCTCACAGGCCTTTGTAAGTGGCATGAAAGATTTAAAGATGCCGGGAAGCCGGTTGAACGTGTCAGCTAAGAAACGCTCCAGCAGTCCCTCTGTGAAGTGCGCGTAGAATCGTACGACCGATAATTATCGCATCCAGAAAGCCGGCCGCGAGTTATGAGCTTGCCGCTGGAAGCCGGCTGGGGGTAAGATTAGACAAATGTCTAATCTTGCGGCGAGTGAAAGCAATATCGATTTGCTGCGCTTTTTCAAAGCTCTGGCCGACGAAACGCGATTGAAGATGGCAGCTCTGCTGGCCTCCAGGCCGCGCTCCGGGAAGCAGCTTGCGGAACTGCTGAGCATTAAGCCGGCGACGGTGTCGCACCATTTGTCGAAGCTCGCCGATGCGGGATTAGTGAACTCCACCTCGGAGGGCCACAAAAAGTTCTATAGGCTACGTCTCGAGGCGGTGCGGGCCACAGCGCAACAATTGCAGTCGAAAGACCCAGGGCTCCACGTGTCCGAAGACGCCGATACTACCAAGTTCTACCCGAACCGTGTTCCCTTCGACGAGTACGATCGCAGGGTGCTCAAGGACTTTTTTAATAGTGACGGTTCGCTGCGGCAGCTGCCAATGCAGCGGAAGAAGTTTCTAGCCGTGCTTAAGCACATCCTCAGGGATATCGAGCCCGGCCGCGAATACACGGAGAAACAGATCAACCTTCTGCTGAAGCGCCGTCACCAGGACACGGCTAGCCTGCGCAGAGGCATGATTGACTTCCGCTTGATGGATCGGAAATCAGGCATGTATTGGCGCTTGTAACGCTATCACAAAGCAGCGGACAGAAAAAAATCTCACGTAAAGCCGCAAAGAGAAGACAACAAAACGGGATGGCCGCAAAAGAACGCAAAGAGCGCAAAAGGGTGAATTAACAGCCAATGGCGATCTGAAGATCAGGTCGGCTAGAAATGATGGAGTACCGGACTCACGCTCTAAATTTGCAATGAAGGCTCCTTCGCCTTGTGGTGGTACCTGAGCTCAGGCAAGTCTCAGAAATTCTTGTCATCGAATTTTGTACATTTTGCGCTTTTTGGCGGCCTCCCCGGGGGAGCTCTTTCTGATGCTGTTGGTTTACTGCAGCGACTCTAAAAGCTGGCGATATTTCTTGGTGTCCGGATGCTCAATTCCCAGGAGCTCCTGTGCTCCTTTAACCGCTCGCTCCGCCAACGCCTTCGCCTCTGTGGTCTTATTCTCGGCGCGAAGACAGAGAGCCAAATCGAAGCACGTTTGCAAAGTTTCCGGATGGGTAGCTCCGTTCACTTTTTCCATGAGCTCTAACACATTCCGCAATTCCGTTTCTGACTCGATGTACTTGGCTTCTTCGTAGAGATCGAACGCTAAATCGCGGCTTACTTGCAAAGTGTTAGGACTCTGTGGGCCAAGCGCTTTCTCTTCAAGGCCAAGAACTGTTCGCAGCTCGCTTTCAGCGTCAGCGTACTTTCCTTGCCCCGCGATGGCCTCTGCTAAATTGTCGCGGGTTGCCAGTGTGTCAGGGTTTTCCGGGCCAAGCACTTTTTCAGCCCGGACGAGCACAGCGCGAAATTCGGTTTCGGCGTCCGCATACTTACCTTGTTCTTTGAGAACGATGCCCAGATCATTGCGCGCGCCGAGCGTGATCGGATGTTCCGGACCAAGCACGCGCTCAGCGACCGCTAACAAACCCCGGTATTCAGCCTCTGCCTTGCCATAGTCGCCTTGCTCTTCTAACGAAAGCGCCAGGTTATTCCGGGTCCTGAGCGTCTCCGGACGATCGGGCCGAGCACCTTTTCTCGCAAGGCGAGCACCGCGCGAAATTCAGGTTCGGCCTTCGCATATTCGCCCTGGTCTTCCAATGCGAGCGCCAGGTTGTCGCGGGTCGTCAGCGTATTCGGATGCTCCGGACCAAGCAGCTTCTCTTGTAGGACGAGCACGGCTCGGTACTCGTTCTCGGCCTCGCTATATTTGCCTTCATGTTCGAGTACGAGCGCCAAGTTGCTGCGAGTGCTGAGCGTGTCCGGATGCTCCGAGCCAAGCACTTTTTCACGTAAAACCAAAACGGCGCGACCTTCCTTCTCGGCCTCGGCGTTTTTGTTTTCGCGTTCAAAGGCCGACGCTAAACGATGCCGTGCGCTGAGCGTAGCTGGATGTTGAGGCCCCAGGGTTCGCTCGAGTTCGTTCACCACCTGAACCAAGATCGGTTCTTCCTCACGGTAGTGTCCTTGATGGTTGAGCACGTTGGCGATTGCAGACTGGATCCCAACCCATTCCTCCGGGTTGCGCACCCGATCGGTTAGGCGTTCGGCTTCGCGCAAATGGGTCATAGCATCAGCATATCCAATGCGGCTATCCGCCGCCCAAGCCGCCAACTCCAGAGCCTTGATCGCTTCCGAGGTTTTTGGTGGGGTTGTGCTCCTCGCTTCGTCAGCTGCCACCAGTGCGAGACGCTCGGCCTCGTTGTAATCTTTTTCCACATAGGCGTCGTTTGCCCGTTCGTAGGAGGTCGCCTTTGGCGACTTTTTCAGTTCTTCAGCAAACCGTGGCAGCTGTTTCTCCAGCACAACAGGGTCAATCTCGAGCTCTCTGCCGAGTTCTTCATACGTGGCCCGATCGAGTTGATCCGACTTTTGACCGATTTCCTGCTGACGGACTTTTTTCTGCGCGTCAACAAAGGATTTCCACGCCTCTTTCTAGTTTGTCTACTTTCGACTGAAGAGCTTGCAGCTGTTCTTCTGAATGCCGTTGACTCACAAAAAACCAAGCACACAGAGCAACGGTGATTGCCAGCAAACCCGCCCCAAATAAGCTCCAACGTTTTAGTCGATCCCGCCGCGGGACCTGATTATAAAGTCCTGCTTTCAAACGGCGAATTTGATTCTGCAGTTCCAGTGGGGTTTGCGGACGTCTCGCCGGATCTTTGTCCAATAAACTCTTCAGCAGTTCCACCACTGGGCGGGGAACGTGTTCCAACGTCTCAAATGGCGGAAATGCGTATTCCTGTTTCTGGAGTACTTCACTGAAGTTGCCTTCGAAGGGAACCTTGGCTGACAGCATGGCCCACATGGTAATGCCGAGCGGTCGGACCGGATATCGATCTCTTTACCTGCGCATTGTTCCGGGCTCGCGAATTGAGGCGTACCGCAAAACGCACCCGACTGGTGATCGTTGGGGTATAGGTCCGGCAGGCGAAATGTCTGCGCGAGCCCGAAATCGATCACTTTCACAGCGATTTTTCCTTGTTCACCAAACACAACCATCAGGTTCGCCGGCTTTATATCGCGATGAACCAGGCCTTTTTTGTATGCCGCGCTCAAAGCCGCTGCAATTTGATCGGCAATTTCAAGAACCAGGCCTGTTTCGAGCGGCCCGCGGAATCGAAGGATTCGATCAAGCCGTTCTCCCTCGACCAACTCCATCGCGTAAAAGTAATCTTCCCCGCTTTTTCCCAAATGAAATACCGACGCGACGTTCGGATGGCGTAATCCGGCCGCTGCCCGAGCCTCAGCCACAAAACGCTGCCGCATCAGCTCGCTATCTAAGTATGCTTGGTTGATTACCTTTAGTGCAACCGGTGTGCCAAGATTGGTGTCGATGGCTTTATACGTCACTCCCATGCCGCCGCGGCCGAGCTCGACGGTTTCCCGTCACGTAACAGGACTTGAAAATGTTCAAACCGGCTCCCGCTGTCATTGCTGTCTATGGCTGCTGCCTGCCCGTATGGCGAACTCATGGCTTTCCGGAAAGCGCAAGTCGGGCAAATTCCGCTTTCAAGCGGTATCGCGGCGCCACAAACGGGGCACACTCGTTGGAGTTCTGTCTCTTCGCTCATCGAACCGCAAAACGAGATTGGACCGGCGAACAGCTTTTCGAGTGAGATCTCCCGCCCTCACCGGAACCGGTTGTCCCGCCTGCGGATCAACGCACAAACCTGACTTTGGTGCAACTTGCAAGGCGAAGCGAATGGGTGCAGGTAAGTTAACGATCCTTAGGATCTTTCCTTATTGGTGTGGCCGGCCCCTATCAGCTTGCTCTCCAATCGTATGTCTTATAAGCGATCGCGAAGGAACCATCTGGGCGCAGATCGATCACGTTGAATCCTTCCGGACAGCCGAACATCGGGCCCTTCCACCAGTTACCACAAATCGCACCTCCGTTGAGGTAAGAGACCCCGTCGATCTCTATCCGCTCTTGATGGTGAAGATGTCCGGCGAGCACCAGCTTCACGTTCGCCCCGGAATTGCGAATCGCATTAACTAGGCTCTGGCCATTTCTCGAAACCAGCGAAGGCCGGCGCTTGAAATTCGACTGAACAGATCTGGCAAACCCTACCAATTTGCCGAAAGGGGAAAACGTCGGAATATGGTTGACGATGATGGTGGGTTTTTCTTTGTGGGCGCTTAATTCGCTTCGGACAAAATCGAGTTGGTCCGCCTTATATTCCGCGTAGTAGTTGCCGTCCGGATTCAGACAGACATCGTCAAGGATGATAAAACGCCAGCCTCGGTTTTCGAAAGAGTAATACAGCCTGGGTAGTGCGAGACGCCTCTCAAACAGCCCCTTCCCAAACCGCGAATCATATCGAGAAACCAGCGGGTTCTTTGTGCCAACGAGGTCGTGATTTCCGAAAACATAATGGGTTTCGATCGAATGAAGTCGGGTCCAAATGCCCAAGAAGCGATTAAGCAGTCTGTTTGCAGCGGGATAGTCCAGGTTTGGCGACGGATCTGTGAGATCGCCGCCGCAGACGATCAGATCCGGTCGCGGCTGCAACGCCTTAATTGCTTCCACCGCCGCAGCCAAGCCGTCTTCAGAGCGCAAGGCGTCGTTCTGCATCAGGTGGATATCAGTAGCGAAAACCAGGCGCAGCGATTCGCTCGCTGAAGTCTGCTCGGAAGAGCCAGTAACAGCGGAAACGCCCGTCGCCACTCCCGCCGCAGTGATCAAAGAACGGCGCAAGAACTCTCGCCGAGTCAGGCCAGTTCTAGTATCCATGAGTCTTTCCTAAGCGGTTTCCTTTAATGGCGCAAACATTCACAATACGGACAGATCACCAAGAACAAGAAACACGAAGACAGAAGAAATCTCACGCAAAGCCGCAAAGGGAAGACAATAATAGCCGCGAGAAGGCGCAAAGAACGCAAAAAAAGAGGAGAAAAAATCTGACCCAAAATCGGGAAGAGGTTCATTAAAAGAAGAGCGAAGCGTTACTGCGCGCGCATTAACCTTGCCATCGATTTCCGTTGCATGAGACGGCGAATACAAAACAATTAAGTTAAGCCAGAGAGTGAGGCAAATCGCCGACGCATAGTACTGGGATCTCTGTTGCTCTATCCCTCCTGTTAATGCTGCCTTTGTCTGAAATCTCTGCGCCTTTGCGTGAGATTTTTGCCGTCTTGTTTTTTACGTTTTCTGCGCCTTCCGCCTCCACCAAGCCTAGGGCGCGACAAGTTTTCGCGCTATTATTGTCTTCCGTTTGCCCCTTTAGTTCCACGGATGTTTCGGCTCTTGCCAGTGGAGCTGCTTCACTCGTTCTTTAACTTCGAGCACCCAGTCGGCCATATCTTCCTTGATCCATTTTGACCGGCTCCTGCGCAGCTCTTCCGCGATTTCAAGGAGATCCGCTTGGATTAAAAGATTTTCGGTCAAACCGACAACAACGATAATCTTGACTTCAGATTTCCGGGACCGCTTCTTCATTCTCTACACATTGCGATGCAACGTATAGCCACGATCTACCTAATTTCAACGAATAAACTAACAGAATAATATTATGTAGATGTAATGCGGATGTAAGGACGGTGTAATACAGGAGATGGTTGCGTAAAATCTCACGCGAAGCAGACTTCCTCCTTCGTCCCGCACTCCCCGCAACTACGGCGGACAGCTCGCCCGTCTTCCCCTTTAGCTACGTTGGCCGGGGCCGCAAAGCCGCAATGAGAAGACGGATCTTGAACAGGAGATAACAGAGCCAATCACAGTACACAAAGATCACAAAGGTCACGAAGAAAAGATAGATTTGAACAGGAGCGCACAGAGGACGCGGAGGAGAATCGTCCATCATTCCTTGCCAGCGCCTCTAAATCTCTTACTCTGCGAGCTCCGTTTCCTCGTGTTTAAAATCCGCATTTGTCTTCTGTCTTTGTGGCCTTTGTGATCTTTGTGTATTGTAATATTAATCCGCCCACTCTTTGCCCCTGTCCGCCGTAGTTGCGGGGACTGCGAGACAAAGGAGGAAGTCTGCTTTGTGTGAGATTCCCTCTGTCTAAATCAGGTGAATCGCTCTGGCCCGGACAGAGATTCGAGTCGAGGTGAGCCCGGACCTAAGCGGGCCAAATCTATCGATTATGATTCCATTGGCGCCCAACGCTCTGGCTTTCTCTTTCAACGGTTCCGTAGCGGCGCCAAAATCTAACTTGTCGTTCCTACCCGGACCTTCGTAGGAAATGATTCCAACCACCGCGAAAGGTTGTTTCACGTCGCTTTCGGCGGTGTAGATGGTGACGTCCTTGCCTTCGGCCAACGGTGCATATGTCCCCGTCCCGACCTTCGTCACAGATGTACTCCAACAGGCACTAACGCCCACCAGTACTACCGTGAGCAAAATAAAGCGGGTCAGCCTCTTCATTAGAGAGCTTAACCAATCATGAAACGCGGCGCCAGCGGCACGTTCGCAGAAAGTGAGCAAATGGTCGGGTTATCAGTTAGGTTCTCCCGAATGACCGATTCAACGGCTGTCCTGAAGATTGGTGTGTCACCCGCGAATTATATTTTCACCGGTTGCTTGTGAGCATCTGTGAGATTCGATTGCTCTAAGAAGTACCCAAATTCATGCTGGCGACTCCATTCAGGATGTTTCAGAGCCCCGGTCGAGGCTGAGCCGGTCGGCGCCTCAGAAGCGCTTTGATCTCGTGCATTCAATGCGGCAAAACCCGCCAGCGCGGCAATGCAGAAAATTAAAGATTTCGACTTCATTGGCTGTTATGTGACCCTTTTGCGCGCTTTGGGTTCTTTTGCGGCTATCCCGTTTTGTTGTCTTCTCTTTGCGGCTTTGCGTCTTTGCGTGAGATTTTCTGTCGTTCGGCTGAGCTCAGGTCGAAGCTTTGTGACCTTTCCGTATTGTGATTATTCTGCTGTTTAATCCGTGACCCTGGCCTCGATTCGCGGCTGGAAGAAATCAGCTGACTGTCTGTCTTTTGGAATAGGTGTATTTGCCACACTTACCTCCATCGTCAGGCTGCCATCACCAGATTCGCACGAGTCTTGCCGGCCTCAATCGGCTCCGAAATGAAAGCCGATGTGTGTTTCTTGTGGGAGAGGCGCCAATTAAGAGTTATCTTCGGTTCCCTCCAAGATTCAACCCAGTGCTTGTGGCCCTGGAGTTGTCCGATCCCAAACACCCCCGGAAAGCGAAAGCCATGAGCGGAGCTTCGGTCAACATCAGAGATTTGGTGAAGACCTATCTGGATAATCGGGGAAAGCCGACATTCACGGCGGTCAAAAGTATCAGCCTGGACATCGACCCTGGCGAGTTCATGGTGCTCGTGGGTCCTTCCGGTTGCGGAAAATCGACGACTTTAAGAATGATTGCCGGGCTCGAGAGAGTGACGAGCGGTACGATTTCGATCGATGGAAGGGTCGTCAACCACCTGGAGCCTAAGGATCGGGGGGTCGCGATGGTGTTCCAGAGCTACGCGTTGTATCCCCATTTCACGGTTTTTAAGAACATGGCGTACGCGCTGACCCTGGCGAAAAAGACAAAAGAGATTATCTCCGAGATTGTCGCCCGAACCGCCAAGGCGCTCCAGTTAAACCATTTGATGGAGCGCAAACCGCAAGCTCTTTCCGGTGGTCAACGCCAACGGGTTGCTCTAGGGCGCGCCATTGTCCGCGACCCAAAAGTGTTCCTTTTTGATGAACCGTTATCGAATCTAGACGCCAAAATGCGTGTGCAGATGCGTTCCGAAATCACGCAGTTACACGGTGACCTTGGGGCGACCATGATCTACGTCACCCATGACCAAGTCGAAGCCATGACTATGGGTGATCGTATCTGCGTGATGCGGGACGGTATGATTATGCAAGTAGCAGATCCATTGAACCTTTATCTCTGCCCTGACAATCTCTTTGTGGCCGGTTTTATCGGTAGTCCGCCGATGAACCTGTTGAAAGGTAAGATACGGCGGCGCGACGGACCTCTTTACTTCATCGAGGACGGAGAAAGGGACGTGTTAGCGCTACCGCTTGAGGGCTCGCTCCATCAGCTAGCGAGCCGGTACATCGATAGAGAAATCGTCTTCGGCATTCGGCCTGAGAACATTACGAACAGGCCAAAAGCAGGGGCTGGAACACCGATCCCGATGACAGTGGAAGTCGCCGAGCCGATGGGTGGGGAGTCGCTGATCTCCCTCAGGTCAGGGACCGGTAACTTAGTTGCCCGGATCCGGGGCGAACATCTTTTCCGCTTGAATGAAAGGGTCACGATCCAGATCGACATGGAGAAGGTGACCTTGTTTGACCCGAATACTGAAGAGGCCATTCGTCGGGCCAATTAGAGACTGAGGCATCCGGTCGCGTTTATAGAGCCTCTTCCTAATTCGATTCGCACAATACGTAAAGATCACAAAGGCCACAAAGACAGAAGAAAAACACGAATTTTAAACAGGAGGCTTCGACTCTGAGCTCAGCCGAACGGTAAAGAGTGTCCGCTTTCCGCAAATCTCTATCGGAGATCAAATTGCGTCTTGTCTAACTGCCTCTTTCTCCTAGGCTTGGCTCCGCAAGTTCATACTATGG
>Ga0207067_10089_pt1 | contig 30344 bp, 24 predicted proteins | sample Alteio_BWMinCont_25_FD_153484 | JGI IMG/M metagenome (GOLD analysis project Ga0207067, IMG submission 153484) | Enriched cells from forest soil in Barre Woods Harvard Forest LTER site, Petersham, Massachusetts, United States -... | ecosystem: Environmental > Terrestrial > Soil > Temperate forest >...
CAGCTTTTCAAAATCCTGAATAATATGTAGATCTTTTACCCAGTTAAGGTTAATTTTTTTATTGACCTGCATGTCTATTTTCTGCACAGCAAAATTTCCATCAATGGTTACATACAGATTACCCTGAAACAAAAAATCAGCCTTATTACGTGGGGTAAAAAACAGTTTTACTAATTTTTGTCCGTTGTCAATTACGGTATCGGTAATAAAATATTCATAGAAAGTAGGGGCTACATCAGCTATTGGACTTAGGAATTGATTGGTTAAAACAGCGATGTTGGTTTTGTATATATCCACATCCTGGTATAGATGCTGAATATATTTGGTCATCCCCTGATTATCTATGAAATCATCAAATGTTATTTGTTTTTCACCCGTTATAAATGTTTTTTTCTTTTCAGGATCATTGCGGTAGTAAACCTTGGCAACCTGTTCCTGTAAGTAAAGCGGCATCAGCGCCTTGCCTTCAATGGTTGTTGTGTCCAGATTGTTGGTAATAAACGTATATTTCCTGAACAGTCTGCTGTGCTTAAATTTATCAGGAGAATTGATCAGGGACATTTGCATCTTTTCATACTGATCATACTCTATAAAGCCATAATGTTCAATACGATTTTTGGATTTATTTGCAATAACAGCCCTTATAAGTTCTACCGCAGGATTGTCTTTGTTTCTATATCTTTTTCTTTTACCAGGCCTAATGGTTACTTCATTAAGTGTTTTGGCATCTGCTTCGAGTTTTATGTTTAATACTTGCAATGGCGCTGCAACTATTGTTTTCCAAACTGTTTTATAACCCAAGTATGAAAACTGTATTTTACTGCCACCGTTGCTATCTATCTGCAACTGGTAATAACCCCTGTCATCGGTACTTGTACCCATACTACTGCCTGGTATGAAAACATTTACATAAGACAAAGGCTCATTACTAACTACGTCCGTAACATGCCCTTTTACTATCATTCCCTGGCCATGGAGCACACTAATACTAGTGCCTGAGAAAAGCCATACTAAACATAAAAGCCTATAACTAAATAACTTTACCTTACCTGAAAACATATTTTTTTTGTAATAGATAGTTATAGGTAGTTCCTAACAAAACAGAGGTAAAAACCTTAGATATAATGTAGTTGATGCCCATGTAACTAGTCATTATAAATACACCTGTTACATTCAATAAAAAGTTACCGTTCCATATCAGGAAGTACCGTAATAGTTGTATCTGAAGTTTTGTATCCTGTTTCCTAAAAACCCATTTCCTGCCTAATGAAAAATTAATTATTCCGCCTGCTAGCGTTCCTGTTATGGTAGCTGCTACATACCAAAATCCCAATACCTCCCTGCAAATAATCGTAACTATAAAATCTATAACCGAAGCAATTAAGGAAGCCGTTTGTGTTTTGATATAAGTGCTCATTATATCCAGTTCAAATAAACCATTATGTGCAACAACATGTTTGCATAGATACCAGCCAAGACATCATCCATCATTACTCCCCATCCCCCAGGCAGCTGTTCCGTTTTTTTGATGTATAGTGGTTTTACAATGTCAAAAAAACGGAACAGTATTAAGCCGGTTAATATAACAAGTATAGTGGAGGGCAAAAACAATAAACTGATGTACATGCCGGCCACTTCATCAATAACCACTTTTTTATCATCTTTTCCCCAGATGGCATCCATTTTGCCTGATGACCATATACCCACTATGGTGATACCGATAGCCGCAATGAACTGATAAGTAAAGTTTATCTCCTTACCAGTCTGAGCGAAATACCAAGGTAAACAGGCAATTATAGCTGCAACCGTTCCTCCCCCCTTACCTATGTACCCAATTCCCCCAAATGAAGCAATGATCTTGTGTACTCTAATCATAGGGCTTCTACGAGTTCTTGGTAATAGTCAAGTCCTAAATGAGTGATCAGATCTTCACCCATAATATGTCTTAAAGTATTCTGTAGTTTGATGAGCTGCTTGAAAATATCGTGCTCAGGCTTAAGTCCCGGGGCTGTCTGTGGCGACTTAAAATAGAAAGAAAGCCATTCCTGCGTACCACTCATGCCAGCTCTTTGAGCCAGGTCTATAAACAAAGCCAGATCAAGAACAATAGGTGCAGCTAAAATAGAGTCACGGCAAAGGAAGTTGATCTTGATCTGCATCTGGTAGCCCATCCAACCAAAAATGTCAATGTTATCCCAGCTTTCTTTATTATCACCGTGAGGAGGGTAGTAATTGATGCGCACTTTATGGTATAAGTCGCCATACAGGTCAGGATTTACATCGGGCTGCAATATTTCTTCCAGCACACTCAGTTTGGAAACTTCTTTTGTTTTGAAATTATCCGGATCGTCTAGTACCAGGCCATCCCTATTGCCCAATATATTGGATGAAAACCAGCCGCGTATGCCCAGGGCCCTTGCGTGCAATCCCGGAGCTACAATTGTTTTCATTAAAGTTTGTCCTGTTTTAAAATCTTTACCAGCAATAGGCACGTTGTATTCTTTTGCCAATTCTATTAGTGCCGGGATATCGCAGGTAAGGTTGGGCGCGCCATTTACAAATGGAACTCCCATTTTTATAGCCGCGTAAGCATAGATCATACTTGGTGCAATACGTGGATCATTATCCTGCAGGGCAGTTTCAAAACTTTCTACAGATTCGTAGATCTCGCACGGAGGCATATACTTTTCGGTAGATGCGCACCATATCATTACCAGCCTGCTGCATTGGTTACTGTTTTTAAAATGCTGGATATCGCCCATTAAAGCTAATGCCAGTTGATATTTAGTCTCTTCATGCTTAATGTTTGTACCATCAAGGTTCTTTACAAACTCCCTGTCAAAGACGGCTTTCATAGGTACCAGCGCTTCCAGTTCAGGGCGCACAGCGTTTAGTATCTCGGCTTCTAAAACCTTTGCGTTCATGGCGGCTTCATACACGTTGTCTTTATACACATCCCACCCCCCAAATACAATATCGTTTAGATCCGTAAGCGGAACAAAGTCTTTAATGAGCGGGTACCTGTTTTCCGTTCTTTTTCCTAATCTTATATTACCCATTTGGGTGAGCGCCCCTACGGGTTTGGATAGTCCTTTTTTTATTGCTTCTACACCTGCAATCATTGTTGTTGCCACTGCACCAAGCCCTGGCATTAATATACCTAATTTGCCTTCTGCAGGCATGATTTCATACTTCATGTTTGTGCTGTTTATTATTGATGACTGTATTTTATAACCAATTGTGGGATCTGTACCATGCTAATGTTTCCTTTATGCCTGCCTCCAAATCGTACTTAGGGGCGATACCCAGGTCTTTTTTCAGAAGCTCAATACTGCATTCCCAATTAGGGGCTTGCAGCTCTGCAAGTTTTTCTTTGTTTAAAGTAGGGGCGTGTATGCTATTGCTGTAAAACATTTCCAGAATGTTCACTATACCATGCACAATTTTTACAGGTACGTGTACCTTCAATGTTCTTATAGCCATGATTTTTTTTGTTATGTCGGCCAATGCATACCGTGAGTAGCTTTTGCCATCAGAGACGTTGTAAGTGTTATACTTATCGCGCATCAGCATACCTGTAATGGTAATTGCTGCAAGGTCTTTAGCATATATGAAGCTTAAACGTTGCGGAGATCGACCTATATAAGGTTCTATCCTTTGCCTAAGGCTTTTAAACATGATGAAAATGTCTTTTTCCCTGGGGCCATATACTGCTGTTGGTCTGAATACCATCAGTGGGAGGTCTTTTACTTCTGACAGATATTCTTCTGCCAATAATTTGCTTTTGCCATAGTTAGTTAGCGGCATAGGTTCAGCCCTTTATGTAATGGCATGCAAGGCATTGTAAGTTGTAGGTCCTAAGGCGGCAAGGCTGCTTATGAAGACGAATTTTTTTAAAGGGATATCAGCTGTCATTGCAGCTTCAGCCAAGGTCTGTGTATAATCTGCGTTCACTGAAAAGTATTCCCTTGCAGTTTTTGCCCTTGTTATACCAGCAGCGTGAATAATATAATCGCATTGCAATAATTCCAGTTGCGCTACCAACTCATCTGTATTCATAATATCAAGCAAAACAATGTTTATGTCTAAATCCTTCAAATGGTCGATCTTGCTTGTCTTCCTTACAGCCGCATATACTTCGAGATTCCGTTGAAGTGCTGCCTCAATAAGATGATAGCCCACAAAGCCACTTGCGCCAGTTATTAATACCTTTTGTTTCATAACTGCCTGTCGTATATCCGGTATGTTTTATAGACCTTGCCATTTATCTGCTGTATGGCTCTGTTCATTAGTGTATTGTTCTCTAATATCCAGGACGCCTCAGCTGTTTGTATATTCTTTTGCTGGCTTTTCTTGATCACATCACCATAAAAAACAGCTTCAATCCCCAATTTTCTATACCCTTCCAATACGCCTAATGCGATGACCCGGATGGATTTTATTTTCTTGCGTAATAGTAAAAGCTTGATGATGCCGGTAGGTAATAATCTACCACGTCTTATTTTAATGAGCACTTGGTTAATATTGGGAATAGAAAGCGAGAAGCCAACAACTTTGCCATTGTGTTCAGCAACTACACAAAAATCAGGGTCTAGTATAAGTTTAAGATCCTTGGCCAGGTATTCGAATTCTTCTTTTGTCATGGGCACAAATCCTAGGTTTTTATCCCATGCATTGTTATAAACCTCGAGTAAACTAGCAACCTCTTGTTCGAAGTTTTTAAGATTGATCTTACGTATTATAATATTTTTTTGAGCCAGCCTTTTTGTGAGTGTTGCTAATAACTGAAGTGGCCTATCGTTAAAGTCTTCGGCTAATATTTGATAGGCGTATAAGTCGACCTTTTTTTTGTATCCAAGTTCTTCAAGCAAAGTGGAGTAGTAAGGTTTGTTATAGGTCATCATAGCTACTGGGGGGGTATCAAACCCATCTATGAGCAGGCCACATGTTTCATTTGTGGAGAAATTGACAGGGCCAATAACAGTTTGAATGCGATTTTGATTCAACCAGTTGTGAACTTCATTGATCAATGACTGCGCAACTTCAATATTGTTTATGCAATCGAAGAACCCAAAAAAACCGTCGTTTGAATTATTGAACTCATTGTGACGCTTATTTAAAATAGCTGCTATCCGGCCAACGATTTTATCATCCTGGTATGCTAAAAACAGTTTGATTTTACCATGCTTGTGAAAGGGATGAGCAGATGGCGATAACATATCTCTCTGTGCAATAAACAACTCAGGAACATAATTCGCATCATTTGCATACAGATCATGCGGAAAGTCTATAAATGCTGCCAGTTCTTTTTTTGATTGAATTTGTACCGTTCTTATCATACAACTTCTTTGATTTTTGCGATCTCCATTGATTTGAATACACACGATATTTTTTCTACTGCTTCCTCTATCTGGGCGAAACTATGTGTAGCCATCAAGGAAAATCTGATAAGTGTAGAGCCGGCAGGCACAGCAGGAGAGACCACCGGGTTTACAAATACACCGGCATCTTGCAGCATTTTAGTAGCAAGGAATGTCTTTTTGTTATCCCTTACATACACAGGGATAATAGGGGTTTGAGTTGACCCAATATCGAAGCCGTTATCTTGGAGCAATCTATGGGCATAGTTAGTATTTGACCATAGTTGTTCTATACGTTCCGGTTCACTTTGAATAATATCTAAGGCTGCCAGTGTACTCGCTGCAGATGACGGTGACATACTAGCGCTAAATATGAGGGAACGTGCATGGTGCTTCAGATATTCTATCATTGCATCATCGCCTGCAATAAACCCACCTAAAGAGGCTAAAGACTTACTGAATGTACCCATGATAAGATCTACCTGGTTTGTGAGGCCAAAGTGGTCGGCTGTCCCAGCTCCTTTGTCGCCTATAACACCCAATCCATGGGCATCATCAATCATTATTGAAGCGCCATAGGCTTCAGCTAATGCAACAATTTCAGGAAGTTTTACAATATCACCTTCCATGCTGAATATGCCATCGACTGCTATAAACTTTATAGCTTCTGTTGGTAAGGACTGTAGTCTATGCTCCAGGTCCTGCATATCATTGTGGTTATATTTTATGACCTTGGAAAAAGAAAGACGGCTACCATCTATAATTGATGCGTGATCATACTCATCAAGAATTAAATAATCATTTCTGCCTGTAACACTTGAAAGTACGCCCAGATTGGTTTGGTAGCCAGTGCTAAATACTAGTGCTGCATCTTTGCCTACATACTCAGCCAATCTTTCTTCAAGTTTTATGTGTATATCCAACGTGCCATTCAGGAACCTGGACCCGGCGCAGCCAGTTCCGTAAATATCGATAGCCTTTCGTGCGGCTTCTTTTACTTTAGGATGGTTAGTTAGTCCCAGGTAAGAATTAGAACCAAACATTAAAACTCTATTTCCATCTATTAACACTTCTGTATCCTGTGACGACTCAATAGGTCTGAAATATGGGTACAAACCTTCTTGTTTGGCAATAGTGGATAATTGGTATGAGCTAATTTTTTCGTGTAGTTTATTCTTCATCAATTAGTTCCTTTTTCTACTAAAATACTATTTGACTAAAAGTGTATTTTGGTCAAAATTATAGAAAATCGCATTAAATGATATAGAATTTATCTAATGAGGACGTTGAGAAAAAGTATAATTACGTTGCGTTCATACAATGTAACGACAAAGAAAACGACAGACGGATCGATAAAAGGGTATCAGGAAACCAATCATTTAAATGCACGTATTGCCAACGCGTGATCTTTTGTTATCAGGGGTGTTATGGCAAAGAACGCAAATCACTAAAGCCGAGTGTGAACCAAAGTTAAATCTATTGAAGTGAAGTCAAGAGCCGCAGAACCAGTCAAATAAAAATATAGGAGACATTACAAAAGGGTAATTTATCATCCCGCACTCATTTGTGTATGAGTAATATGAAAGCGCAGATATCAATGGAAAGCGTCAAATTATTGGTTCGATATTTCCTTGAAAAATTCAGTCTGAAAAAAATGCTTATCGAACCGCTCGTTTCAATGAGGTTGTAGCTGAGATAAGCTGGGCAAGGCTTTTGGCGACAATAAAAATGGACAGGTCGACTTAAAAAGCGACCTGTCAGCATGGTTGACCTAATTGGATTCGAACCGCTATTCACTATAGCTAATCTTTCAATGCAGAGACCATGACATTGCAACTATTTGAATGTCAATAATGACTCCGAAATCTCTTTGAATTTATTGTCAGGAAGTGATTTTAGATAATGTTCAGTAATAGCGCTGCTTCCGTGGCCAAGTGCATCGCTTATATAGGAAGTTGGTGTACCATCGATCTTCAACCTGGTAGCGAACGAATGCCGAGCCAGATTCAATGTTAGATGTATAGGCAAATTTATCGCCTCGCCTATGGGCCTCAAATCTCTGTTTAAATTTCTTGCGAATATATCTTTAGCCTTCTTCCTTTCGATGTCTGTTTTCAAACCTCTAAAACATGGAAACAAATAGTCCTTGGTATTGAGAGTACCCCATTTCTCAATGATTCTTTTAATCTCGGGATGTATATAGACAGTAATCTCTTTTGTTTCCTTCTTTGTACGCGATGTCTTCACCCGTACGAAGTTGATCATTTCACCTTTGATATGGCTTCCCTTTAAACTCAACGCATCTTTGATGTTCATCCCATTGCACAGGTATAGAAGTATGAAGTAGTCCTTAGATCGCTGTTGACCATTGGTAAGTGGAGTATAGTCCCATAGGGCTTTTATCTGAGTAGGGTAGAGTACATCCTTTGATTTTGAGGAAGAGCCGATTGTATGTTCTTTGAACGGATATAGTCCCTGCGAAATGTAACCTGCTTTAATTGCTCGGTTATAAATGTGTCTCAGGCATCTCATGTGTATCTGAGCTGTTGCAACAGCATTGCCTTGATTGCTCCACCAACTTTCAAATACTTTCAGCCATTCAACTGTGATATCTTCCAGGTAAAAACCTTTTCTGAAGTTCTGAAATGTAAGCAAAGCCTGTTCATAGAAGCACTTGCTCCCTGCTTTATCTTCCTCTGTTAGTTCATCGATCTTACTCTGAAACAATACCGCCATATCGGTCTTACCACTGACCTTGAGTGCCGTTTCAGACTTGAACAGATTGGTGAACATCTTCTTCGTAACGTTAGGGAAGTCCTCTAGTATCTGGTTTGCTTTATCTAGGAAAACATCAATTTCTGCTTTTAGCGCCTTTGATTCTTTAGGCATGGTGCCTTTGAGAGACATAGCCTTATCGAAGACGTCAGGAGTGGCATATAACTTGATACCTACGCGGAACTGTACTCCCTTTAGGTTGACTGAAATTTTGATTGGTAGAAGGTCGCTATTTGCCATTGGCGTCCTTGCATCTAGGAACGGATATACGCTGCCGGCCTTTGAATTCACTGTTTTCTTCATTGCTATTGAATTGTATAGCAAGTGTAGCAGAACCTTCCGACATAATTAATCTGGTGCTCATTTATTTGCGGAACTCCAGCAAACATGTAAAAATGTATCTTTATTGGTCTAATGCCAATTCCCATGATTACACCAAACGCATTTCGTCTTATAATAAAACATATAAACGAGTTAGATAAAAGGATTTCCACTAAACTTCTCACTAAAAAACCTTGGGACGAAATATCGTTAACATCAGCGTTGAGTGATTTATTTGATGAAGAAACACAGGTTCACGAAAACATTCAATATGATATTCTAAAACTAAAAAACGATTTACTTCTTGATAACGGATTAATTGGAGTTAAGCTAAGTTTAAATACAACTGAATTTTCATCAAGTTATGAACGATATGTTTCTGAGGCAGATCTTGGTCTTAAAATTGTATTCGAAAATTTAATCGAACCTAAACTCTCTTGGGAAAAATCCTACCTGCTGCAAGCCAAAAAAATATTTCCTACAAGTAAAAATCCGACTTCATATGATGAGGGTTCTTCGTTCAGTGCAATGGATAACGAACAAATTGATAGAATAAAAATACTGCAAAGATTAATTGGTAATTCCTTCTTGTTTTTACTTTATTGCCCACGGCCTGAAAATCTTCACCCAGACGTTGCCCAAAAGCTCCTCTATCTTAGACTGAAGACACTAAAAGACAATATTTTTGATTATGTCCAGGGGTTTGAATTACATTCTGAATTATCCAAATCCCAAGAAACCATAGCTAGTGGAATTTTCGTTTCAAATCCTAACCTTAAAATTCAAAACTTGGCATTTGTACACGAAAACATTTTTAAAAACACATTCCCACTAAGCTGGTTTATTGCTATGAAATTTTTTGATCAAAGAAATCACCATGGTAGTGTACCAGTGTATCTGGACGAAACTAATGTTTCTGATGACCAGAAACGAGTAGTTGAAAGGATAATTGATGGAGATGAAGAAATTATTGAGTTAGTAAAAAAAGAGTACCAAGGTGGAAGAATACCCGAAAAATTTACGATTTATCCTAAACACACATTGACGCTAAGGTACTCAGTTGGCGAAAGTATAAATCCTAACCATAGGCTAATCACAACCCGAAATGAATAGCATTCTAGATATATATACTGCACTGAATTTTGCACTAAAGAAACATTGACCATACGCATCACTAATGCACATATTGAAAATTCTCCAGTTGAAAAGCGCTCATAATCAAACATCTGGAGAGATTCGATACGCGACTCAAAATCTGGTTATCGCAAGGTAGTGCAGGTTCGATTCCTGTTCTGGGCACCAAATTAAGATGTTAAAACCTCAGCCCCGCAAGGGTTCTGAGGTTTTTTCTTTTGGGAATGGGACGGATTTGGGACGTGTTTTGGGCAAATAAAAACAAATGGATCAAGTTTGCAGTAGACAAAATGTCGAAGAACTCTAAATTTACTCGGCCTCGATTCACTCTCTTTTATCAGGCTAACACGTAACTGTCCTCTAGAAATTCCAAGACTAAAATGTTTTTCATCTTTAATTTGGGCAAATTGAGACCAATAGAATTAGCACCTGCATTGTACTTATATACCCATGATAGCTCGATCCCAATCTTTATGGGTAGAATGGGATACTTCTTCCTTCCGAACATTAAAAGCTACGATTATGAAAATCACACAAGAAGACAAGCTCAAAGCGGCTGCCTGGTTAGGGTTGATACCTGATGGAGAAAACCCGTTGTTCATCTTCATTCAAACACACAAACATTTACTTATCGATATCATCAGCGGAAAAATAGACAATGTAGAGATGGCCAGGGCTGAAATGAAAAATCGAGGCCTTGACCTGACTACGGGAAAGTGGATGGGTTGGAAGCATGAAGGATTGAGTTGTTGAGAGATCAAATGATCTGCAACTTGATTTGAGTAAAAACAGGACTTTCGATACATAACATCACCCTTTACTGTTTATACGAAAGTCCTGTTGTGGTCAGATCTACCTAAATATATGTATTTAATTTAGTGTATATATAGAATACCCAAACAGATTCGAACTGTTGTAACCAGATTTGCAGTCTGGCACCTAACCACTCGGCCATGGGTATTTTATAACTAAAATGGGGCGTGGAAATAAAACAATATTATATTCCAAACCAACAGTACCCCGACAATGCCCAACAGCACGCAAGCAATAATGTCAACTAGTTTCCACCTATTACTTGTTTTATAATTTCCGGCAACGATCATGTCATTTGTGATCCTGTTTAACACTTTAACTTTCGCGCTAAAATCCCCATCCAGGTTACCTCGTATAACATTCATATTCTCTAATAAAGTATCAATATCATCTGGCAACCATACCTGCAGGTTTTCTTTAATCCGCTTGGCGATAGTGGGGGATTTTCCATTAGTGGACACAGCAATTTTCACATTTCCTTTTTGGACAATAGAGCCTAAATAAAAATCGCAGAGACCGGGTGTATCTGCCACATTTACCAGCAAGCCAAGAGCCTTAGCATCTGCCCTGATAGCAGCACTTAGCTGTTTATCATTTACAGCTACTATTACTATGTTGGCATCATCTAAGTGCCAGGGCTCATACGGCGCAGTTACAATCTCAAGATGGCATTGACTGCACAGGTGAGTCACCTCGCTACATATTTCCTTACCCACAACTTTTATAGAAGTGCCAGGTGAGTTTTGCAAAACAGCACGCATTTTTTCAAGGCCTATCTTCCCACCACCAATAATAACCAACCTTAAATTTTCCAACTTTAGGAATACAGGGAATAGTTTATTGCCCCCGTTTAGACCACTAACTGCAGTGGGCAGTGGCACCCTTAAGCTATCTGAATGTTGCGTTGTCATCATTATTCCGGCATTATTGTCTTATTAATTGTTCAGGTATTTATGAGTAAAATCGCCAAAACTTTCACCTTCATTTTTTTGTTGACGATATATATTGAACAACGTATCTAATTCTTTAAGGATCGTTGCCTCATCCAGGTTTTCCTTATAGATGCTATTTAACCTCAATCCCTGGTTATCACCACCCAGGTACATGTTATAACGGCCATAGGCAGTTCCCACAAAACCTATCTCGGCAGCAAAAGGGCGCGCGCAGCCATTAGGGCAGCCCGTCATCCTGATGACGATCTCTTCCTGTTCAAGTGCATACTTGCTGAGTAGTACTTCAATCTTTGAAATAAGTTGGGGCAGGTACCGCTGGCCTTCTGCCAAGGCAAGGGGACACGTATTAAATGCAACACACGCCATTGCATTCTTACGAATAGCAGAAGCATTCTCCGTATGAGCAATAACATGATATTTATCAAGTAGCTCTTGTATTACTATTTTATTTGCCTCCTTAATATCGCTGATAATGACGTTTTGATTGCCTGTAAAACGAAAGTTTGCTTTTCTTGTTCTGGCGATCTCAAGGAATGCAGTTTTCAGGGCTACGATCTCATTGTCCAATACCCGGCCATTTTCTACAAATACAGTATAGTACCAAAGCCCTTCATGGTTTTTCTGCCACCCATAGTAGTCTTTACGTTCATTAAGTACATAGGGGCGTGCAACATCCAATGGGAAACCAGTACGTTTTTCCAGTTCCTCTTTAAACCAATCAATACCATACTTATCGAGGGTATATTTCAGTCGCGCGTTTTTCCTATCGCTGCGGTTGCCATAGTCGCGCTGTATGGTCAGTATTTCATACACTGTTTTAAATGTCTTTTCTTCACTGTCTATAAAACCAATAACAGTCCCTAATCGCGGATAAGTAGCTGTATTGCCGTGAGTAGTACCCAATCCTCCGCCTACTGCTATATTAAACCCTTTAAGTTTGTCATTTTCAATAATGGCAATAAGACCTATGTCATTTGTGAATACATCTATATCGTTATTCGGCGGTATGGCAATTGCAATTTTAAATTTCCGGGGCAGGTAACGGTCCTGGTATAGCGGGTCGTCTTCATCTTTCTTATCTGCTATTTTTTCTTCATCCAGCCATATCTCGTAGTACGCATTTGTTTTGGGCAACAGCAGCGTACTTATTTTGTCTGCATAGGCAAAAACCTGCGCATGAATAGCTGACTGCCCTGGATGAGCACTGCACAATACATTACGATTGATATCGCCGCAGGTAGCGATGGAATCAAGTTGTGCCTCATCAAATTGATGGATGGCAGGTTTGATCTTAGATTTTACCAACCCATGCAATTGTATGGTTTGGCGCGTAGTGATCTTAATTACACCGGTTGAGTGTTCACCGGCAATATTGTGTGCAGCTTCCCATTGTTCAGGTTTTAAAAACCCGCCTGGTAAGCGTAGCCGTATCATAAAAGTATATAACCTTTCCAGCTTCTTTTCTGCACGTTCAGCTCTCAAGTCACGGTCGTCCTGCTGGTACATACCATGAAATTTTATGAGCGCCTGGTCGTCTTCGCTTATACTGCCCGTTATTTCATTTTGTAAGCTTTCCTGTATGGTACCTCTTAAGCCATCACTATTTTGCTTAATTGCCTCCACTTCTGAAAGCTTTTTATCGTTGCTCATGATCTGTATAATTTTCTTTGAAGTAATTTTTATCAGTACACATCTTTTAATAGCCTGCCCTCTTCCTCCAGTTGTTCCAGGTAAGCTTTTGCCTGTTCGGCAGTATAGCCGCCTTGCTCTGTTATTATAAGTTGCAGCGCTTCCTGCACGTCCACACTCATAGGTTCTTTAGTGCCACATATGTAGATGTATGCCCCTGAATGGATCCAGTCATATAGTTCCGCGGCATTTGCCAGCATCTTATGCTGCACGTACACTTTTTCAGGCTGATCTCTTGAAAACGCAGTATTTACTTTTGTAAGCAAACCCGTAGAAAACCAGTTTTGTATCTCTGTCTGGTAAAGGAAATCTGTAGTAAAATGCTGGTCACCAAAGAACAGCCAGTTTTTACCTGTAGCTCTTGTAGCATCACGCTCCTCGAGAAATGCTCTGAATGGCGCAATGCCGGTACCCGGCCCGATCATAATAATATTTTTATCGGAGTGGGGCAGGCGGAACTGATTGTTTTTATGCACATAAAAGTTCAACTGTATGTTTTCTGATAACTGACCCAGGTAGCCAGAGCATAAGCCATATCGTTCTTCACTGTTGATATAGAACTTGTCCCGGCACACGGTTATATGTACCTCATCAGTATGCGCATTTAAAGACGATGAAACAGAGTATAACCTGGGTGTGATAGGCTCCAGTATGTTTACTACTTGTTCAAATTGCTGTGCATCTTTAACAGGATATATTTTTAGCAGATCTAACAGGCCGATTTTAGTTTCCGGTATTTCCTGATTTACGATAGTTCCATATTGCTTTACGATCCGCTCAGGCAAGTAAACTATATTCAACTCCTTTTTAAATAACTGGAATAAAGTTTTTTCCTCCCCACGGTACTGTATTATTTTATCTGCATTTATACCAACCGTTTCTAAAATGGCATTTATAGTCTCGGGCTGATTTTCGGGGATAATTCCAATAGAATCTCCCGGCTCGTAAACCAATCCTTCAGCAGTAATTTCTAAATGATGGGTCTTCTTTTCAGATCCTTTATCATTCAGGTTAATATTGGTTACTACTGTACCGGCATACGTCTTCTTATCCACCTTTTTTACTGCATGCGTCTGCGGACGGGGACCTCCGTCCGTTCCATTTTTCAAAACAGACAATACTTGTTCAAACCATTCATTGGCAATAGGTTCGTAGTCGGTATCGCATTTTTGCAGGGTAGCGATCCGGGTGCCACCAAGTTGTTGCAGCTGGGCATCTATATCGGCTCCTGTTTTGCAAAACAGAGGGTAAGCACTATCACCCAGAGCAATTACTCCGTATTTTAAATTGGACAGTGTTACTTTATCTGCAAATAAATGGTCGTAGAATTTCTTTGCTGCTGCCGGTGGTTCCCCATCACCCTGCGTACTAACCACAACAAGAAAGTACCCTTCATTAGGCAGATCATTTAACCTGTACTGATCCAGTGATGCAACCTTTACTGCGATACCATTCTGTTTTACTTTAGTCGCGAAACCTGTGGCTAACTTTTTCGAGTTGCCCGATTCTGTACCATAAACAATTGTGATCTTGTCTATTTTTACCGATGCTGCTGCAACTGCCGGACGGGATGCATTGACAGAAACCGCACCAGATATGAACCCATTCATCCAGATCAATTCATCGTAAGTGGCGTCACTTACCAGTGCAGTCAACGCATTTAATTTAGATTTTACTAACATCATTTTAAAAATTTATTACAATACACTAAGTCGATTTCTTATGTAGGATACTGATTTGAAATAGCTGTCTGAATTTATGCTGTTATCCTTCCAGCTAAACCGCTGGTATAGATTCACAACCTTACCAATAATGATAAGAGTAGGTGAAACAAAAGCAGTATTCGTTAATGTATTTATATCATCAAATTGGTAGATGGATACATGCTGACAAGGCGTAGTAGCCTGAGTAATTACCGCGATCGCCTTATCGGCTGAAATATTGTGGCGAATCAGATTGAACACAAGTGTGTCAATGTTTTCTCCAGACATATAAAAGACAAGTGTATCATCTGTTTTTGCCAGTTCTCTCCAATAATTTTCCGGCTTGTATTCTGATTTATAGCAGGTTAAATACCGTACCGAATCAGCATAACCTCTTGCAGTGAGTGGGATACCAGAATATGCAGCAGCGCCTGAAGCAGCAGTTATACCTGGAATAATTTCGTAGGGTATTTTGTGTTCTTGTAGTGTTTCCAGCTCGTCGAGAATATTGGAGAATATAGAAACATCTCCCCCTTTTAACCGCACCACCAATTTATCCTGGTAGTAATGTTCTACCAAAAGATCATTGATCTTTTTTTGCGGCGTAGAACGGGCAGAACCAGCTTCCTTACCTACATATATTATTTCTGCCTCCAGATTCACGTATTCATCCAACAGCTCCCTGCTTACCAGCCGGTCTGTCAGTACCACATCTGCCTGTTGCAGGTATTTTACCGCCTTATGCGTTATTAGTTCCGGGTCACCCGGACCAGCACCCACTATAATTACTTTGCCTGTGTACATTGTTATTTTCTTTTACCAGAAACAGTTCCAGTTGTGATTGGTTAGTTATAAAGACCCTCAACAGAAAGGTATCTTTCACCCGTATCGTAGTTGAAGGTCAGGATCTTTGCACCTTTGGGTATGTCTGCAAGCTTTTTAGCTATTGCAGCCAACGAAGCCCCGGTGGAGATACCAACAATGATACCTTCCTGAAGTGCAATTTGTTGTGTATATCTAAAAGCTTCCTCTTTCTCTACCTGTATAATTCCATCTAAAACGTTCACATTTAATATACTGGGAACAAAGCCAGCACCTATACCTTGTAAAGGATGTGGCCCTGCTGTACCACCACTCAACACTGGCGACAAAGTAGGCTCAACAGCAAATACTTTTAATGATGGGAACTGTTCTTTTAATATCTCTGCAACACCGGTAATATGACCACCTGTCCCCACACCAGTTACCAGGTAATCTATACCATCAGGAAAATCATTTAATATTTCCCGGGCTGTAGTTTTACGGTGTACGTCAATATTGGCAGGATTGTCAAATTGTTGTGGTATCCAGGAATTAGGAATGCTTTGTGCCAGTTCATATGCTTTTGCAATTGCAGCTTTCATTCCACCTTCTCTTGGGGTCAACTCAAATGTTGCTCCGTATGCAGTCATGATCTTCCGCCGTTCTACACTCATCGATTCAGGCATAACCAGGATGATCTTGTATTTTTTTACAGCTGCTACCAGCGCAAGCCCAATACCTGTATTTCCGGATGTTGGTTCTATGATAACGCTATCTTTATTGAGTAACCCCTTGCGTTCCGCATCTTCTATCATCGCCAACGCTATACGATCTTTAATACTCGCACCCGGGTTATTCTTTTCTAATTTTATCCAGATCTCATGGTTATTCCCAAAGAGATTATTGATACGGACATGAGGTGTATTACCTATAGTTTCTAAAATTGTTTGTGCTTTCATTTTTATTTCTTTTTTAATTGAATGATTAAATTGCTTTTTACCCTATATCACAAAATTCAATGGTGCAGGGAATGGATACTTATCTCTTACTATCACTTTACTTTTGTGATAAACTACCGAATAGGGTTCCACACTTTCGGTCAGCCATACGTTACCCCCTATTACACTGTCATGACCGACCCTTGTGGTGCCGCCTAATATTGTGGCATCTGAATAGATGATCACATTGTTTTCAATGGTGGGATGCCGCTTGGCAGTTGAAGCATTCTTTATAACATTTAAGGCGCCTAATGTTACCCCCTGGTATATTTTCACGTTGTTACCAATAAAGGTGGTCTCCCCTATAACAATACCTGTGCCGTGATCTATAAAAAAAGATTCACCAATTATTGCACCGGGATGGATGTCTATACCTGTTTTGCTATGTGCAAATTCAGACCATATCCTACTGAGCGTATTTAGTTTTAGTTTATAGAGTTTATGAGAAAGCCGATATACAGCAGTAGCATAAAACCCAGGATATGCAAGAAGTACTTCTTCCAGTGAGCCTGCAGCAGGATCGAATGCTACTATAGCAGTTGCGTCTTTTAGCAGTGTGTTGTAGATATGCGGAATGGAAAGAAAAAAGTGTTCAATAATCCCTTCTACTTCCGCATCATTACGCAATATGTCGTAAACAATATTTGATAAAGTAGTTTTAAGATTATCATACTCATTCACAAGTTGCTCCTTAGAATCATACTTATGCTCTTTTGCTGTAAACAGGAAGTTGAACAGCTTATCAATGTATTCTTCGGCCAACTCTTTATCAGGAAAGTTCTGGGTACTGCTATAGTTTCTTTGAAACAATGTTTGCAGCAAATCTGATTCGTTCATTTTTAAATTATTTTATCTGTTATTGTAAAATGGCTGCAGCAACTGTAGCATAGCTTGTTTCATCAATGAGTATGGCGCCACCGCCTGTATGCAGTACTGTATATTTATCATACGGAACAGGCGATGCCGTTTTTAGTGTAACACTTACTATATCATTTAGCTCAGCAGTAGCAGGGTTATGCGTTTTATCAATTGTATTTACGTCTACCTTGTACCCGATATGCTTCACAATAGCCGGTACAGTAAGGCTGTTGAGTTGTAGTAAATATCGGTTGCCAGGCAGCAGTGGTCTCGTATCCATCCAGCATAATAAAGCTTCTAGGTCTTGTGAAACTATTGGTTGCAGATCAGATTTTTTCACAATCACATCGCCTCTGCTAATGTCAATGTCATCTGCTAATTGAATGGTTATGCTCTGCCCTGCATAAGCCTCATCTATCGCGTTGCCTCCTGATTCGATAGCGCTGATTGTTGTTGATATACCAGATGGCAATGAGATAACATGATCGCCAACATGAAGACTACCACCTGTAATTCGGCCAGCATAACCGCGATAATCATGGTAGCCCGGTGCTTGAGGGCGTATTACATACTGTACATACAGTCGTGCTTTATTGTTTTCTGCACTCCTTTTTATATTTACCTGCTCCAGAAATGCCAATAAAGGCTCCCCATTATACCAGTCCAGTTTCGTACTGTGTTCAGTAATATTATCGCCTGTAATTGCCGCTATGGGTATATAGGTTACTTCATTAAGGCCTAATGAAGCAGCAACTTCTTTATAGTCATTGACGATTGTATTAAAAACTGTTTCGTCATAGCTTACAAGGTCCATTTTATTGACAGCTACAACAACATGAGCAACATCCAGCAACGAAGCAATAATAGAGTGTCTCCTTGTTTGCTCTACTACCCCATGCCTGGCATCAATAAGTATAATAATAAGGTCTGAATTGGATGCCCCTGTCACCATGTTCCTGGTATATTGAATATGGCCCGGCGCATCTGCTATTATAAATTTCCTTCGGGGTGTGCTGAAATATTTATATGCCACATCAATAGTAATACCCTGCTCACGCTCGGCCCTTAAGCCATCGGTTAACAATGCAAGGTCTATTTCCCCATTTGCTTTATTACTTGCCTTCTCTATAGATCTCAACTGATCTATCAATATACTCTTGCTGTCGTATAGCAATCTGCCTATCAGGGTACTTTTACCGTCGTCAACACTGCCTGCGGTAATAAAACGAAGTATGTCCATTATAATGTTTTTTTGTTTGTTAGAAATAACCATTCTTTTTCCTGTCTTCCATTGCGGCTTCAGATACTTTATCATCTATCCTTGTCTCCCCACGTTCACTTGTATTACTTGAGATGATCTCTTCTATTATATCGTCTATAGAGAAGGCTTCTGAAGCAATTGCTGCTGTACAGGTCATATCCCCTACCGTTCGGTACCTTACTTTGCATTTAAAGACTACATCTTCTTTATCCAGCCTGATAAATGGCGACAATGCAACAAGCTGCTGATCGTATTCAATAACATCGCGTTCGTGGGAAAAATAAATGGACGGCAGTTTTATTCCTTCTCTTTTTATGTAGTTCCAAACATCCAGTTCGGTCCAGTTACTAATGGGAAATACACGCACGTTTTCTCCTTTATGGATCTTTCCATTGTAATTATTCCATAGTTCCGGGCGTTGCAGTTTAGGATTCCACTGGCCAAATTCATCCCTTATAGAAAAGACGCGTTCTTTGGCTCTTGCCTTTTCTTCATCCCTTCGTGCACCACCTATGCACGCATCAAAACCAAATTCGTTTATCGTATCCAGCAACGTATAAGTTTGTAATGCATTGCGGCTGGCAAACTTACCCCGTGGTTCTGTAAGGTTCTTTGCAACTATTGTATCCTCTACTTTCCTCACTATCAACTTTTCTCCAATCGCCGCTACAAGTTCATCCCTATAATCAAGCGCTTCCTGAAAGTTATGTCCTGTATCTATATGCACCAATGGGAAAGGAAATTTGCCGGGCCTGAATGCTTTTAATGCCAAGTGTACCAATACTATTGAATCCTTACCACCACTGAACAACAAGGCTTGTTTCTCAAACTGTCCAGCCACTTCTCTCAGTATATAAATAGCTTCTGATTCCAACAGGTCTAAATGGTCAATTCTTTTATTGCTCATGATCGAATATCTTTTTTGATTATTATTGTTTAATATGTAATCCACACTCTTTTTTACTGTTATCTTCCCACCACCACCGCCCGGCACGGAAACTTTCTCCTTCCCTGATGGCTCTTGTACAAGGCTCGCACCCAATGCTTACAAAGCCTTTATCATGCAGGGTGTTATAAGGTATCTGGAACCTGGCTATGTAAGCCTTCACTTCATCTGTAGACCAATGTAACAGTGGATTGTACTTGATGATCTGATTACCTTCATCCCATTCTAACAGCTCAAGACCTTCACGCGATACAGAATGTTCTGCCCTAAGTCCTGTGACCCAGATCTGTTTGCCGTTCAATGCCCGTTTAAGTGGTATTACTTTCCTGATGTAACAGCATTCTTTCCGGTTATCAACAGAAGAATAGAACGCATTGGGTCCCTTTTCATCCAGGAATTTTTCTACCTGTATGTTATCAGGATAGTAGCCTTTGACTTTGATGTCAAAGTGGGCATTTGTATTTTCCCATACCGCGTAGGTCTGTTCAAATAATCTACCTGTATCTAATGTAAACAGGCTGATATCCGCACCACTTTGTGCGATCAAATGGGTGATGACCTGATCTTCCAAACTAAAACTGGTAGAGAAGGTTACTGAGCCGCTATAATCTTTTGCAAGTTTTTTTAGTGACTCATCAATTGTGAGATTGCGCAATTCGCGCAACAATAGCGCAATTGCAGCTTCAGAAGCATGCGACATGATCTGTAATTAAATGCGTTAAAAAAGGAAATGATCAAAGAGTGGACAGAGCTATGGCTGCCCGTTGCTGGTTTACCTTACTAACAAGAAATAAGAATGTAAAGGTGAACCTTGTTGTTAAATACAACAGCTGCAACAAATGAAACAACAACACGCAACCATAAATGCGGCAGAAGATATGCTGGCATTTTGAACGGCAGTGGCGAGTGATGTTAACTGTTTCATTTTAAATAGACTTTTGAATTGTCTTTCGTCCCACAGTTTGTAAGACGATGCATTGCAAAAGTAGATGGACTTATTTTCAAATCCAAAAAATAGTTTTGTTTTTATCTGATTAGAAAGCATGTGCCTTGTTTTAGTAAGAGTTCAATGACCGGTGTTTAAATAATCTTTTAGAATCGGAGATACGGGATGCTCAAACAATTGCTCAGGGGGGCCCTGCTCTACTATTTCGCCATAGTACATAAAGATCACATTGTCTGCCAGGCGTTTGGCCTGTCTTAAAATATGAGTTACAACGATGACGGTAAAATCATCTCTTAATGCAATGAATTTTTCCTCGATCTTTTTGCTCGATATAGGATCAAGTGCAGATGTTGGTTCATCAGCCAGGATGATCTCAGGGTGTACGGCAAGCCCCCTGGCCAAACAGAGCCTTTGTTGCTGGCCAATAGACAATCGCGACGCAGGGCTGTGTAATCTATCTTTTACCTCGTCCCACAGGCCCACCTCAGCAAGGTAGCGTTCCACACTATCTTTAATGATCTTTTTGTCTGATACACCTTGTATCTTCAATCCAAAAGCGATGTTCTTGTAAATGGACATAGGAAGTGGATATGGCTTTTGAGAAAGCAAACCCATTTTTTGTCTTATCCTCGTCAGCCCATCATTTACCTGCAAGATATCTTCATCATCAATGAAAATATTGCCGGAGATATTTAAGTGCGGCTGTAGATCTGTAAGACGGTTCAGGCTTTTTAATAATGTTGTTTTTCCGCAACCTGACGGCCCAAGAATAACAGTTATCTTATTGCGCGGTATCTCTACATTAATGTTCTTTAAAATGGCAGTATTACCACTTTGTACGTTCAAATCCTTAATACGGACAATTGCTGAGTTTGACATGATCGGTACTTATAAAACGTATTTTTTAAATCGTTTGCCTGCTATACGTGACAGGATACTGATAACAAGAATGATGATCGTTAACACTAGTGTTGCTGCATATGCCCGTTCTTTCACTTCCGGTATAGGAGAGCTGAGTTGAAAAAAAATGGCTAACGGTAATGTTGCAGTTGGGTCTGTTAACCTTTGTGGCACATGGTCTGTGTATCCTGCCGTAAAAAGCACAGACGCTGCATCACCAATACCCCTGCCCAATGCCAGCAGTACGGCTGTAATAAGACCAGGGAGCGCTTGGCGAAAAAAAACAACGAATGAGGCTTCAGAGCGTGTACCCCCAATTGCATAAGTTGTTTCAAGTAAGCCTTTGGGAATCGTTCTTAATGCCTCATCAAACGCCCTGGTAATAATAGGCACTATAAGCAAAGCCACTGTAATGATACCCGCAAGCAACGAAGCCCTTAAATGAAAATAGACCATTATGCCGAATGCAAACGCGCCATAGACTATAGAGGGTACGCCCCATAACGTATCCAGCAAAAAACGGATGACAGTAACCCACATTTTGTGCCTGACCATGTGTACATTCATCGCCAATGCTACAGGCAAGCCTACAAGTATGGCAAGAATAATAGCCCCCACAGAAAGATATACAGAACCCAGAATTGCATTTAAAATGCCTCCCCCAGCCCCCAGGTAAAACCCACCTTGCGGTTCCTCAGAGATCATGGCCCATGACATGGCGTGGTAACCTTTCTTGAATATCACAAATAGCAGGCCCGATAAAACCATTATGATACTGGCAGTCGTAAACCGCATCAACCATAAAAAAAAAACTGTTCTTCAATACTTCTTTTTTTCATTATTCTTTAGTTTGCTTGTAGATGAGGATATTGGTAAATACATTGAATAACATGATGATCAAAAAGAGAATTAAAGCAGCAAACATCAAGGCAGCTTCATACGCAGGTATCGACATCATGTCGCCATAATTATTGGCCAGAAGGGCAGGTAAAGGGTATCCCGGCTGAAACATATTTTGGGGTATCCGGGCCACATTGCCCACCACCATCAAAACCGCAATAGTCTCGCCAAGTGATTTTGAGATACCTAAACCTAATGCGGCAACAATACCTGAAGACCCTTTCCTGATCAGCACAAATTTTACTGTTTGCCAAACATCCGCACCAAGTGAAAGAGAAGCCTCTTTTATTTCCAACGGCATCCCTTTAAATATATCTATCAGCATATTCAGCATATACGGTATGCTCATAATAGCCAACACTATACCTCCTGCAAGAACAGAATACCCGGATGAGTTAATATTAAACAGTGGCGTCAGGTGGTCTTTGATAAAAGGCACAACAACAAGAACACCACCAACACCATATACTACTGATGGGATACCAGCCATTACATCAATGATCAGGTTCATTGTATACAGTACCCTGGCATGTGCATATTGCGTAAGGTAAATAGCAGACAAGATGCAGACTGGAGCAGACAAGACAAAAGCTATTGCAGTAACCCAGACTGGGCTGATAATGAATGTGTAGAATCCGAACTTCTCTTCCATTGGAGACCAGTCTGACGAAGTCAATAACTCCCTCAGCGGAAAGGCTTTAACTATAGGAAGGGATTCGATGGCTAACCCCAATCCTATAGCTAATGGTAATAAGAGTAGTAACACCACAGACAGCACAATCCATGTACTGGAAATACGATCAATTAGCCTCCTACGTAGATGCAGGTATCCTATCATTTTAGTTCAGTTTAGAAAGTTGCTCTGCTATTTTATTGGGTTCAAGAGGCACAAATCCAGCTTCTTTTACAAATGCCTGTCCATCTGTTAATATCCATTTCAGGAAAGCGATAACTTCAGGATCTACAGGTTTGCCTTTAGAGATAAAATACAACTCCCGGGCAGGTGGTGCAGGGTATTTCCCTTTTGCAATAGCATTGAGTATGGCATCTGAGTTTTTATAGAAATTTTCATCAGTATCTATTTTATGGTTACCATTGATGTCAATAGGCACCACCTCTATACCGGGATATTTATGCCCTGTTTTAGCATCATAGATATAGGCAACATTATTGAAGCCAATACCCTCTGGATCCTTTGCAATAGCATCTGCCAGGCCTGGGTCACCATATATACCTATACCTTTTATGCGCTCTTGTTTACTGCCCAGGTATTTTGCCCAGGTATCAGCAGCACCGGCTGCATCAGAACGGGTATATACGTTTATCTTGCCGCTATCTGCTGTTCCAAGCTGGCTACCCCAGGTAAGCTGGGCTCCAGACAGAAATATGGTTTTAAATTGTTCTTGAGAAAGCCCACTTCCAAGAAGTGCTTTGAGCGACGGGTTCTGAGCGCTTACAGTGGGGATAACAGCATCTATGGCTACTGCTATGCTCCATATACCTTTTGCTTTCTCCTCTGGTGTAAGATCGCGGGAAAACATACCTATATCAGCAGCGCTGGCAAGCACATCTGTCAATCCCTTACCTGCACCCCCTCCTGAAATATCGAACCTTATGTTCGGGTGCGTTTTTTTATAGACATCAGACCATTTGATGGCAAGCGGATATAAGGCAAAAGCGCCTGTGATATTCAGCCTGTTCTTGTTCGTGTCTGAACCGCAGGCATTCAATAAAAGAATGCCTGCAATCAGAGTTGTAGTCCGGATAAAATTGAAGTATCTCATTTTTATTTGTAGCTGATTTAAAAATTTGGGATTATTGAAATTCATTGAATCTTGCAGGTGACGCGCCAAATATGTAAGTGAACGTTAGCCTGTAAACCAGGTCATAATCATTATTGGCAGTACCGTAGTTTTTAGGCCCTGGATTGCTATAGGTATTGTACCAAACGTTGGGCATTATATGCACGTTGCGTAATGGCGCCCAGTCGAGCCCAGCGCTTACAAACTGTTCCTTTGTATTGGGATCATAGTTGGTAGTGAGTGGGGTGTACTTGCTGTACTTGCTATTGTCTATATTGCCTGCAGGATTGTAAACATCGTAACGTGCAAAAAAGGATAGTTCCTTTTTATAGATACTGCCCCTTATGTACAGCGATACAGCACTTGCGCTGTTGGTAAGTGTATCTGATTTCCCGTCCTGTCTTCTCGTGGCAACATCATCTGCATGTATAGTATTAACAAAAGCCTCAATCCCTGCGGTGATCTTTGGTGCATTGTATGCAATAAACCCTTTTAACATGTGCCTGTCATGGTGCCATGTTGGGGTCCAGTTCAACCGTTCATAGTCAGCATAGAGATCAACTATTATATGCCTGTTGAAGAACAGTCCATACACATCACCATAAAACCATTTGTAGCTATCGTTTTCAGGCTTTGCAGTTTGCCCGTTACCAACCATAAGGTTGTATCCAAAATTGTCGTTACCAGGAATGAACTTACCCTGGATCGCAGCGCCAAAGTCGTAAGAAGGGGTTCTTCTGATATCAGCAACAGTACGTTCTACAGACCTGTAGCTCCACACTTTATCTGTAAGTAGAGAAAAAGAAGGGGTTGACATTTGCCCGATCACCAGATCTGCTCCTGGGTATATTTCTTTCCAGCGTATGTTGGCCCATTTTATGTATGGAGCTATCTTGCCATCCTGCAACAAATCCCCCGATGTAAAATCATCTTCAGATGAAAGCAGGAATTCTGCAGAGAAGCGTTTGCTAAAGGTGTAATTATAACCCAGGTATATTCTGCGAAACTGGAAAGCATTTCTATTTTGAGGAACACCTGTATATTGATTAGAACCGCCCCTTCCGCCACCTACAGTATCAGAGTGGGCCTTATAATAATAATCGCCAAAAACCTGGCCCCATATTTCGCCATGTGGTTTAAAACCATCTCCGGATGCAGTATCTGGTGCACTTTTAAAAATTGCAGGTGTGCTTTGTGCTACCACCGACATTGCAAGGAAATTAAAGCCTATGCCTGCTAAGGCTATCGTATATATGTATCTTTTAGTGTGCATTATGTATGTGTTAGTAGTAATCATTAATTGTTATTCAGACCATAAGAATGAACAGTACTAACACGATGCAATGCCACCTTTACTGATGCCGCTAAAAGAATGGGCTGAGATTATGATCACAGTATTAAATATTTAGCATCTGGCAGGCAAGCTTAATCGCTTATGTGCGAGAAGCAGCAATGCTCAATGCATGAAATTTGAAAAATGGAGATTGATTAAGGTATCCTTTGAGAAATGAGTACAGGCTCTATTATGCCCTGTAATTGAGTGCCATTAAACAAAAGGATAAATTTGGGATGCTGATCAATTACAACAACAGCAGGCATGAGGACAACACAAGCAAGGGCATGCAGCATAGTTAGTAACTATAGACTGAAATGCATTGGCGGCAGATGGAATTACCTTGCTCATTGTTCTTATTTTATGATATTTATTCTTAGTTCTGGTACATTACGTAAGCAAGCAGGCGTAAAATAAAAAACCTTCCTGATATAGTCAGAAAGGCATACGTTATCTAAATGATTTTATAACTGTTGCATCTGACTTATCTATCCTAACACATGTGTTAAGATGGAGTTAGCACCGTATCTGTTTTACCAAATGGGTTGCTAAGGCTTCATCGGGCCATATCCCTCTGCCTATCTTGATAAGTATTTGTAAAGAACTTATGCAAACTTATGCCTTCTTTTTCTAAAAACAAATTTCATTGTAAAATAACTTTTCAAAATCTATTTTGTTGATTCATATTTCTTTGAGCAGATGATCTCCCACTCTTACATTTCTCCGAAACGAATTGATGATGTTCCCTTTTAGAGAAAACTGATTGCTGAGAGGTAAAAAGCCAACATAGAAAAGAAAATTGCAAATAAAGAAGATGGTAATGGGGGAAAAAGGAAAAGCGTCCAACCTACTACGAACCACCCCTAAAGATTAAGGGTAACTTTCTCGAAATGTTTAAGATCGTGAAGAAGGATAAAGAAGTGAAGACCAAGAAGAAGCCGTAAAAATTCCCATCTACACGGCTTCGTTCATATTGTTATTTGTTAGGGGGCTTTGGTATATAACCGCCCTTTTTACAGGCATTATTCAGTTTAATTTGATGCCTGAAACCCGCGAGCCCAATGGGGACGCAGTTGTTAGCTTAAACAACATATTAACCAACATCGGTATTTCTTTTTAATCCCAATTAATTTTCTGTTGTAAATAAGGGCCTGCTAAGAATGCTCTTATGTATCTGTTTTACAGTGTATTTATCTTTTATCTATGATTGTATGGTTGATATTTTCTATTTATTAAAAAAACATTATTTATCCAATATGTTAACAATTAGTTAAGCTGATAATTATAAAATATTTGACTGGTGTTTTAAACACTGTTATTTTTAAAAAAATCAATATTTTATGAGAAAAAACACCACCTTTTTACACACAGGAGTTTCTTGCTTTGAGAAAGCAAGGAAAATTAGGTTTGTTATAATATTCATTTTGGCCATCTTTTTTAAAAACACTGCGCACTCACAAACTATTTTCTCAGTATTACACTCTACTAATGTTGGCAACTCAATTGTAATTGATAAAAATAATAATATCTATTACGACAATGGTACTAGTGAGGTCATTAAGTTTGATGGTATAACGGGTGCCACAACGATTATTGCCGGCAATGGTACTTTTGGGAATTCAGGGGACGGTGGCCAAGGTAATGTAGCAGAAATAGACGGGCAATACACAATGGCTTTAGACGAAAGTCATAACTATCTATACATTGCTGAAAATACTTTTAATTGTATTAGAAGGGTGGATCTGGTATCGGGTATTATTACAACAATCGCGGGCAATAATATAAATGGTGATGCCGGTGATGGCAGCCTGGTTAGTAGCCCAAGTGTTGAAATAGGTTCGCCAAGTGCAATTGAGGTAGATCTGTCTGGAAATATATTTGTTGGTAATGATGCATGTATCCGCAAGATAAATCATGCTACAAACATTATAAGCCTTTATGCAGGTACTGAAGGAACCACAGGTTTCTCAGATAATGGTGGGACAGCAATAGGCGCAAAAATGACTTTGTGTACTGCCTTAAAAGCAGATGCTCTTGGAAATATTTACTTCTGCGATCAAGGTAATGACAGGGTGCGGAAAGTAACGACGTCTGGCGGTATTAGTGAAGTGGCTGGTAGTGGAACATCGGGGCATTCTGGCGATGGTGGGGCTGCTACATCTGCTGAATTATTTAGTGTAAACAGTCTTGCTTTAGATGCTAATGGGAATATTTATATTGGCGACTTTTTTTATGTACGCAAAGTGACAATTGGTGGAATAATCTCTACCGTTGCCGGAACCGGAGGCAATATTGCGGGGCCGTTATGTGTTAGTCCCCTAAGCGCAAACATAGGTGTTACCAGTATAGCTATTGATAATTATGGTGACTTGTACATGTTGGACTATTTGTATGATAATGTCAATAAAATATCAAATGGTTTTCAAATACTGGATGTTGATTTCAATACGCTATGTGCTCCCGGGTCCAGTTCTGTAAATCCACAGTTTACCGTATTTGTAAGCGGTGGCACACCGCCTTATACTTACAACTGGGTTGCAGCTGCTGGAAATTCTACAACGCTAAGCAGCACCGCTAACACGGCAACGATTACAGCTTCGTCTGGTACAAATTTCGCATCATATACACTTTCTGTAGCTGACAACTCTGGTTGCAACCCTATTGCTGTAAGACCAGTACAAGCTACTTTAACAACCGCCAATACCTTTGATCTGGCAATGCGGGATTCATACTATGATATGCTTGATGAGCCCAATTCACAAGCAACTGTGGATCCAACCAAGTGGGACATATGGAGTAGCCAGGATGTATGGAACAGGTTGAATGCTGATGGTTACCTAACTCATCAACCGCCATGTTCTGGGGCTTGTTCAAATTACATGTATGCAACAATAAGGAATGTGGGCTGTGCCGCTTCTCCAACAACTGCTAAGTTAGACATGTACTGGACATTAGATGGTTTTCCGGAGACTTGGCCAGGCATGTGGACTACTGACCTTTTTGGCAGCACTGCGTATCCTCAGGGATTACAAATTGCAAGCTTGGCTATTCCATCTATTAATCCAGGAGATCGTATTCAATTACATAAATCATGGGTACCACCTGTTCCGACGAACTATTATCCTGGCACAACTGTAATGGGACTTTGTTTCTTAGCAAGGATACTTGACGGACATAACCCGAGTGATCCCAGTGGTATGACAAGTCCTGAAGGGCCAGGGCTTTCAAGCGATGTTCGTAATAATAACAACATTGTTACCCGCAACACAATGGTTGTTAATGCAAGCAATTATGCACCGCAAATAACCTGGCTTAAGGTAGGTAATTCGGGTCCCCAAAACGGACTGTTTAACTTACAGTTTTTAAATACACTACCCAGAAACAGTACCCTGAGTCAGTACATGACCATTACAGTATCATTGGGTACAGTATATGATAAGTGGCTTCGTGCTGGATCTCACGGAACATTTAGCAGTGTTAATCCACAAACACGGACAGTTACCTTTGATGGTACAAACACTATGGAATTAGATAGCATTCCATTCAACCCCGGAGAAGAAGACAGTGTGATGCTGACCTTTGCAATCAATCCTAATGCAAATGGCGCGTTTATGAAAGATGAAACCGTACAGTTTCGCCAATACAGCATAGACGATAATGGAGTGGTTGATGTGTATGGGAGTGTGAGTTATTACATTACTTATACCGGAGTGGGTGATGATGGCAAGAACAACCCCAAACAAAAAAACATTACTGGTATAAGTAATACACTAACGGAAAATTCAGGGATAAATGTTTATCCAAACCCTGCAAACTCAATTGTCAACTTCGAATTCCACACCATGACAACTGGCTATATAAAGCTATTTGATATTGCAGGCCGTACCGTTGCTCAGCTTGAATTAAGCAATGAACGAATGGCAGTTATGGATGTTAAGAATTTACTGCCTGGTATTTATGTATATGAGATAAATAATGGCAAAGACATTAAAAGAGGAAAGGTATCCATTGCCAAATAGTTCTAATAACAGTGAGTGGAGCTGCCTTGTCAGCTTCACTCACTTATTTTCATATTGGTTTGTTGTAAAAATCAAATAAAGTAAAACTGAAAATAGCAATCATTTTATTCTTATTGAAGGCGTATAAATAGAAGTTGGGTATATGGCCTTAGAGATGATAAATTTCTTTAGAATAATCTTTTAAAACTTTCTTACGTCTGTATTGTATAATGTTAAATATATAGTTGTTTGTAGTTAAATAAACAAGTTATAACACTTAAATAAATTGAATATTTTTAATTAAAAGTTGTGATAAAGTTTTGTTAATAACTATCTTTATTTATACACAAGAGATAAAAATTCATTATTGAAAAACACTACTAAAAATGAATTTATGAAAAAACAAACATTTTTAAAAACGCTGTGTAGGTGTAAAACTGCAAAAATTATTTCAATTGCTGCATTTTTGCTTGCAAGGGAGCAAAAAACATTTGGCCAGCCAGTATCCTATTCATCCTTGTATTCCAGCAGTTCGTTTAGTAACCCTACAAACGTATCGCTTGCGGTTGGGGCTATAGACGGGCAAGCAGGAGTATCGCAAAGTGGGGCAGCTACTTACGCTATTCCCATAAAGTGCCCCCCGGGAACTAATAACTTAATGCCTAATTTATCCTTGACATATAGTTCACTTGGGGGTAACGGGGACTTAGGAATGGGGTGGAGTATTAGTGGTTTATCTAGTATAACACGTAAAACAAAAGATTTTTATTTCAATGGTGTTGTAGCTCCGATTCAATATAACAATACCGATGCTTATGCTTTAGATGGATCACAATTAATATCCAGCGGTGGA
>Ga0207067_10090_pt1 | contig 29955 bp, 37 predicted proteins | sample Alteio_BWMinCont_25_FD_153484 | JGI IMG/M metagenome (GOLD analysis project Ga0207067, IMG submission 153484) | Enriched cells from forest soil in Barre Woods Harvard Forest LTER site, Petersham, Massachusetts, United States -... | ecosystem: Environmental > Terrestrial > Soil > Temperate forest >...
GGTTGCAGGTGCGGGCGATGTTTGGTCTCTAGGCATGACCCTGGTCGAGACTCTTACCCAACATCCTCCTGCTTCATCGTCGGAGAACCAAGCCGATCCGATTGTTCCGCCTACTCTTCCACAACCTTTCCTCGACATCACGCGACACTGTTTGCGCCGCGATCCCTTACTCCGCTGGACCACAGAACAGATCGCGGACTGTCTTAACCCCGCTCCCGTCCAGGTTCCCGCACCAGGTGTTGCCCCTGCAGGAAAAAAGATAGAACCCACGGTAGAAATGTGGGAGGACATCCACTATAGCTGGGTGGTCCTTTGCAAGAACTACTTTTTTCATATGCGGAAGAATCTTTTCTTTAGGCACAGAATCCCCCTCGCGTACACAGATCCCTTCTCGCCCGTTCCTGATGTCGAGGGCCCTTTCAAGGTCCCGTGCGATGACTGCGGTAAGACCTATGTGTATAAACGTTCCGACCTAAGGAGGTACGAGGGGGAAGTCCCTAAGTTTACGACGCATCCGCTCTTTTGAGCCTAAGCTTTGGGAATCATCGCCCTCTTGCGAAAATACCAGATCACTTAGTGATCGGTGACCGTCGCGGTGTTCACCGACCGTTCCGAGCGTTTGGTAGGCCAGTCGGAATCAATCACACGCCTGGTAAACCGGTAAAGTTGCATCCGCGAAGAGATAACTTATGAAACAGGACTTCCGCGCTGAGGGCTGTGCGCGAGCGGAACAGGAGACCGAAGAAAAGAAGCCCGTCTGTGACCAGATCGGTGATCAAAGATAAGCAGAGAATCCAGTGAGCGTTTAGCGTTCGGAAAGAATCGAAGCATGGGCTTTCGGGACGACACAGGGTCAGTCAGGCTGAGGGGTATTTTCTGCCAGCCGAGCTGGCTTCCCGGGTTTTCAAGTCCCGTAAGTCGAACAAATAAGTGTCAACATCTCTGTCAGATGGGAGCCGGATGGAATTCTTGCTACCACAGGGATCCTCTATCCTGGCGTCTGTCCTTTTTGGAGCAGGCCAAGCACGGCTCAGAACCCGTAAGCGCAACCGAAGCAATGGCTTAGATTGAATTTGCACCCGGTTCGAAGCCAGATAGTAGCTTTCCACGGGATGAAAGCGAGCATCTGGCGTAATCTAGAATCCTCGGCTTGGGGAGCCGCCAAACTTCTTCAAGCAATGATAGAATCCGGTCAGCACCCGTAGCTCAATGGATAGAGCACTTGGCTTCGAACCAAGGGGTTGGGGGTTCAAGTCCCTCCGGGTGCGCCATTTACCATTTACCTCAGTGCGTCCTCGTTTTACTTTTTGTTATTTGGTGTAGGTTTCGGCCATACAAATATGACGATCCCTGCACTGCCGGACAGGTTTGCCGCGGACAATAATGCGCCCGGAGCCTCAATTCCCCCAGCCTTTAGCGCACGCTGTAAGTCCGCCGCCCCCGGCATATCTAGACTTTTCACGGATAGGGCAACGCCCTGCGGTATTGTTCCCCAGGCATTTAGTACGCCAGAAGTTCCGTTAACGTCCAGTATTGGCCCAAGAGCGTCCGCAATTTCAGAGGCATACTTTGCCGCTTCGGAGTCGGATAATAGGTGTCTTACCTCTACCTTAAATTCATGGAGAGACGCTGGAGTGGAATTGCGGATCGTCTCGGATTCTTTGGGGGAAACATGTCGCCAAGCGATTTCGTCACGTATTTCATCAGCTTGCGCCTGTGTGGTCTCTAATTGTTTGTCCACTACTGCCAGAGACTTTTCGGCATTCTCGGTTTTGGTCAGCGCATCTTTGCCTTGGGATAGCGCGGTTGAAGAATCCGCGATTTATTGGCACCTCTCGGAATTGCGGATCACGGGCTAGGCGGAAGTAATGCCAAGAGGCCCGATCGCGCCATGAGTTCCGGTTTGCCGATCCGCTCAGAATCTCGTAATTTGCTTCCCGCAGGCCCATTCATCCGGAATATTTGGCGATTCGAGTACAATCGCGTGATGGAAAATTCCCAAGATATTCGACTGGCAGACTGGCTCCCATGCTAGTCATCTTTGGCGGCTTACCGGGTACTGGAAAAACAACCATTGCCAGAGAGCTGGCTCGCCAGCTCGGTGCCATATATGTGCGCATTGACTCGATTGAACAAGCCATCCGCGACTCCGAGACGGTGAACCAACCGGTCAACGACACGGGGTATCGTGTTGCTTATGCGATTGCCGAGGACAACCTTCGCCTGGGTCGAACTGTGATTTCGGATTCTGTCAATCCCATTCAGCGGAGTCGCGATGCCTGGATCGACGTTGCGCATCGGGCGCAGGTACGCGCCGCTGAAGTTGAGGTGATATGTTCTGACCCGCAACAACATCGCCAGCGTGTGGAAACGCGATCGGCCGACATCAGCGGACTGAGACTGCCGACATGGGAAGAAGTTATCTCTCGTGAATACGAGCCTTGGGGCCGTAAGCATATCGTAATCGATACGACGGGGCGAAGCGTGGCAGAGAGCGTCGAAGAGATTCGAGAAGCTCTACCAAAGTGATCGACCTCGCCATCCTGCGTTTCCCGAGGCGAGTGACGGGCGAACAGGAAGCAATCCAATTACTTCTTGTGCCGACCATCCGTTCAGAACGCGACTGCCAGGATCGTCCGTATCCGTCATGGCCGTTGCACACCTTGACCTTCGACCTATCATGCTGATATGCTGATGGGTAGAAGGTTGAGGTGTTGATGTCTTCGTCGAAGTTCCCCATTCCGCAAGGCACACTGGACATGCTGATTCTACAGATTGTGTCGCTGGAGCCGGTGCACGGCTACGGGATCGCCCAAAGACTGGACCAAATCTCGCGATCGGTGGTCCAAGCAAATCAAGGCTCCCTCTATCCTGCGCTACACAGGCTGGAGCAAAAGGGATGGCTCAGGGCCGAATGGAAGCAATCAGAAACGGGGCGGGAGGCCAAGTTCTATTCATTGACGGCTTCCGGGCGAAAGCAGCTCGCCGCCGAAAAACACAGCTGGGCGCGCCTGGCGGGCGCGGTTGAGCTCATTTTCAATGAGGGCGCCAGATGATAAGGCGACTAGCGAACTGGTTCCGTCGCAATAAGCTGGAGAGCGGTCTGGACCGCGAATTGCGCTATCATCTCGGCCGGCGAATCATCGATCTTGAGAGATCCGGCCTGCCAATTGGGGAAGCTCGGAGGCAAGCCCTGCTGGAACTGGGGGGCATCGCGCAAATCCAGGAGGAAGTGCGAGACATCTGGCTGACTCGATGGCTACGGGATTTCGTATACGATCTCCGTTTCTCCGCACGCTCTTTTCTCAGGACCCCCTCGTTCAGTATTACTGCCGTGCTCTCGCTCGTGCTCGGCATTGGAGCCACGACTGCCATCTACTCGCTGGTGGATCAAGTGCTGCTGCACGCGCTTCCCGTTCGCCAGGCTGAACGTCTTGTTCTGATCGATTGGCGAGGCGATCAAGTTGCGAATGGCTTCGGCAGCTGGAATCTGATGTCTTACCCGATCTGCCGCGATCTCGATAAGCAGAAGCAGTTTTTCGAGGGCGTATTCTGCCGCGCTCTCACCACTGTCAATCTCTCGAGCGGCGGCGATTACCGCCCTGAGACGGCGGAAATTGTCTCCGGTAACTATTTCCCCTTGCTCGGAATCGGGCCGGCCGTGGGGCGTGTCTTAGCGAACGACGATGACGGTACGCCAAACGCGACTCCGGTGGCTGTCCTTTCGTACGACTTCTGGGAGACGCAATTCGGAGGCGCTCCCGATGTGGTTGGCCGAAAGGTATTAGTTAATCGTCATCCGCTGACGATCATCGGAGTAGCTGCTTCGACGTTCAAGGGTATCGACGTCGGCCAGGTTCCATCAATTTGGATTCCTGCGTCGATGTCGGAGCAAGCCATCCCAGGTTTCAAAGATCTTCTAGATCGCCGCACACGCTGGATGCAGGTGTTGGGCCGCTTGAATCAAGGTGTGACGTTGCAAGAAGCGCAGACGGGCCTGCAACCTTGGTTCAAAGCGATGCTGCAGGAGGATACGCGCCGCGCAGGATTTCCCATAATCACAGCGGAGCGCCGGCAGGAATTCCTCAATTCGTCGATCGTGCTCACCGCCGCGCCACAAGGCCATTCGGGACTGAGGCGGCGCATGTCGGAACCGTTGTGGGTGCTATTCGCCGTGACGGTAGTATTGTTAGGCCTGGCCTGCCTAAATGTCTCCGGTCTGTTCCTGGCACGTGGATCGGCCCGTGACCGTGAGATTGGCACAAGGCTGGCGCTTGGCGCATCGCCGTGGCGACTGGGGAGGCAGCTTCTTGCCGACAGCCTGCTGATCGCGCTTGCCGGGGGATTACTTGGGATCGCAGCGGCTCCGATTGCCGTGCGAACTCTCATCGCATTCCTTCCCCAAGGCACGGCCCCCACCGCTTTGCGCGCAGGCGTCGACTCGCGTCTCTTGCTCTTCGCGTTTGTCGCAAGTGTCGCGGCGGGCCTTTTGAGCGGGCTCGCTCCGGCCTGGCAAGCAGGGCGGCGCTCGCTTGTATCGTCGCTCCGGGACCGAGGCGGCACGGCATTCGGTGGCGTACGACTTCGAAAGGTTATTGTGGGCGCGCAGATTGCCTTGACTTTGACGCTCGTCGTAGGTGCGGGATTGTTTCTTCGAACTCTGGATGCATTGATGGCTAAGGGGCCGGGCTTCATGACATCGAGCCTTATCTCATTCGGTATCGACTCTCTGAGAAGCGGGTACCCCCCAGCAGAAGGAAACCGGCTGATTCGCCGTATCGATGAAGCAGTCCGTCAATCTCCGATCACTCAGGCGTCCGCAATAGCTCGGTTCCCGCTGCTGACCGGCGGAAGCTGGAACGACCCGATGACGATCCTTGCAGACAAAAGAATCTCGACTGACCGCGACGTTAATCTGAACGCAGTTACGCCGGGATTTTTCCCCACTATGGGTATAAGAATCATTGCGGGACGAAACTTCGACGAACGTGATGCACACGCGCCGGGCGAAACAGGCCCCGCCATCGTAAACGAAGCATTCGTGAAGCGCTACTTGGGAGGGCGGAGCCCCCTCGGAGTGCGAATCTGTGAGGGTTCCGGACCGAACGCAAAGCCGAACATTGAAATCGTAGGCGTAATGTCTAACTTTAGTTATCGCGGGCTTCGCGAGGAGTCGGAGCAAGTGTATTTTCCGTTTTTCGAAGGCGAAGGCGCTGGTGGCACTTTCTATGTGAGGGTTCGCGGAACGCCTGAATCCTCCTTCCCGTTGCTTCGCGCGATAGTTCACGGCGCTGATCCAGCATTACCGATGACCGATCTTCGGACGTTGGACCAACAGCTCACCCGATCATTGAATACCGAGCATATGCTGGCGACCCTGTCCGGCGGCTTCAGCACACTAGCGATGTTGCTCTCGCTGGTTGGCCTATACGGCGTGATGTCTTTTGTCGTGACGCAGCGCACGCGGGAGATCGGGATCAGGCTGGCGCTTGGCGCTATGCGCTGGTCGGCAATTTGGCTGGTCCTTCGAGATGCGTTGGCGATGATCCTTTCAGGAATAGCCATCGGTCTGCCTTTTGTCTGGGCTTTGGGTCGCCTGGTAGAGTCGCAACTCTATGACATAAAACCCTTCGACCCTGCCGTAATCGCGGTCACTATCTTGCTTCTCTGTTCGGCGGGGCTGGGCGCTGCAATCATTCCCGCACATCGCGCCTCGGGCGTAAACCCGACGGACGCGTTACGAGTCGAGTAGCGTGTTGGTTCGCCAGGCGCAGACGCTGGTGTCCTTTCCGATCATTTCAGCGACTTATCCATCGCACGAGAATCTGTTTTTTTTTTAGGTTTGCGGACGGTTGACGGGCAACTCTGACGTAACGTGATTAGGTAAGAGTCGCCGACGATCCGCTCGGAACCCAACTGCCACATCCACGCATATGGCGTTTTTCGTCAAATGATACTGGATTGTTGAACTTTCGCTTCGAGCGGGTGGCTGCAAACAGCTTCATCCAAGCGGCTAGAACGTACCGAGGCCGTGATTTCCCGTTCGGCGCGCGATAACGCTCATAGAGAAGGATTCTCCCATGCCGTTTGTGGATACAAATGATAACGTGTTTCTCTATGAGACCCTTCCGTGCACAAGAATCCGCCCCGGACATGGCGCGCCGGGCGCCAAAGACTGTTTGCCCAGATGCGGGAGTACCTGACGGCCGCGAAGAAGAGTACCTAGCGAATGACACTGCGGAGGGTTTGGTTCAGCGAATGCGTGCAGCATTTCCCAGCTTCGACGGAGACGTTCTCCTTCATCACCCGCTCCGGTTCTTGTTCCCGAAGTCGTAGAACATCCGGCCGGAATCAGCCGTCGCCTAAAGACCCAGGAGGTATTGGTGAAAGCATTGATCTTTCGCGAAACCGGTGAACCGAAGAGCGTATTGAAACTGGCAGAGATCCCTACTCCGCCTTTGGCCCCTGGCGAAGCGCTCGTCCGAGTGCTGCTCAGCCCGATCAACCCATCGGATCTGCACATGGTGCGCGGGCGCTATGGCCATCAGCCGGAATTGCCTGCCAGCCCGGGCGCTGAAGCCGTGGGGATTGTGGAGTCTGTAGGTCCGGGCGTGCAAGGTCCGACTGTTGGAACTCGCGTAGTTTTCGTTCACACGTGGAACACCTGGCGCGAGCAGATCGTTTGCCCAGTGGACAGACTCGTGCCCATTCCAGACGGCCTCGACGATCCGGCCGCCGCCACTTCCTACACGAATCCTTTGACTGCATGGGCATTGACGAGATCAAGTCACAACCTCAAGGAGGGCGACTGGCTCCTACAGACGGCGGCTGCATCAAGCGTCGGGAAGTTGGTGCTTCAATTGGCGCAGCAGTATCGATTCAAGACAATCAACGTCATCCGGCGGCGCGAGCAGGAAACAATCATCCGCAACCTCGGAGGCAATGAGGTAATCTGCACCGCCGACGAGGATCTCCGGGCACGCCTGCAGGAATTGACCGCGGGCAAGGGCGTTGAACGAGCGATTGACTGCGTTGCCGGGGAACTTGGCGCTGAGATTGCCCGCAACCTCGCTCCCGCTGGAACCATGCTTGTGTATGGAGCCCTTTCCAGTCATCGGCAGACGGACCCCGCGAAATTCACCATGCCGCTATTCGCTCCGCGTTTGATTTATTCGACAGCGACGGTTCGCGGGTGGTGGCTTCCGCATTGGGTGGGTTCCCAGCCGCTCGCCGAAGTGCGGGCAGCGACGAGCGATCTCCTCACCATGTTGTCGAACGGAACACTTACGCCGCCAGCGACTGGGCGGTATTCATTTAAGGACTTCCAAGAGGCAGTACGCCTAGCCGATGGTGAGGCAGGACAGCAAAAGGTCCTGCTGGACTTCTCCGAAAGGGCACCATAACCGGTGGAGCCTCATGGCGGTCGTCGCGAACCAAGCCGTAGCGTTTGACAAATCCATGTTGATGGCTTGTCCCCATCTCGGAGATGTGCTCCGTCCGGGGTTGATCCTGGATCACGGGCTACCCTGCCATAATCCGGTAAGGTCAGGCCCTGTTTGTTTCCGGAGTTAGCAAAACCGCTCGTCCCGGCGATTGTTCAATCAGATCAATTCGCGTGAATTGAACATTACCTCGCGGTCCGTCGATAGTTTCGTAATGCATAAATCTTGGAGGATGAGGGGACCCCCTCTTGCAGAATGCAACAGAAAGGACATTCTGTTGCGCCTTCCGGGTCTGAAATGAACTGACCTCGGCCACATTCCGAAGATAGGACTTCACACGTACTGGCTCGGCAGCAACGTCTCGTGAAGACCAGTGGGCGACTGAGCAAGCACGCCGGTAACTGAAGTAAGTAGCTGGAAATCTATATGGCGCTGCGATAGCCTGCGCCGTAGTCGGGAGGTATTCATGATTCTCAATCTCAAACACCGTCGGGTCCTTGTCGCTCTCGCATTGGCATTGATCGCTGGTGGCGCCCATGCTGTTCCGGGCGAACAACAAACTCCTGAATCTACGTCCCGAACACCTCCCCCCTCGGTCGATCCGCATGTACAGGCTGCCGTTGAGCCGCACCGGCCTCTTTACGAGACGCGAGCCATTCATGACCAAAATGGTACGGGGAAGTTCTACATGGGTCGAGAAATCGCTCAGGTGATGGGACCGGGAGGCATCCCCTGGTTAGACCGCCCCGAGCGCGATGACCAAGAGAAACCTTCAATCGTACTAGATGCTCTGAAACTCCGGGGCGGTGAGACCGTAGTGGACTTGGGTGCTGGATCTGGCTATTTTACATTCCGCATTGCTCCGAGAGTTGGCAGGGGCGGTAAGGTGTTGGCCGTCGAAATTCAGGACGAAATGCTTCAGACAATCCGTCAACGTGCGCAGGCGCTGAAAGTTACGAATGTGGAGGCGGTGAAGGGTAGCGAAACGGATCCAAATCTGCCTGCGAAAGCCGTGGATCTCGTGCTGATGGTGGACGTCTACCATGAGCTAGCCTACCCCTTTGAAGTCATGACCAAAATCCGCGAAGCCCTGAAGCCCGGCGGTCGCGTCGTCTTTGTCGAATACCGCAAGGAGGATCCCGATGTGCCCATTAAATTGGTGCACAAGATGTCCGTGGAGCAGGTCAAAAGAGAGATGAAAGCTGTCGGGCTTGCACACTTGCAGACGTTGGAGACACTGCCATTGCAGCACATCCTGGTTTTCGAAAAACCCCAATGACCCCCAGTCGGGAGAACAAGTTCGGTCTCTTGACTCTACGAAAAAATTCAGATCGACATATTGACGTTGCAGTGGAGCACCAGGGGATGAGCCCTTTGCCAGGAGAGACCATGCGATCAGCCATTCATCGGTGTTTAGCAATCCTTCTTGTTTTTTACATTTGCGTGTCGTCCGCAAATGCTCAGGTCGCAAGAGAGCCTTGTGGCTAGCGAATTGTTATTTCTCCAGCCACAGGGCATGTAACGTTAGTTTTCGGCTGCAGTCAGTATCGGTCAGTTCACTCGGTGGTCTTTCTGCGCTTGGTACTCTTGCTTCTGCGCGTTCCATCCCGGCCTGTGGCTGGCCCATTGTTATTTCTCCAGCCACAAGACATGTAACGTTGTTACATCCTTTCGCCGGGTTAGCGCGGGATGTACTGGTGGTCGCTGCTTTTAAAGGCATTCGCGACGGATAGCATTTTCGGCAGGGACAGGCACAAGAGTTGGCCAAGAAGACTGCAATAGACGAATGCAAGGACGGAGGTTGCTGAAATGGGAAAGGATAAACATTCAGGCGGGCGCCTTCTTCTCGCCACGCTGCTATTCATCTTCGGCGGCACAGCCTTCGCCCAAGACAGAAAAATCACCGACACTGACTTGTGCAGCCTGATCAAACATCCTGAACGTTTCAATAAGAAACGAGTCCGGGTAAATGCCCGCGTCGAGAGCGCGGTAGTTGAGGGGGGAACATGGCTTGAGGACGCCGCTTGCGGCCCAGACGGAGTTGCGCTATCGGTTCCGGACTCCATCCGGAACTACCCAGATGAGCACCCCGACTTCAGAGCCTTGGATGACGCAATCCGGCGACAGGACAATATCGGGACGGTCGGGAAGAAAATCACAGCAACGTTTACGGGTAAATTTACGCTCGGTTCTAAACGCCCGAAACGGATCCTCACACTTGAGAAGATTGAGAACCTTGACGTCAAAGTTGGAGGCTAGCGAAAGCCTGGTGCAAAACTTAAGGCTCAACCCCTTGATTTACGCGGGTAGCTGACGCAAAGGCGTGGTCACTGGAAGGGGGCAAGATCCGTAGCGGGAGCCTCACTCGTCCTCGTCCTGTCGATCATCCCGGTCTGGGGGATGTGATCGTCGGTGGCCTCCCGTTCTGGCCGTTACCGCACAGCGCCGGAGCAGCGGCGCTGACGCGCCGGGATGGGGAATAACACGTCACCCCTAAAAGGGTGCTGCACAGCAACTTTGGTTGCCATATAGGAACCCCAAGAAATCAGTGACTTACGAAATTTCCGCCGCTGCAGAGCACGGGAGCAGCCCTCTCTGTTAACTTGTTGAAAATAAAAGAGCGGCAAAAAACCGCAGCCGAAAAAGAAAAAACACTCACGTCGTTCCGCGCACGATTACTTACCCCTTGAGTTTACGACGTGCTCCTAACCCACTGTTCCACGGTCTCCGGGGGCTCAGATCGTGGTCGAAGACCGGCGCTGCGGCCACCAAAGTAACATTCCGAACTGGTTCGTGATCGCTGAGGGCTGGCCCGTTAGACGGGCGCGATGGCGTTCGTGAGATTCTGAGCTAGCGTAAACGTCTTCTATTTACACTTCCAAAAAAAGGCTTTCATTATGAAGAATAAGGCTTAGAATGGCGGAATTTGTGGGATTACTCCCGGGCTATATTCACTAGAAAATTCCTTTGATAGGGTTCTCTCCGGCGGGGATTGACTTTGGCGTTCAACGAATTAGCAGCGTTTTTCAGCTACAGCAGAGCCGATTCCAGTTTTGTCGTTCAGCTCGCCGCAGACTTGAAAGCGGCGGGAGCAAACGTCTGGCTGGATCAACTGGACATCACTCCTGGCCAGCGGTGGGATAGCGCTATTGAAGATGCCTTGAAGATCTGCCCAAGGCTGATTGTGATTCTTTCCCCCACCTCCGTAAACTCCACGAATGTTATGGACGAAGTTTCGTTCGCACTGGAGGAACAGAAGACTGTCATCCCGGTGATTTATACAGATTGTGCGATTCCGTTTCGGTTGCGGCGTTTGCAGCACGTGGACTTTAAACACGATTATGGCCACGGACTTAAGGAGCTCCTGAACGTCTTAGCTCCCCGGCAAAAGCCGGAACCGAGCGCGCCAGCAATCTCTGACGTGCGGGATGTTCCCGAGATGAAAAAGGGGCGCAATCTGGCGGAACCAGCGCAGGTGCAAGCAGCACGTACGCAAGCAGCCGCACACGAATCCAGCGACAGCTTCTTGTCCAGATATCCCGGCGGAGCAAAAGCCGTCGCCGCTGTCTTCGCTGTGCTGATTGTGGGGATCATTTTCTACTGGAAGTTCCTGCCATCACCGACGAAGAAACAAGCACAAGACGTCCCGAGACCAACGACTCTGGCCGAGTCAACCAATCCGCAGCCCGCCGTGCGGGAACAGCCAGAACCGCTAAGACAGCCGGATCAAGGCCAACCGATTAGGACGGTCCCATCGGAGAAGAAAGCAAATCCTGAGAAGAGCGAGGCGGGGAGTGCGTCTGCCAAAAGTCCAGTAAACGATGTGTTCGAGCAAGGCAAATTGGCAGCCCGTGCGGGTCAATTCGACGAAGCACTTCGGGATTTCCAGCGAGCCGCGGCAGCCGGAGACAGCCGCGCGATGAATGACGTAGGTGTTCTGTATTACGAAGGCCACGGAGTAGCAAAGGATTATCAGCGCGCCTGGGAATGGTATGAAAAAGGAGCCTCGGCAGGGAACGCAGGGGCGATGGCTAACCTGGGATACCTCTACATGGAGGGCCTCGGAGTAACGAGGGATTACGAGCAGGCCCGGCAGTGGCTTGAAAAGGGCGCGGCGGCTGGGAACGGCCGAGCGATGGCTCACTTGGGATACATGTACCGGGACGGTCTCGGAGTAACGAAGGATTACGAGCAGGCACGGCAGTGGCTCGAAAAAGGAGCGGCAGCCAAGAACGGCCTATCGATGGCATATCTAGGCAACATGTATGCGCATGGCAATGGAGTGCCAAAGGATTACGAGCGCGCCAGACAATTGCTTGCGGAAGGAGTAGCGACGGGAGACGGGCACGCAATGAACAACATGGGTGAGCTCTACTATCATGGCCTCGGAGTGCCAAAGGATTACGAGCGCGCCAGACAATTGTTTGGGCAAGGGGCAGCGATCGGAGACGGACGGGCTATGAACAACATGGGTGAGCTTTACGCTCATGGCCTCGGAGTGCCACAGGATTACACGCAGGCGCGGCAGTGGTATGAGAAAGCGGCAGCGGCGGGGGATGGTTATGGAATGTTCAGTTTGGGCTGGCTGTACCATAACGGCCTTGGAGTGACACAGGACCGGCAGCTGGCGCGAGAGTGGTATGAGAAGGCAGCCGCGAGAGGCAACGCAATGGCCATGAACAACCTGGGTGCAATGTACGCAAACGGCAAAGCGGTAGCGCAAGACTTCCGGCAGGCGCGGGAGTGGTATGAGAAGGCAGCGGGGGCCGGAGTTGCCCTGGCAATGAGCAACTTGGGGACGCTGTATGAGGGAGGCCGCGGGGTACCACAGGACTACCAGCACGCTCGCCAATTATATGAGAAGGCGGCGGCGCTGGGGGATTCTCAAGGAATGACCCATTTGGGGCACCTCTACGCAGCGGGCTTGGGAGTACCCAAGGACTACCGGCAGGCGCGGCAGTGGTACGAGAAAGCGGCAGCGGCCGGCGATGAACAAGCCCAGAATGCCTTGAAGAAATTGCCACGATGAGCTCGTGCCGATTCCGTTCGCTCTCTGCTTTTCGTTGCTCGGCTCGGCACCCCAAGCAGAGCAAGACACGTCAGGCACCAAGGACTCGGACTCCACTGATCTTTGGCTCTGCCCCACTATTCAGACGAGAGCTCTGAAGGTGATCCAATTGGTTCTCGGTGAAAGCTGCCGCTATGCATTGGCTGCGCTCTGGGCGGCGATGTTGACTTGCGCAACCGCCAGCGCGCAAACCCCGCACGTTCGCCTGGAATCGGGCTCTGCGCACGGATCCAAGATCGAGGCAATTCACGACGATAAGAAAATCCCTCTTCAATTCCGGTCCATCGTGGTGCAGACAGATTTTCCCGGCGAAAAATCCGGCGAGTGCGCAGTCCAAATGATTTACGACCCGGAGAGCAAGCTTTTCGAATGGCACTCCTTCCAGACGTACCAGGGTTACGATGCAGAGTTCCTGGGACACGGCAACTGTTCCGGGCGCGGCATGCACGTTGGCCGCGAAAGTACTTGTGGACTTCGCAGGAACTGCATCAGTGCGAGGTCGTCCTTCCAATGTTTTGTCGAAGGCACCTCGGCCGTTTTTCTTGATAACTAGCGGCTCAACTTACGAGCTTCATCGAGGAGCGCCTTTTAAAGCATCGAAATAGTGGTTCTCGCCCTCATCCTCGTACTCACGAATCACCGACAACCCAACTGCCGTGAGTTGACTTCGATATTCCACCGCTCCGAGCGATCGTGACTCCAATCCCGTCATCGCATCGTTCCATACCACTGGTTCAGCACACGACGTAAATAGCAGTCGGCCGCCAGGCACCAGTATGTCAGCGACTCTGTGAATGAGCCGCTGCTGCTCTTCGGCGGGAAGCAAGAATATCAGCCCGCATGCGATGACGGCATCGAACGTCCGATCAAAGAATGTGGAGTCCTGTACAGCTTCGCAGGCCACCGGTATCCCTGGCAGGTTACGCCGAAATGCCTCAACGAAGGACGGCGATGCGTCAACCGCATAGACGTTCAGACCTCCCGAAACCAGGACCTCCGTTATAGGGAATCCCGGCCCGCAGCCTAAATCGATGACAGCGGCCCCACTCGGTAGCGTCCGCGCCCACTCCCGTACGGCCGTCACACCGATGCCTTTCGCCCGCGTCCGCGCACTGCCTCGCCCTGCCAGAAACTCAGCAGCAACACGTTCATATCCATTGGATCGATCCGTCATTTGAATAGAATACTTTTTGGCCCTGATACGGGCCTCGCGTACAGCGGTTGAACGCCTCAGTATACGTTGCAGCGTGTCTCTGCGCACTTGGACGTAAAACCGCGAAACCGGGGAGAACTCAAGTGGGGAAGCTTTGCCGATCAGGCCATCCCGGACTTCCCTAGAGCCGAAGCCTCGGAGGGAATTATGTGGCATTGCAGGCATTTCCGTGCTTCTCTCTGGCTGGCCCCCATTCCCAGCGTCACATAACACCGAACGCTACCGATCTTGCTCCCGAGTCCGCGCAACATCGGCTTCCAATTGCTCCAGTCGCGAGCGCACTCAAGGATGGTAATGCCGCTCAGTGACGCGCACGCTTTGGTGGCCCAGGAGAATCGAGACCCGCTCGATCGGCACGCCGGCAAGCAGGAGCTCCACCGCGAACGCGTCGCGGAACCGATGCGAGATTGCAGAACGGCGACTCTGATTGAGGATCTGCATCAAGTTTACAAACAACTTACAACATTCTTGCGATTCACCAATGAACTCGATTGAGGTTGCTGCGAGAGTTGTGCAGCAGTCGAGGCAAGATTATGAATCGAACCCTCGTCATCGCGCCGTTCAGCGCTGCGACCGCCTTCCTTCCTGTCCCTGGAGCGGGCTTCGCCACTGCGCGAACTGTCACATGGAGGAGACTATGGAGATGCAATCGCTTCATGCTGAAAGTCCGATTCAGGAACAAGAACCTTCAACAAGCGTACGAAAGAAAGTCGCGATAACGATCGTCATTCTGGCGGTTTGCGGCCTCGGACTTTGGATAGGCATTGAGATGGCCCTTAATGCCACATCAGGCCACTCGTGAAATAGTGGCCGTAGAGTTAGCGGCAGGTACGTGGCTGGCACGATGAAAGTGCTGTTCCTCGCACGACGGCACGAGAGAGCGACGTGAACGCATATACAATGTGGGCTCGCAATCGTCGCTGTGGCCTGCCAAGTCGGAGTACAGCGACTGTATGCGCTTTGCCATCCGAATCATCCGGCGTCGATCCACGTTTTGGAGAAATGCGGGTTTGTGCTTGAGGACCTCTTAGCAGCATTTGCAGATTTTCCAAATCTCGGTTCCGAACAGCGCGAGGATTGCTTACGTTACGCACAAGTTCCCGCTTGGAATCAACCCAAGAGATGACTCTTGCTCACTCGCCTAGCGTTTATCAACGAATCTGTCTGCTGACGTTTGTGGATGAGCGACGAGCAACCCTTCAATAATCCGATAAGGGAAGAATGCCGACGATTCGGAACCTGGGCCCGAATAGGGTTCATCCGGTCGCTTGCGAATAGGATCGTCCACCCCGCTCGAAGCCGCTGAGTACAGGGAGCAACTCTATGTTGCACTCGTGACACTTTCAAAAATAACCCGCCAACGAGCTGAGTTCCATCAAAACCTTTCCCAACCCCTACCTCCAAGCCAACCTGACTCCCCGTTTGTCGGCACCCGGAAGTAATCGTCCAAAAAACGTTGCCCTAAGTCATCGGCAATTTCCATCGAGTTGCGGTCACGCCCTCTACCACAATCGCCGGGCGCATTTCCGTGAGCTTTCGGTAGTGCTGCGGATAAGGCTGAGATTATTTCTGACCGACCGGTTTGACCCGGATGAAGAGCCTGTCCCATTTGTGATGTCGGCCCGATGGGCCGGGACTATCGCCGGTGAAGGTCGGATCCCGTTGACTGGGGTTCGCGCCAACTGCCCTTTACCGGTTGTTGAGTCTTTGGCTCCGAGCTACCGTTTATTGAGCTCCGGCTGCCACTACCCCTAACCACTGATATAGGACGCTTCTAGCTACTCCACGCGAAGGGCCTGCAACGGATCGAGCCTAGACGCCCGCCACGCGGGTAGCGTGCAGGCAAGTGCGGCGACGGCAAAGAGAATCGCAACGACAACAAGGAAGACTGTCGAATCGTAGGGCTCGATACCGTAGAGCAAAGATCGGATGAGCTTCGCGACAGCCCTGCTGCCGGCGAGACCGGAGACTAGGCCGAGCAGTACTGGCCGCAGGCCGTCCTTGAGGACAAGGTGGAGAATCTGTGCGCGTTGCGCGCCGAGAGCAATGCGTACACCGAGTTCGTTTGTGCGTTGGGTAACGAGATAGGCGAGAACACCGTAGAGCCCGGCAGCGGCGAGGAGTAATGCGTCCGGAGTCAGCGAATAGAATTTGGCGCGGCGATTGTTTTCCGATTCGCCCCATTTGGCGCGAATCCACCCTTGTTGCTCGAGGCGATGCAGCCGGGATAAAGCGCACCTTGGTGGACCTGCAAGACTTCGTTCGAAAACTGACCAATGCGTTGCGCGATGCCCCTGCCGTGCATGGGCTGGAGCGCGAGCGTCCTTAGAATCAAGCGGTCGAGGGTGCCTTGGACTAGGTCGGTTGGCTTAGTCATCTCGGGTCTCCTGTCGACAAATGACAGGGCAATAGTTTAGACTCCTGTCAACGAATTAGGGAAGCAGAAATTTCGGAGACGATCCTGGAATGCGATAGTCACACACAGATGCATGTTACTAACACGGCCGCCATTGTATATAATCCCGCTCACTATGCCAAATCAAGAAACTCTGTACCACGTGGCCGACCGGGTCGCCGCCATTACGCTGAATCGGCCGGATAAATTGAACGCCTGGACAGCCGTCATGGAGCGCGAGGTTCGCGCCGCGATCGGCGAGGCGGAACACGATGAAAATGTTCGCGTCATTGTCTTGACGGGCGCGGGGCGCGGATTCTGTGCGGGCGCGGATATGTCGCTACTGAGCACGGTCGCGGAGAAGGGACTCGACGAAGCGCAGCGGGCCCAAGCAGTGCAACCTGCAAGCAGCGGCGGCGAGGGAACGCGAAGGGACTTTCGGAAGAAATACTCCTACTTCCCGGCGGTCACAAAACCCGTGATTGCGGCTATCAACGGGCCGGTTGTGGGCTTGGGATTGGTGATTGCATTGTATTGCGATATACGTCTTGCCTCGGATGCGGCTCGGTTCGGGACGGCTTTTGCGCAGCGCGGGCTGATCGCAGAGTACGGAATGGCGTGGATGTTGCCGCGACTCGTGGGACACGCGAACGCGCTGGATTTGCTGTTTAGCGCGAGAATGATCGATGCGGCTGAGGCGCTAAGAATGGGGTTGGTGAATCAGGTTTTTCCGCGTGAAACTTTTCTGGAAAACGTGCACAAGTGCGCGGCGGACCTGGCGTCGAGCGTTAGCCCAAGGTCGTTGCGCGTGATTAAACGGCAAGTGTATGACGCGATGTTCCAGACGCTGGCGGAATCGTTTGAAAGTTCCGAGCAGGAAATGCTGGCGAGTCTGCAGTCCGAAGACTTTAGAGAAGGTGTGGCACACTTTATCGAAAAGCGGGCTCCGGTATTCACCGGGAAATAGAGAGAGTTATGGACTCTCGCCGCCCGGCTAAGTCGGACGACGATTTAAACGCGGCGTGGAGAGCTCGGATGCTCTGATCGTTTTCGATCAATCCAGGCAGGCTGTGTTCGAGCACGGCTTCGCCTTGATACTCATCGAACTCCGCAGCACTAGTGAAACTGAGAGGTGGTTGGGTTAATCAAGACAAGGCATGTACAATGTTACATGCCTCGTGGCTGTGCGAAATAGCAATTCGCCAGCCACACCCTCGCGAGCCCCGCTTCATGTTCTTGAATGTCGTTGATTTCACAGGCGTTCGCGACGCATTGGATTTTCAGTATGGACAGATGGGACAGACATTCCTGTTTGTCTCCTGCTTGTTTTATCTGCTTGTTTTATCTGCTTGTTTTATCTGCTTGTTTTCTGAGCCCTCAAACGAAGGGATTCTCCACGGGAATCTGAAAGTACTTCTGTCCTGCATTTAGGTCTTCGGAGAGAATTCGTCGGCATCCCCCGCGTTCGGCTGCTGCCACTATCATTCCGTCGTAGAAGTGAATTCCATAAGCCGCTCGCGCCTCGATCGCCCGACGCACAGTGCCACGATCCAACGGCACCAGCGCAATCGGACTCAGAATGTCCAGCAGCTGCAACAAATCCTCTGGCCGTGCCGGCGGAGAAAACTTATGTAGAAATATCGTGGCGAACTCCGACAATACCTGCGTCGAAGCCGCACCCTCCCCCGCAATCGCTCGCCTCACGATATCTTTCGCGATTCCCTGTTTCCGCGGATCGGTCGAAACGTAGGCATACACCAAAACGTTGCTATCCACAAAGTCAGGACCGGTCATGCAGGTCCTCTCTCTTCCACGTTTTCTTCCCGAACTTGAATTGGAACCGCTCGAAACTTCTCTCCAGCGCTTCCAACTCCCGCCTCTTTCGACCTGATTTGGCGTTTTCCGCCGCTAGTTGCTCAAGATGCGTTCGCACCAATCCGGTGAGTGTCGTATCTCTATCCGCCGCGATCTTCCGCACTTCCTTCACAAGCCTGTCGTCCAGCGTCAGCGTAATATTCATGACTCACCCACAATAATGGACCTCTTACCCATAATAAGGGAACTGCGTGCCGCCTACAAGTTGCAGTCTGAACACTTGCTAGAAATCGCAGGGTGCATTGTCTATCTCATACGAAACAACTTAAACAAATTGACTTCATGCATGAGCCACTGGCGATCTACCAGACGCTCGACTCGCGGGGAGCAACCGGGCGAAGGCGTTGAAGTGGATGAAAAGAACGACCAGATTGCGCTTCGCAGAATCGTCCTATAAGAGTGAATGTCAAGAGAAAAATCTCCCCCGTTGGCTCGATGCCGACACCTTTTTTGGTCTCTGCATTCAGCCCAACTTGTTTTGAACGCGCACCCTCGATCCGTGAGAGTGTGGTCTTTCTCTGCAGCCGTGAGACTTTTTCTCCTCCCCACTGTGGTTCCATGTCCTTGTCGTAACGACGCCATTCGGCCTCTTGTAACTAACAAGCAGGTGCCGGTTATCCGCTTTAAATAGGCGGTAACTCATGGTCCTATCTGAGACTCGTGGCCTATAGCTTTGTTCGGTTATCCGGGGGCGCATAGGGTAGCAGCAGAGACTCGGTGCCCTAAGGCACACATGGCCTAACGATTCTGTTGATACTGTTCCCCCGAACCGAGCGTCTCAAGAACCCAAATGGCCAACCGCCAAGGATGAGATCCTCAGGGGATGGACGGACTCTCTCACCAGAGACGCTCAAGCTGCTTGTTGTTTCAAATGTTTGGCGTCGAAATTTACTCCTTTCTTCCAGACGATCAACGTGATCGCGGCAATCTTCCTGGCCAAGGTGAGACGAGCCATCGTCGGCTTCGCCCCCTTGGCCAGCAAAGCCTCGTAGAATCCGTGGAACGGTCCAGCTGAGATGCTGGCCATGGTGGCCGCACCCTTGAAGATTTTCTTGAGATCGTGGTTATGATCTTGATTCAGTCCACGAAGCTGCTGCGGTTTCCTGGAACGTTGCAACTGCCCGTCCACGTAGCAGTATTGGGCGCTGTCGTGCGTCTCCAGTCCAAGACCACTGTAGTTCCATAGTTGCCGCTTGGTGCGGAAACGGTGGGGCGTCTGAATCAGCGCCACCAACTCAGCCGCCCGAATCGGGCCGATCGAAGGAATCTGACGCAGCAATTTCGTGGCGTTATGTTTTCTGCTCTCGGCCAACAGATCCCGCCGCACTTGTTTGCGCAAACCCTGCAGGGCATCTAGCTGTTCGTAGAAGTGCTCGGCGCGACGACGCACGCCGGCTTCCAGAATCTTGCTCAACCATACCGAACGATTGCGCAGAGCGTAGACTTGTGTACCTGCACAGGGAATGGCCCATCCTCGATACAAGGCCTTGATCCGGTTCATGACCCGCGTGAGATCTTTACTGATCGTTAGATAACTTCGCGAGAGCTCCTTCAACGTTCGGAGGCCATTCTCTCCGTGGTAGACCGGTTTGACATAGCCGCCGCGCAGCAGCTCGGCGAGCTTTCGCGCGTCAATCCTGTCGCCTTTGCTACCGTCCTGCAGCAAGGCGCTCTTCCTCGGGTTGCACACCACAACCTTGGTCACATGCGGCTTCAGCAAGTCATACAACCACGCGGCCCAAGTTCCTTCTTCAAACGTGACATGCACGTCTCCGCGCAGCCCTTGGATAAACTGCAGAATGGTCACCCCCTTCGTTTCGATGATGGACTCCATGACTACCTTTCCAGCGGAATTCATCACCGCGATCGTGATCGCGTCCTGGTGCACGTCCATGCCAACACTACGTGGTCCTCCGGACTATGCCGAGTCGCATCCCCGTAGCCCATTAGACAGGCTTTCGATGAGGTTTTTCTCGACATAGTCTTGGTTCTCTCGCCGCGGCGAAGCGGCGTGAGTCGGAGTAGGGATCATGATTGCTCATGACCCCCTCCACGGATCCGGACGAGCGGATTTCCCGCATCCGGCTCGTGCCTTAGGTAATAACGCCCATGCGGCGCAGGGGATAGGGATGACAGACAGAGGGCCGAGGCAGCCAGCGTTTGATCAGGCGCCGCATACGATCCCAGAGGACGTGGCCGTTCTGGCTGCGCCGCGACAGCGCGCGATGCCAGAGCCAACCGACTTGGAACCGAAATATCCACAGCGCCGGTGTGTTCATGGGCACCCCGTAGTAACGGATGTGGCCACGCACGACCGCTTGCAACCACTTACCCTGTTCGGGAATGGGGGTATGCATACGCCGCCGAAGCTCGTCTTTCACCTCGTTCAGCTTCGCTTGCAACCTTTTGCGAATCGTCTGCCGCAGCACCGTGAATCGCCCATTGCTCCTTTTCTTCACGCAGATATGCGTAAAACCAAGGAAATTGAACGTCTCCGGTTTCCCTTCTCCACGCCGCTTCCGGTTTTCGAGCGCATACGGTCCGAACTCCAAAAGTCGCGTCTTCTCGGGATGCAGTTCCAGGTTGAACTTCCGCATTCTCTCGGTGAGTTCCGCCCGAAACTGGTCGGCATCCGCTTTGCTCTGGAATCCAACCACAACGTCATCCGCGAATCGCACCACGACAACGTCGCCATGCGCCCGCTTCCGACGCCACGCTTGGACCCACAGGTCGAACACGTAGTGCAGATAGACGTTGGCCAGAAGCGGCGATGCACTGCCGCCCTGGGGCGTCCCTTCTTCCACACGTATTCGTTTCCCATCCTCCAGCACGCCGGCATTCAGCCATTTCTGGATGAGCCGCACGACGCGCCGATCTGCGATCCTGTGCTCGACGAACTTCACAAGCCATTCGTGAGAAATTCCATCGAAAAAGCCTTTGATGTCCAGATCGAGCACCCAGTTCACTTTCCTCGTCAGCAGTCCCGTGTACAGCGCATCCAGCGCTTGATGCTGGCTTCGCCCTGGCCGGAACCCGTACGAAAAACCGAGAAAGTCCGTTTCGTAGACAGCATTCAACACCTCGACCGTCGCACGCTGGACGATCTTGTCTTCCAGCGCCGTAACTCCGAGCGGTCTCTGCCGCCCGTCGGCCTTGGGGATATACACTCTACGCACCGGCTTCGCTCGGTACGCTCCTCGCTTCAGCCTTTCGGAAAGGTCCTGGAGATTCACCTCCAGTTGCTCGCCGTAGTGCCGCCACGTCTCACCGTCCACACCGGGCGCCGCTTCCTTCTTCAGTCGAAAGTAAGCCATGCGCAGGGTCTCCAGGTTGTAGATGTGGTGCAGGAGCGCTGTGAACCGCAACTGCTTATCCTTCTTTGCTGCTTGACGTACCCTCTCCAGCGCACTTGGCGCGTCATTCCGGCTCGGTGTCCGGGACGCGTTTTGCTGTGGAGGGTTCCCTTTGGCCAACCCGTTTCCCTCCATCCCCTCCGCAGCCGGTTGTCCGACCTTGTTCGGAGACTTCGCAGGTACTTTAGGGCTGTCCGACTTCCCAGTTCCGTTCATCATCGGCGTGCGTCCTTAGACTTCCCGATGCGTCCCAAAGCAACTGCGGCCTTGGGTGGTCCTGGGATCTCCCGGTTCCCGCGTGAGGTGTCTCCGTACGTGCTCGGGGTCTCTGACCGCGCGGGATTCCGGTTCACCTCGCGATATCGGTGCACCGGATGGAGCCTTCCGCATCTCCTTACATCGTCGGCATCCCGGAGGAAAGTTCTTACGCGGCTGAATACCCGGCCCGCACGTTCCCCTGTCAACGCTTCGACGTCACCCTTGCGAGTGACTCCGCATGACTCGGGGCCGTTGTGGGTCGCTAATCCACTACTACCGTATGACTTTTTCATCACTACACCTCGCCGGTTTAACCGGCGCACAAGGAGAACCACATGGAACGATTTTTCATAGATCCACAAACACTGCAGTACAAACGCCAAGGTCCTTTAGGCCCCTACATCAACGAGTTCGCGCGACAGTTGAGCGAGCAAAGCTATTCCCGACAGTATGCGTGTCGGCAACTTCAGCTTGTGGCTGAACTTAGCCACTGGTTGCAGCAGCGAGATTTGGCTGTTAGGGATCTGACAGTGGCGAAGGTGGAGAATTTCCTCAGAAATAGAGCCCGGCCTGGACTCATCAGGCCTGGCGATGCTGCAAGTTTGAAGGCCTTTTTTGAATTGCTACGTCGGAAAGGTCTGGTCACCGCACCGCGGGTCGAGCACATCAAGAAGACAGCCATTGGCAAGCTACTAGACAACTTCAGTTTGTACCTTCGGCAGGAGCGAGCGCTCGCATCCGGAACGATAGCCAATTACGCATACTTCACCAAGAAGTTTTTGGCACGACGTTTTAGGACTGGACCGGTAAACCTATCCGACCTGAGGGCTGCCGAGGTCATGCGATCTGTTCAGCACCTGGCGTCGCTCAACGGGAAACGAGTTAGAGTGCTGACCAGTGCCCTTCGTTCTTTCCTGCGGTATGCGCGGTATCAGGACTTCATCCAATCGGATCTCGCGGCTTGTGTGCCTTGCGTGGCGAACTGGTCCGTCGCATCGATTCCAAAAGGCTTGCCGATCGGGGATCTCAACCGCGTGCTGGCCAGTTGCGACCGGAGGAGTGTCATTGGTCGACGCGACTACGCGATCCTGTTGCTGCTGGCACGCCTTGGGCTGAGAGCCGGTGAAGTGGTGTCCCTCATGCTGGAGGATATTGATTGGGAAGCAGGACATCTCACTGTGCGAGGCAAAGGCAATCGCATCGTCCAGCTTCCTCTGCCAGCAGATGTCGGGAAGGCGGTCGCTGCTTATCTGAAGGACGGGCGCCCACACTCGACACACCGCTCCGTGTTCTTGAGGACAAGAGCGCCAGCCGTCAGACTCACGAATAGCAACTCAGTGGGCTTAATCGTCAATAAGGCGTTGGCGCGTGCTGGAATCAACGACCGTAGAAAGGGTGCGCATCAGTTCCGGCACACCCTGGCGACCGAGATGCTTGACCATGGCGCGTCATTGGCGGAGATCGGCGAAATCTTGCGGCATTGCAACCCGCAAACTACCGCCATCTATGCCAAGGTGGATCTCGCCTCTCTACGACCCCTAGCACTTCCATGGCCGGGAGGTATTCAATGAACACCTTACAGAAAGCCTTGCAGGACTACCTCGCTATGCGACGTGCTCTGGGATTCAAGCTGCTTAACTATGGTCCAGCTTTATCGGATTTCGTTACCTTCTTAGCGCGAAAGCGAACGTCCCATATCACTATACGACTGGCGTTGAAATGGGCCCAGAAACCTGGAGCTCGTCCAGAAACATGGACCAACCGTTTGAACTTTGTTCGCGGTTTTGCACGATATCGGAGTGCTACAGATTCTCGGACTGAAATTCCGCCGTGGAGTCTATTGCCGTTCCGATCGAAACGAGCTCACCCGTACTTGTACACAAACGATGAAATACGATCGTTGTTGAAAGCTTCTCTTGGCTTGTCACCGAACGACGCACTGCGAAAATGGACCTTCCACGGCCTGCTGGGTTTACTGGCTGTGTCGGGTTTACGCCTCAGTGAAGCTCTTTCGCTGCGCCTGAGCGATGTGGATCTACAGAACGCAGTGTTGACGGTTCGTGGAACGAAGTTTGGCAGGTGCCGCTTGGTTCCCCTCCACGCTTCGACGCGAACTGTGCTTTCTAGGTACAAGTCCCGCCGAGATCAGTACCTCAAGGACCGACCGGCTTCTGACTTTTTCTTCGTTACCAAGCGAGGAACTCGATTGGACAAGAACAACTTCCGAGGGACGTTTTATGCGTTGTCGCGGCGGACAGGCCTGCGTGGTGAGTTCGATAGCCGTGGACCCCGCCTGCACGACTTTCGTCATCGATTCGCTATTGAAACGCTTCTGCACTGGCATCGCTCCGGTGATGATGTCGAGCGACGTCTTCCCACTCTTTCCACTTATCTCGGACACGTCCGTCCAAACGATACGTACTGGTATCTCACGGCTTGTCCAGAACTGATGGGACAAGTCGTGAAGCGTTTGGAGAGGCGTTGGAGGACTCCGCAATGAAGAGCACATCCAACTTTCCTGGTCTGTTAGAGGGCTTCTTTACCCAGCGCTTGTTGCAGCAGAAACAAGCTAGTCCACACACCATTGCTTCGTATCGTGACACGTTTCGCCTTCTGTTTCGATTTACCGAGAAACGCCTGCGCAAACCGCCGTCTCGGCTGACCCTCGAAGAAATCGACGCCCCATTGGTCACAGCGTTTCTTAACGATCTTGAGAAAAACCGATCCATCTCACCCCGCAGCCGTAACCTCCGACTGACTGCGATTCGCTCCTTCTTTCGCTATGCCGCCTATGAAGCCCCGACACATTCGGCTCAGATCCAGCGGATGCTCGCGATTCCTGGCAAACGATATGACCGTGTGGAGATTCATTTCCTTTCACAAAACGAAGTGGATGCACTTCTCAGCGCCCCTGAGCGCGAGACTTGGTCTGGCCGCCGCGATCACGCTCTGCTGATGGTTGCGATTCAGACCGGATTGCGTTTATCCGAACTGATCGGGTTGAAGCGACAGGATGTCATGATCGGTACAGGAGCTTATGTGCGCTGTACAGGAAAAGGACGGAAGGAGCGATGTACACCACTGACCAAGCAAACCAGGGGGGTATTGAAAAACTGGCTGAACGAACCGAAAAAAGTGAATACCGAGATGCTATTTCCGAATGCTCGGGGTGGTCGTTTCAGCGGTGACGGTGTGCGATACATCCTAGCCAAGCACATTGCGATCGCTTGTAAGACCTGCCCTTCCCTGCTCAAGAAGAAAGTGACGCCGCACGTACTGCGCCACACAACTGCCATGGAACTCCTTCAGGCTGGCGCCGATCGAGCTGCGATCGCACTCTGGCTTGGGCATGAATCTGTGGAAACTACCGAGGTCTACCTACATGCGAACCTCGCTCTAAAGGAAGAGATCCTTGCCAAGACGAAATCACCAAACGGCATCAAACCTGGCCACTACAAACCGGATGATAGACTCCTGGCCTTTCTGAAGAGCCTGTAGCATCGCAAAAACTATGTCGAGCAGTCAGGTGATGTAATCGGTTAAAAACTCAAGGCTAGGACAGATTTGCTAGACCGACTTCATCCCCTGCTCGACATAGTCCGGAGGTCTACGTAGTGTTGGCTATCTGGTTCTCGAGATAGCCGATAAATTTCGTACTTTCCATTATCAGGTGCTCCTTTCTTCTTGAGGCCAACGCTCAAAACTTACCTTAGAAGGGGCGCACTCTTATAATGCGTAGCAGGACGGGAAATTCTCAGGAATGCGAAAACAGCAATTCGCCAGAGACAGGTGCATGGGTTCTTCGGCTCTAGCCGCAATTGCGCTTTTTCGGAGTAGAATAAACTCATGACCCAAGAAGCCGCGGACCTTTTGAAAAAAGCGCTCTCTCTCCCCGTGTCAGAACGTGCCGACCTTGCTGGCTCTCTCATCGAGAGTCTGGACAATACGCAGGACGAATCCGTTCAAGCTGCCTGGGGCGAAGAAGTCGCCCGCCGTATGGCCGACATTGACGCCGGCGCCGTCAAGCCGGTTTTGCTTGAAGACGCTCGTCGCCGCATCTTGTCCGCTCTCGAATGAGCGCTGCCTCATTCATTCGCGCCGGACAGCATTTTCGGTAGGGACAGGTGAAGAGAAATTGCTGAAATGGAAGAATTTCTTGGTTCGACGGCCGGCAACTACATCGCACGCAGCGCCGCGTTCGGCTCCGTCGCCGCCGCGCGCGCGGCCGGCAGGGCCGACGCCGCCATTGTCAGCAGCAACATCACCGACGCGCTCAGCGCGTAAAGCATGGGGTCCATCGGGCTCACGCCGAACAGGAACGATCGCACCACATTTGACAACGCTATCGAGCCCGCCACTCCCAGCCCGCATCCCAGCATCGCCAGCTTCACACCACCGATCATCACCATCCGCGCGATTTTCCCACGCTCGGCTCCGAGCGCCATCCGGATCGCGATCTCCTGCCTCCTCATCGTCACCGAGAAGGCCACCACCGCATAGATTCCTGACACCGCCAGCGACAGCGCGCCCAGAGCGAAGGCGCCGATCAGCTCGGTGTTGAATCGCCGAGGCGTCTCGACATTGGCCAGCGCATCCATCATCGGACGCACCTGCTTGAGCGCCAGCAGTGGATCGACCTCCGCCACCGCCGCGCGCAACGTCCGCTCCATCTGCTCCGGCGGCAGCGCCGAACGCAACACGATATACCCACCTGCCGCGTTGGTCAGTTTGTCCGGCGCGTCGTTCCCGTAGAGAGACTTCGGCTGCTCGATCGGGAAATAGAACTGATCGCGGCCGGGTTCATCGCGCGACCGCTTCGTATCGCCCACCACGCCCACCACCGTCGCCCAGGGCAATCCGCTCTCCGGATTTCCCAGGTGCATCCGCTTGCCCACAGCATCCTGTCCTGGCCATACGTGCTTGGCCAGCGACTCACTCACGATCAGAACCAACGGCACACCAACCTTGTCTTGCGGCGTGAAGTACCGCCCTTCTCGCAAAGGAATCCCCATTGCCAGGAAATAGTTGCCATCCGTCAGCGTGAACGGCGCAAACTTCATCTTCCAGCTTGCTATCGACGCGCCTTCGATCGTGTAATCTGCCATCGGCACCGCTTCCGTCGCCGGCAGAGCCCCGGCCATTCCGACCGCCGCAATCCCCGGCTTACCTGCGATACAGTCGAGTACCTCGCGGTCGAACCGCTGTTCCGACGAACCCGTCATATACTGCTCAAGCGGCAGCTGATACCCAGCTACCAGCACATGGTCCGGCCGGAATCCTGGATCGACCGCCAACATCCTCTGGTAACTGCGTACTAACGCAAGCGACACGGTTAGCAGGACCATGGCGATCGCGATCTCCGCCACTATCAGCGTCGATCTCAACGACGCATGACTGGTTCCTGCACTGTTCCGTCCGCTTTCGCGCAGGTTCTCCAAAAGATCGGTCCGCATCGCTGCAAACGCGGGAGCCACGCTGCATACAGCGCCCGTCGCCACCGCAAGCAGCAAAGCAAAGGCAGCCACCGCTCCATCCATGCCGATCGCATCGATGCGGGGCATCGATTCCGGAAGCAGTACCAACGTCGTCTTGAGAGCAACTGCCGCCATGGCGAGTCCTAGTGCCCCTCCCAGCAGGCTCAGCAGTAGTCCTTCTGCCAGTGCTTCGCGCACGATCACCATGGCCCCCGCACCCAGGGCCAGGCGTACTGCATATTCGCGCCGCCGTCGGATCGCCCGAACGAGCATCAGAATCGCCACATTCACGCATGCGATCAGCAGAACGATCGCAACCGCAAGAAACAACGTCCGCAAGAGCGGCCGTGCAGAATCCGCCACCTGCTCGCGGAGCGGCGCCACCGCTCCACGGATTTTCACCGCCGCCAACTTCGCCGGGAAATCGCGCATGATCTTGTCCGCCACGCGGTTGGCATCCTCACCGCCCTGGTCTAGGCTCACGCCATCTTTCAAACGCGCTACCATATTGAATCGCCAGTCGCCCGCGTTCCCCTCCGAGACTTCCTCGGCGGTCAGGCTCATCGGAATCCACAACTGCGCCTGCCCCAGGCGCCCGGTCTCAAGCGGAAACTCGAAGTTGCGCGGCATCACGCCTACAATCGTGTAGGTCTTCCGGTCCAGCACAATTGAACTGCCCAAGACGCTCGGATCACGATGAAACCGGTTTAGCAACATCGTGTAGCCGATCACCACCACCGGCGCGTGTGCCTCGTCCTCCTGTTCGGTAAACACGCGTCCCAGCATGGGCTGCACGCTGAGCGTCTCGAACACGCGCGCCTCCATCCGTGCTGCATGGATGACTTCCGGTCGGCCCCCGCTCGAAAGCTCGTAGGTCATCCTTGTATAGCCGCCTGCGGACGCGAATGCCATCGTCTCCTTCTCATATGTCACCAACTCGCTCGCGGTCACGCTGATGCCCGTGTTTTCTCCCAAACGATCGCCCAGTGCCACGAGCCGCCCCGGATCTTGGAATGGCAAGGGCCGCAACAGCACGCCTTCCACCAAAGAAAAGATCGCTGTCGTCGTTCCGATGCCTGCTCCCAACATCACCACCACCGCTAGCACATATCCCGGCGCCTTGCTCATCTGTCGAAACGGGTAACGAAGACTGCTCAAGAATCCGTACACCGGTCACCTCCCGGATCGTTCGCTACGGTACCCAGCAACTTGCCTCTCACCTTCCTCGTCGAAACACCCACGAACCCACAACCTCATTTTGACGAGGCATTCCTCAAAGAGCTGGCTGCGAGCATCTGCTCTCACGCCTCAGCACGATACTCACCGAGTCGATCTCCCAATTGCTTCAGGCTTTCAACAAACCAAAGATGGTGCCCTAGGTTCGCTTCGAGCGCAAGACGACCATTCCCATAGCTCAACTCCCGTTCTGTCAACTATTACCGGACATGTACACAGAACTACTTTGCAACAGTCAACGTTATGGTGTTTGGCGTGACGGTGGTTTTCTGCCTTTCGTTGCTTGGGATTTGCCACATCGGCCTTTTGCCGCGTGTGACTCTTACCTCGTACTTACCGGACTTCAGTAAATAGAGGCGTGTGACCACCAAATCGTCATCGAACGATTTGCCCGGCTCCGGCACAACGGTAGAGTAGCTCCCCCACCTCGATGTGGGGTGTTCCTTCAGGTTGCGGTACGATTCTGTGAGCGGGGGTGTCTTGCCCTGTTCGTCTCGGACCAGCTCATATCGGGACGGCCGACAAGGCCTTCCAGCCGGAATACGACGGTCTGAAACGACTTGGATGAAGTCACGCTAAACCGCCGCACGATGATTTGCTTCTTCGTCATTTGATTTGTACTTCTTTCAGGCTGATCTCTGCAGTTTTCGTCATGGCTGCAGTTCCCACAATCAGCCTGAATGTCGATTGCGAATTCGCTCGGCCAGCTCTCGCTCCGCCTGAAGCCAGTCGTCCAGGTCCCTCTCGTCTGTGCGCCCGCCTTCCAGGTATAGTTCGTAGGCCCGCTGCCGGATTTCCTCGACGCTCGGGTCGATTGCGCGCTGCTCCTAGGAGTTCTCAGCCACGATCATCTGGTTCTTGATGAGTGCACTTCCTGCTGCTGAACTTGTCGATTTCACGTCTTCTGGTCCTCCTTCTCTGATTTTGCTGGCACTACGTCTCGCTTAGTCTCCATATACTTAGAAGAATGCCTCCGTTGCAGTCAGCTCAGGTGATCTTCAAGAAATTGCCAAGTTCTCCCATTCGCCCTGGCTGCCGCCGCGGCGTCGTAGTGCGTGCCAGTGTGACGCGCGAATGCGTGATTGCACCCAGGATAACTATAGATCTCCACGTTCGGCTTGTCTGAGAGTGCGGCTTTGATTTTCGCCTGAGCATCTTTGGAAATAAATTCGTCCTCTTCAGCGAGGTGCATCAGCATCGGCGCGGTAATTGTGTCGGCTTCGTCGAGGTATTTTTCCGTGTCGCCGCCGTGATAGGCTACGGCAGCTTCTATTTTTTCCCGCGCTGCGGTTAGAAAAGCCATCAGGCCGCCGAGGCAGAAGCCCATCACCCCGACCTTGCCCGAAGCGCCGTCTAGCTGGCCCGAGGCATGCGCGGTATCGATGATGTCGCGGACGCCTTTATCCCGGTCATAGGCGGCGTAAAGTGCCAATCCCTTTTTCCATTCCGCGTCTGACCAGTGGTTGAGATCGAGGCCCGGCTCCTGACGCCAGAATAGGTCGGGCGCGACCGCGATGAAGCCTTGTTCGGCCAGCTCGTCGCAGGTCTTGCGAATGTCGGCGTTCACCCCGAACACCTCGTGCAAAACGACGACGGCGGGGGCCGGCAAGGTCTTCGGTCGCACCATATAAGCGGCAAACG
>Ga0207067_10093_pt1 | contig 29830 bp, 22 predicted proteins | sample Alteio_BWMinCont_25_FD_153484 | JGI IMG/M metagenome (GOLD analysis project Ga0207067, IMG submission 153484) | Enriched cells from forest soil in Barre Woods Harvard Forest LTER site, Petersham, Massachusetts, United States -... | ecosystem: Environmental > Terrestrial > Soil > Temperate forest >...
AGGAGCTACCGGAACGGCAGGAACAAACGGAATTAACGGAGTGAATGGAATAACTGGACCTACCGGAGCTGTTTCTACTGTGCCTGGTCCTACAGGCCCTACCGGAGCTGCTTCTAATGTAGTGGGTCCAACCGGTGCGACAGGAGCTGCAGGGACTAATGGAATAAATGGAGTAACTGGACCTACCGGTGATGCGTCAACTGTTCCGGGACCTACTGGTCCTCAGGGAATACAGGGAGCTACCGGAAATGGTGGTGCTATTGGTGCAACTGGAGCTCAGGGAATACAGGGAGCTACCGGAAATGACGGGGCTGTTGGTATTACGGGCCCTCAGGGAATACAAGGATTAGCTGGAGTTACCGGACCTACCGGTGCTGCTTCCATAGTGGTTGGACCGACAGGGCCTACCGGACCTTCAGGGGGACCAATAGGTCCAACGGGGCCTGCAGGTAGTAACGGTAGTAATGGAACGACCGGGCCTACCGGGCCTGCGGGAGGACCTATAGGGCCTACTGGACCTGCAGGGGCTGCGGGAACAAATGGAAGTAATGGCGTAACAGGACCTCAGGGAATACAAGGTGCAACGGGGAATAATGGTACTACAGGCGCTACCGGAGCTCAGGGAATACAGGGAGCAACAGGAAATGTTGGAGCTGTTGGAGCAACTGGCGCACAGGGAATACAGGGAGTAACGGGAAATGTTGGGGCTTCTGGTACTACCGGACCAACAGGAGCTATTGGATTACAAGGTGTTACAGGGGCTACGGGTGCGGCTTCCATAGTGGCTGGACCGACAGGCCCAACCGGACCATCAGGAGGACCTGTGGGGCCAACGGGGCCTGCAGGAAGTAATGGTAGTAATGGAACGACAGGGCCAACCGGGCCTGCAGGAGGACCTGTAGGGCCTACCGGACCTTCGGGAGCGGCCGGAACAAATGGAAGTAATGGCGTAACGGGGCCTCAGGGAATGCAAGGGGCTACCGGACCTACGGGAGTTGCAGGAACAAATGGAAGTAATGGTATAACCGGTCCTCAGGGAATACAGGGAGCTACTGGAAATGCAGGGGCTACTGGAACTACCGGCCCACAAGGTTTACAGGGAGTAACCGGCAATGCCGGGACTTCAGGAACAAACGGAAGTAATGGTGTAACTGGTCCTCAGGGAATACAAGGTGCTACCGGAAATGACGGGTCTGTTGGTACTACAGGACCTACTGGAGCTATTGGTTTACAAGGTACTACCGGACCTACTGGAGCGGCTTCCAACGTTGCAGGGCCGACCGGGCCGACTGGAAATATTGGTTTAACGGGTGCTACAGGGGCTGCGGGTACTACCGGGCCTACCGGTGCAGCTTCAAATGTTGTAGGGCCAACCGGACCGACTGGACCTTCAGGTGGACCAGTGGGGCCAACAGGGCCTGCTGGCAGTAATGGCAGTAATGGTACGACAGGGCCAACGGGGCCTTCTGGCGGACCTGCAGGGCCAACTGGACCTGTAGGAAGTGCGGGGCCGACTGGTGCTGATGGATTAATTGGCCCAACAGGAGCAAATGGAATTACCGGACCGACTGGGGCTGCTTCAATTGTTGCAGGACCAACAGGACCCACTGGAAATATTGGTTTAACTGGTGCAACTGGAGCTAACGGGGTGGCAGGTCCAACCGGGGCTGCTTCTAACGTTGCAGGGCCAACAGGACCGACTGGTAATAGTGGATTACAAGGAACTACAGGACCAACTGGTAATATAGGGTTACAAGGTGCTACCGGACCTACAGGCGCAGCATCCAATGTAGTTGGGCCGACTGGTTCAACTGGTCCTATTGGGTTACAAGGTGCTACTGGTCCAACGGGTACTGCCGGTACCAACGGTGTCACGGGCGCTACTGGGGCCGCTTCTAATGTTGCCGGACCAACGGGGCCAACGGGTGCTGCAGGATTAAATGGTGTAACGGGTGCTACCGGTGCTGCTTCTAACGTAGCGGGGCCGACTGGACCGACTGGAAATATTGGATTACAGGGAACCACCGGACCGACCGGGGCTGCATCAAATGTTGCTGGGCCAACTGGATCAACAGGTGCTATTGGTTTACAAGGTACTACAGGACCAACTGGGGTGGCTGGTACCAATGGTACTAATGGTGTTACAGGAGCTACTGGTGCTGCTTCTAACGTTGCCGGACCAACCGGACCAACGGGTAGTATTGGGTTACAAGGAACTACCGGACCTACGGGAGCTGCTTCTAACGTTGCTGGTCCGACAGGGCCTACGGGAAATATTGGATTAACGGGTGCTACAGGGCCTGCGGGTATTGCAGGGACTAATGGTGTGACGGGTGCTACGGGTGCGGCCTCTAATGTAGCCGGACCGACTGGGCCTACTGGAAATTTAGGTTTAACAGGAGCAACCGGACCTGCGGGTACTGCAGGAACTAATGGCGTTACGGGTCCTACTGGCGCTGCTTCAAACGTAGCCGGACCTACCGGGCCTACTGGAAATTTAGGTTTAACAGGAGCAACCGGGCCTACTGGTACTGCCGGTACTAATGGTGCGACGGGTGCGACCGGTGCTGCTTCAAACGTGGCAGGACCTACTGGACCGACTGGAAGTATTGGATTACAAGGAACTACAGGACCAACTGGGGCCGCTTCTAATGTTGCAGGACCAACAGGACCTACTGGAAATATTGGATTAACTGGTACTACAGGAGCCAATGGAATAACAGGACCTACGGGAGCAGCTTCAAACGTTGCAGGACCGACTGGGCCTACTGGAAGTATTGGCTTACAAGGAACTACTGGACCTACTGGGGCTGCTTCCAACGTCGCCGGGCCAACAGGTCCAACTGGAAATTTAGGTTTAACAGGAGCAACCGGTGCTACTGGAGCAACCGGTGCTGCGTCCAATGTGGCAGGGCCAACAGGACCTACTGGTAGTATTGGCTTACAAGGAACTACTGGGGCTACTGGGGCTGCTTCAAACGTTGCAGGACCTACTGGGCCTACTGGAAACTTAGGTCTAACAGGAGCAACCGGTGCTACTGGAGCAACCGGTGCTGCGTCCAATGTGGCAGGGCCAACGGGACCTACTGGTAGTATTGGATTACAGGGAACCACTGGACCTACAGGAGCTGCATCTAACGTTGCAGGACCAACAGGTCCAACTGGAAATTTAGGTTTAACAGGAGCAACTGGTGCTACTGGAGCTGCCTCCAACGTTGCAGGACCTACTGGACCTACCGGAAATTTAGGTTTAACAGGTGCTACAGGAGCAACCGGGGCTACAGGAGCTGCCTCCAACGTGGCTGGTCCAACTGGACCGACTGGAAGTATTGGATTACAGGGTACTACCGGACCTACAGGAGCTGCATCTAACGTTGCCGGGCCAACAGGACCAACCGGGAACTTAGGTTTAACTGGTGCTACAGGACCTACTGGTGCTGCTTCCAACGTAGTTGGCCCTACTGGTCCAACTGGAAGTATTGGATTACAAGGAACTACAGGACCTACTGGTGCTGCTTCCAACGTAGTTGGCCCTACTGGTCCAACCGGAAGTATTGGATTACAAGGAACTACAGGAGTTGCAGGACCTACTGGAGCTGCTTCCAACGTTATCGGCCCGACCGGACCAACCGGAAGTATTGGCGTAACAGGACCAACAGGCGCCCCTTCCGTAATCCCAGGACCTACCGGTCCTACGGGAGTGGCAGGTGCTTCCAATGCATGGAATTTACCCGGCAATGCGGGGACTACTCCTGGAACTAATTTTGTCGGAACAACGGATGCAGTTGATTTGGTTATTGCTACTACCAGTACTGAACGTATGCGCATACAAGCTGCCGGTAATGTTGGTATTGGATCAAATGCTCCAGCTCAGAAACTGGATATCGTTGGCAACCTGCAATTCACCGGAGCTTTAATGCCAAACAGTTCCGCTGGCACAACAGGACAAATTCTAACATCCGCAGGCCCCGGGGCTCCTCCTACATGGCAGGCAGGTAGTGGTGGTGCGGGATGGCAACTTATCGGAAATGCGGGGACAACCGTAGGCACCAACTTTATCGGAACTACCGATGCTGTAGATTTTGCTACGTTTACTTCCAATACCGAACGTATGAGGGTCCAGGCAGGCGGCAATGTAGGTATCGGAACAACAGCACCCGTCAATAAATTGGATGTAAACGGATCTATGGCAATAGGTGGTTTTGCAGGTATTGATAACGCTCCGGGCAATGGTTTAATTGTAAGTGGCTTTACGGGAATTGGTCAGGCATTTCCATCGCAGCAACTGGATGTGTTTGGCAATGTGCAATTCAGCGGGGCATTAATGCCTAATTCTACTGCCGGTACGACAGGACAAGTGTTAACTTCTGCAGGCCCTGGCATTGCCCCTACCTGGCAAAACGGTAATCTGGCTGGCTGGAATCTGAATGGAAATGGAGGTACCACTGCAGGTGCGAATTTTATAGGTACTACAGATGCAAATGCCTTTGTTCTGAAGACTAATAATGTGGAACATATGCGAATGCTTTCTGCGGGTAATGTCGGCATTGGTACAACAACGCCTGCAACTCAACTTGAAGTAGCCGGAACTGTTAGTGTGATGGCTGGAACTGCCTCAGGGGGCCCTACAGTAGTTACCTACAACATTCCATTTGCTGGTTTGGTAAATCAACCAACTACCTGTTCCGCCAATTCCTATTATAACTGTTCTGGAAACCCAGGTATTACCTGGAGTTCAGTAGGAAGTGGAACTGTAACTGCCGTCAGTATTCAGGTAAACATTGCCGTTGATTGCAATGGAGGTTCTATTGCAGGAACTTTGAACGGAACTGGAAGCGGGAGCATAACAGATGGTGCTAATTGTGCTTGTGCTGCGAAAAATAACATTTATACCTATAGCCCACCACTGGGAAGCTACATTGTCGGAGGAGTTAATAATTTTGTTCTGACCAGTAATGGAAGCTGTTTGGGTATGAGTATCAATACAACCTGGCCTGCAGGTACCTACGCCGTAGTGACTGTAACGTATAACGAACCAGTAGTAGGGGGTCAACCAGGTAATGTAGGTATAGGTACCACAAGCCCTTCGTCAAAATTAGAAATAGATGGAGCTTTGGGAGCCACGCTGAAAATTGTGGATGGAAGTCAGGGCGCAGGTAAAATTCTGACTTCTGATGCAGCGGGTAATGGAAGCTGGCAGGCAATAGGATCAGTGGCAAGCACAGGCTGGCAACTTACAGGCAATTCAGGAACCACACCGGTTACTAATTTTATCGGTACGACTGATGCCGTTGATTTTACACTTTTCTCAGGCAATGCAGAACGTATGCGCTTAAGTGCAGCTGGCAATATTGGCATCGGTACCAGCGTTCCTGGGGCCAAATTAGAAATCGACGGAACCTCAGGTACTACTCTGAAAATTGTGGATGGGAATCAAGCAAATGGTAAAGTTCTTACTTCTGACGCTTCAGGTAATGCAAGCTGGAGTTCTTCTGCAGCAGGATCCGGATGGCTGCTTTTGGGTAATGCAGGTACCACACCGGGGACGAATTTTATTGGTACTACTGACGCGAAAGATTTTACACTGTTTACAAATAATGCAGAACGCATGCGTATCAGTTCGGCCGGGAACGTTGGAATTGGAACTACTGTACCTTCAAATATTTTACAACTTGTGAATAATCAGAATAATTCGACCATTGAAAACATCGTAAATGCAACTTCCGGAACCCTGGCAGCAGAAGTCCTTTCGCTCGGTTCTGATGCAAACACGGGCGGTACCAATGTCTTTGAATTTGGACATTTTAATTCCGGGTATACACAAATGGCGGGCTTTGACTTCACACAAAGTGGCGCTATTTTAGCCTCTGATTTGAATGGATTATCACTTGTTTCATCCAATGCAGGATCCGGACACATGCGGTTTTTTACAGGAGGACTTACTGCCGGATTTGAACGGATGCGGATTACAGCTGCCGGGTTGGTCGGCATCGGGACCACTACACCAGTTAATAAATTAGATGTAAGTGGCGGTATGGCAATTGGTTCTTATGCAGGTGTTTTCTCATCTCCATTTGATGGATTAATTGTGAGCGGCTTAATGGGAGTTGGTAAAACGAGTCCTACTCAACCATTGGATGTTACAGGCAATGTTCAATTCAGCGGGGCCTTAATGCCTAACTCAATTGCAGGTACTGCCGGACAAGTGCTTACATCAGCAGGTGCAGGCCTGGCTCCTACCTGGACCAGCGGTTCTGGAGGCTGGAATTTAACAGGCAATTCTGCAACAACAGCTGGCCCTAATTTTATTGGTACAGTAGATGGTACTGATTTTGTCTTTAAAACAAACAATTCAGAACGCATGCGGATATTGTCGAATGGGAATATTGGCATAGGTACATCAGTTGCTGTGACACAATTACAGGTAGCCGGTGTTGCCAGTGTTATGGGTGTTCCGGCCAGTTCTGGCGGTACTAATACAATTACGTATAACATTCCTGTTGGGAATTTAATCAATCAAACAGTAAGTGGCTGTGGACAAGCTGGTTCAGAATACAATAATTGCACTTCCCAACAGCCAGGTTTTACGTGGACATCAACAGGTAGTGGCACCCTTACCTCGGTTAGTATTCAGGTGAATATTGGAGTAGATTGTAATGGAGGTTCAATTGCAGCGACACTTAATGGCACTTCAAGTGGATCCGTTACAGATGCTTCAAATTGTATTTGTGGGTTCAGAAATAATATACTCACTTATACCCCGACTCTGGGAAGCCTCAACATAGGCACTTTAAATACGTTCCTAATGACCCCTCCAACTTCCTCCTGCCTTGGTCAATGTACAAATTCAACCTGGCCGGCAGGAACCTATGCAATCGTAACAGAAATTTATTCCACTCCACCTACTTCAGCTGTACCTGCCAGTATCTGCATCGGAACCACCATTCCTACAAGCCCCTTACAAGTCGTCGGACTTCCAGTCTTTGCTAACAATGCTGCAGCAATTGCAGGCGGGCTTACTGTAGGTGCTTTCTATAGAACCGGCGCAGATCCGGATCCGGTTTGTGTGGTGCATTAAAATTCTCACCATCAATAATCCTACAAGATCTTTCCGAAATTAATTCCAAGACTAAAAATCAATTCGTTGGGCGTGGAAAAGTTCGATATGGACGATCCTGAAGAGGAGGTATTATTAATACCCTGATAAGCAAACCCAAGATTTATTCTTGAAAATTCAACATTTAGTCCAATACGGTAACCCCAGCCGGAGGGTTGCACTGCAACTGAGGTACCACTACTATATTGAGAAGTATATATCCAGTTGTACACCGGCCCTCCTTCAATTCGCAAAACTTTAAGAAACCGTATGCCAAAAAGGATAGGAATTTCTACCGTGCCATAATCAAAATTTGGTGTGTTAACGGTTCCATTCGTATTGATAAAATTGAGGATACCAGACTGATAACTTACCAATACCATTGGTTTAATAAAAACAGGGCCCAGGTTTAACCTTCCCATAAATCCTGCTTCAAATCCGGAAATACTGCTCCCATTAATAGTGCTGATAGCTGTATTGCCTGGAATTTTAGTTATATCAAGCGAAGTTGTCGAACCTCCTAAACTAATACCGGTAGTAAAGGATTGTGCCTGTTGCAGAACAGGACATATAAAAAATAGAGCAGCAACCAGAATAAACGTTTTTACTTTCATGTTTCTTTGATCTGATTAGTTCTGACAAAATTAATTATTTTACTTCCTGTATATCCAGTGAGTAATTGATTTCTATGTCCTATCTACAGAAATTTATCACTACATTTACTTGATTATACTTCCATGATGGAGTTTAAAGCAGGAGAGTTACTCGACAAAATATACTTACCGGCCGATCTTCGGAAATTAAGCGAAGATCAATTGCCTCAGATTTGCAATGAATTGCGTCAATACATAATTGATGTGGTGTCCGTTAAGGGCGGACATTTTGGGGCTAGTTTGGGTGTAATTGAGTTGACAGTTGCTTTGCATTATATTTTTAATACTCCCTACGATCAATTGATATGGGATGTTGGACATCAGGCTTACGGGCATAAGATACTCACCGGGAGAAGAGAAGTCTTCCCGACAAACAGAATTTACAAAGGCATCAGCGGCTTTCCCAAACGTAAAGAAAGCGAGTACGACACGTTCGGAGTGGGCCATTCTTCTACGTCCATTTCGGCGGCTCTTGGAATGGCGGTAGCGACACGCTATAAAAAAGAAGTGGATCGCAAGGTAATTGCCGTAATAGGTGACGGCGCAATGACTGCAGGTATGGCTTTTGAAGGGTTAAATCATGCAGGCTTTGACAGCTCGGACATGCTGGTGGTCCTTAATGACAATTGCATGTCCATAGACCCCAATGTGGGCGCTTTGAGAGACTATCTTACTGACATCACAACTTCTCATACGTATAACAAAGTAAAAGACGACATCTGGCATCTGCTTGGGAAAATAAGCAAGTTTGGTCCGAATGCACAGAATATCGCTTCCAAAGTCGAAAAAGCCATTAAGACTACGCTACTTAACAGAAGTAATTTATTTGAGTCGCTGAAATTCCGCTATTTTGGGCCAGTTGATGGTCACGATGTCATACGGATGAAAAAGGTTCTGGAAGATTTAAAGGATATTCCCGGCCCTAAAATTTTGCATTGCCTGACAACCAAAGGAAAGGGGTATAAATTTTCCGAAGAAGGGGATCAGACGGTCTGGCATTCTCCGGGACTTTTTGATAAACACACCGGACAATTGATTAAGGTGGTTCCTAAAGAACCACAGCCCCCAAAATACCAGGATGTATTTGGATATACGCTCCTGGAACTGGCTGAAAAGAATCCAAAAATTATGGGAATAACACCTGCGATGCCAAGCGGATGTTCATTGAATATAATGATGAAAGCTATGCCTGACAGGGCTTTCGATGTAGGTATAGCCGAACAGCATGCGGTAACTTTTTCTGCAGGTTTGGCGACTCAGGGATTGATTCCATTTTGCAACATCTATTCTTCCTTTATGCAGCGTGCCTACGATCAGGTGATACATGATGTGGCGCTGCAAAATCTGCATGTTGTATTTTGCCTGGACAGAGGAGGGGTTGCCGGATCTGATGGCCCGACTCATCACGGGGCATATGACCTGGCATATTTCAGATGTATTCCGAATATGGTTGTTTCAGCTCCAATGAATGAGGAAGAGCTTAGAAACCTGATGTATACAGCCCAGCTGGAAAGCACCAAGGGCCCTTTTTCTATAAGGTACCCGCGCGGAAATGGTGTTATGCCTGTTTGGAAAACTCCTTTTCAAAAAATAGAGATCGGTAAAGGACGTCAGGTAACCTCAGGTCATGAACTGGCCATTCTAAGTATTGGCACCATGGGTAATTACGCTGTTAAAGCGGTCAACGAACTGGCTAAGGAAGGATTAAGCATCGCTCACTATGACATGCGGTTTGTAAAACCAATTGATGAGTCTTTATTGCATGAGGTATTCAAAAAGTTCAATAAGATAGTTACTGTTGAAGATGGCTGTATTATGGGTGGTATGGGTAGCGCTGTCCTCGAGTTTATGTCAGACAATGGCTATTCAGCTCATGTAAAACGTCTGGGAATTCCCGATCTTGTTGTAGAACATGGGGAACAAAAAGAATTGTATGCCGAATGCGGCTATGATGATAAAGCCATCCTTACTGCCATAAGGGAATTGCTTGAAACTAAAGGCAATTCTTCAAAAGCCATTTCATTGCGTATTTAACTGGCATTATTACTATATTTGAAGGATAAATCACAATAAGTATGACCATCTTTAATTTAAAAACTTCCATTTTCAGGATATTTTCAGCATTTATTATTGCATTCTTCCTGCTAAGTTGCGGTGGCAATAAACAGGATGACACCATTGCTGGTGATGAAAAGACTGCTACAGAGAAAGAGTCCAAAGACACCCTGGTTCAAAGTATTTTTTATTCTGTCCCCTCCCCTATTGAGACGGCAACTCTTATTCAAAAAACCGGCGTACCCTACAATAAGGATTATTTGAATGACATAAATAATGTATCCAAATACACGACTACGGGAGGAAAAGCGCTTGGCCTTGGAGTTTATGGAACTGACCTTAGTTTTACCAGTATTTATGATCAGACTCAGGAATCTATGCTTTATCTAAAATGCGCCAATAACTTATCAAGTGGGCTAGGTATCAGTAATGCTTTCGATCAAAGTACAGCCGACCGGATAGAAGCAAATAAAGGCAACAAGGATTCTTTACTTGGCATTATCTCTGAATCATTTTGGACTGCAGATTCCTATCTGAAAGACAATGAGCGTCCGGGAACTTCTTCTTTAATTATTGCAGGGGGGTGGATAGAAGCGGTTTATATTGCTACTAAAATTGCGGAAAGTAGCAAGAATCAGGATATTGTATTACGTATTGCGGAACAAAAATTCACCCTGGATAACATCGTGAAAATGCTTAAGAAATATGATTTTGATGCTACGATAGCAGATGTTTATAAGGATCTGATGGATATCAAATCTGTTTACGATCAGGTAACGTTAACCAAATCTGCCTACTCTACGGCCACAGATAGCAAATCAGGTATTACTACTGTGGGAGGCAAAAACCAATTGAATATGACTCCTGAACAATTAAAAACGATCAGCGAAAAAATTAACACATTGAGGACGAAAATCACAAAATAATTCATGCAAAGACAATCAGGTTTAAGATTCACTTTATTTATTGCAATCGCTTTGGTTTGGGGCTTTAGTTTTGAGGCTTCTGCGCAATGCAGATCAGTTGCCAAAAAGCAATGTTTTCCTCAACTTGCGCCTTACACACAGAATGGTCAGTTTAACAGCGTCCGTCTTGCCGGAGGAGAAACAGCGGAAGTGCAAATGACTTTTTATGCCGGTCAGAATTATCGGCTGATGGTATGTGCAGAGGGGGTATTGGGTGATGTAAGTTTCAAAGTTTCTTCAGCTGATAAACAGGAAATTTTTAACAGCAAAAAAACAGATGCCAAAATGTGGGATTTTAACGTAGCTGCTACCCAGCAATTGATTGTATTGGTTGAAGTTCCCCCCTCTGATTCTCAAACTAAAATTATCCCCGAAGGATGTGTTTCTATTTTGGTTGGATTTAAGAAATTATAAGTCCGGGTAAATTTACTGGAACACAATTCAAGATTGTGCCACCTTAAATTATTTTCTACCAAAAAGCAACAGCCTTACTTATTATAATTAATCTCTTTTACCAAGGCTCCTGTTTCATCATAGTACTTCCAGTATCCTGCCTCTTTATCCTGTTTATATTGCCCTTCATAACGAAGTTTACCGTTCTCAAACCAGGTTTTTGTAGGACCGTCTTTAATGCCATTATTAAAAAAGGTTTCACTCCAGGGCTTCCCATCACTGTACCAGCTATACCACTGACCGTCCCGTTTGCTTTTTTTATAATTACCCTGAGATTTAAGAACCCCATTTTCATACTTTATCTTTTCTTCCCCATTTTTTTCGAAAGGGTCATTGACAACCTGCTTAGCAGCAGTATCTCCGGGAGTATTGTTCTTCGAGCCAGCTGAGGGCTTATTAGAGCAAGCCATTGCAAAAATCAGCAGAAGAAAGAAACCGCCGGGAAACAGGCCAATCTCAATAATTTTACTTTTTTTCATATGCTCGTTTATTAGTTTTATCGGTTCATAGCTCAGCGCCGGTTGGCTTAAATAGGGGCCAACATCCGGTGAATGTTGGAGCCAGACTTGGTGGTGCGCTATTTACCCTCCGTTGGAAAATTTTTAGTTCTGATAAGCTTATCCTTGTTATACGTTTCTTCTTTTGTCACAATCCCTTTTTCATCCAAATATTTCCATGTTCCTGTTTTCTTTTCATCTTCATAAATTCTCACTGAGCTTGGATTTTTGTTCTTATTATAATCTGTCCAGGTTCCATTCCATTTCCCGTTTTTATAATTACCGATGGTCAAAAGATTACCGTCTATATCCCAATATTTCCATTCTCCTTCTGTTTTATCACCTATCATTTTTCCTTTGCTTTGCATGCGTCCATTTGTGTACCAGGTGGTCCAGAGCCCATCTTGTTTACCATTAATGAAGTTTTCTTCGCTCTGCCTGACACTTCCCGGATACCAGGTTATCCATATTCCTTCCTTTAGGTCATTTTTATACGTACCCTGGGACTTTTTATTTCCATTCTCAAGCCACGCAGTCGAAAGTCCTTCTTTTTTATTTGCTGCGTAATGCTCTTCACTTTTTTTATTTCCGTTTGGGTAATAATAAACCCACAAGCCTTCCAGCAGATCGCCCTTGCAATTTCCCATTTGTTGCAATCTCCCTTCTTCGTCCCAGAAAATCCATAAGCTGTCGGGTACACTTTTTTTGAAATACCCTTTCTTTAGTTTTATTCCGGATTCATAATAAAACATCCATTCACCAACGTAATTACCATCAAACACATTTCCTTCACAACGAACCTTTCCGTCCGGATAATAATAACTTTTCTTCTCACCCTGAGCTGAAACAAAAGTGCTTATTGAAATAAAAAGAAGAAGAATTTTGTTTTTCAATTCAACTGATATTATTAAAGCTATCGAACCGGTTCAAATGGTCTCCAGGATATTAATTTAAACTAATTTTTTCGCTCAGTTGTAAATTTAACCAATTGTTCCAGAGATGTTCTTGCCTCATTCGCATTAAATGTAGCCAACAGTTCCAATGCCCTGGCCTTATAAGCATTCATTTGCTGATTGGCATATTCAATACCTCCGCTAGCTGTAACAAAATCAATTACCTCTGCAACTTTTACGGAATCGTTGTTATTGTTTTTAATTATATTGATAATCTTGCGCTTCTTCATATACTCTGCTTTGCTCAATGCGTAAATAAGGGGCAGAGTCATTTTCTTCTCCTTTATATCTATACCTGTTGGTTTACCAATATTTTCTCCGGTTCCGTAATCAAACAGATCATCTTTTATCTGAAAAGCAATTCCTACCAATTCACCAAAATGCCGCATCTTTTCTATCACCGCTTTATCTTCAGTAACGGAAGCAGCTCCGCAGGAACAACAGGAGGCAATCAACACAGCTGTTTTTTGCCGGATGATGTCAAAATAAATTTTTTCATCTATGTCCAGCTTACGTGCTTTTTCGATTTGCAGCAGCTCACCTTCACTCATTTCGCGTACGGCATTGCTGACTATCCTGAGTAAATGAAAATCATTATTGTCTACCGAAAGTAAAAGGCCTCTCGACAATAGATAATCGCCAACAAGAACCGCTATTTTATTTTTCCATAGTGCATTCACGGAGAAAAAACCACGACGTATATTTGAATCGTCCACAATATCATCATGTACCAGTGTTGCAGTATGCAATAGCTCAATCAATGCAGCTCCACGATGGGTCATTTCATTCATTTCTCCGCAAAGCTTGGCTGACAGAAATACAAACAGAGGTCTTATCTGTTTCCCTTTTCGCTTAACGATGTAATGCGTTATTTTATCAAGCAGGGGCACTGAACTTCGCATGGAATCAAGGAATTTGTGCTCAAATTCCTCCATCTCGGATTTAACGGGTATTTTTATTTGATCTATGTTCAGCATCTGTAATCCGGGTTCGGTATTGGACGGAATCAGCATCTCAAGGTATTAAAATAATCTTAGAGCCACCTGCTTTTTTAGCTATATTTACCTGTCTCTCAAAAGTACTGATTTAAAAATCATGCCCCTTCGGCTCCTCCTGTTTGCGGTGATTCTTTTGATTTTTGCTCCACCTTCCTGTTCCGGGCAAAACTGCAGAAATGACCTTCAATTGATAAGAAACAATTCTGCTTCGCAAAAAACTACCAGTGCTTCCGGCCACCCATCCTTTTTGAAGACAAAAGGGATAACCTTCAATCCTGTTTTCCTGCTGCTCCGGTACAGCATGTATTTTTACCAGCAAATTGTATCCCGGCAGATTGGAGCAAACTGTATGTATGAAAGCTCCTGTTCCAATTTCAGCAAAAATACTTTCCGTCAGTTTGGTATTATGAAAGGAATACTTTTATCAGCTGATCGGTTAACAAGATGCACACCGGGCGCACTCAATGAAACGCCATCCGTATTTATTGATGAAAAACTTAAAATTATAGACGAGCCCGCTTTTTATTTCCGGTCTGCTACAGTGTATTTAAAAAATAATTAACATCTGATACTTACGCTTTTGGCCCGGCTTCAATTGACCCATCTGTTTTCTCTGGCTTTATTATCAACAACCCTTCTGCAGGATATATATTCACAAAACAAGGGATCAGATTCACGCTTTTATAATTACTTGTTAAAGGAAGAAATGTTCCTGGAAGCGGATGACTACATTGAACTCAATCCGGATATATTTAGTACGAATGATTCACTTAATTTCAACCATGCATATGTAAAATACCGCTTGCAGGAGATTGACTCTTCGCTGATCTATTTAAAACACGTTCCTCCTACTTCCCCCTTGTATGTCTCTGGAAATAACTTCATCACCCAGATATACATGAATCAGGGGAAAACGGACTCTGCTAAAAAGTATCTGGCCGCTAAAAAGAGTGTCGGGTCACCTGACATTTCTTCCGATATATTCACATTGCAATCTTCTGGTTTAGCGCTACTCGATAGGGACACTGCTGCTTACCATAAACAGTTCTATGGAGCCCTCTTTGAAAACAGGGAGCTGTTCCAGCAGCACAACACTTTAAACGAAACCTTTAATGAACTAAAGAAAGTGAAAAAAAAATCGGTCCTGGCTGCAGGCTTACTTTCTGCATTGGTTCCCGGCCTTGGAAAAATATATGCCGGAAATAACGCTCAGGGGTTCAGCGCATTTCTGTTTTCGGGAATACTTGCAGCCCAGGCGTATGAAGGGTACTACAGGGGAGGAATTTCAGATCCCCGATTTATAGTTTACAGCTGCCTGTTCAGCCTTTTTTATGTTTCCAATATATATGGCAGTGTACTGAGCGTCAGCGTCAAAAACAACCAGCTAAATTCACAGATCAATCATGAAATTACAGTCAATACCAGCATACCTCTGCGCTATTTTTTTGGTCACTGATTCCTTTTCTCAGACCCTAAAATATGCGGACAGTTTATTTAGAGCATCCAGTTTTAAACATGCCGCGGTCTATTATGAGAAAGCACTTTACGAATCTGCCAACCCATCCGTGAACAACCAACTGCTGTTCAAAAAGGCCATTTGTTATAAGCAGCAGCTGGATTACAAAGCCGAACTTGAAAATCTGCACCGGATACAGATTCAGCTTTGCAGTGATTCCTTTCGCTATGCGTGTTATTATGAAAAAAGCCTGAGCCTGTACCTTTCCAAAAACTATTCTGCAGCCGCTCAGGAAATGTTGAATCTTAACTTTTTTGTAAGGGACTCCACCTTGCGGCTGAAAAATTTATACCTGGAAATTTTAATTGATTGCCAGATGGATTTGTATGAAGAGGCTGCAGTCAATATGATTCTGTTTATGAAAATGGAAAAACTTTCTCCTGATTCAGCCATGTTGCTGAAGTTAAAGCATCCCGCATTTAAAAATATCCAAAAGGCCCGTCTGATGTCCGCCTTTCTGCCGGGTCTGGGCCAGGCCTACACCGGGCAGTATAAAGATGCCACGTTTTCTTTCCTTTTAACCGGCGGAGCTGCAGCCTATGGTATTGTGAGCGTAATTGGGCAGTACTATTTCTCAGCAGTATTTACCGGTGCAACATTTTGTTACCGCTTTTATGCCGGAGGTCTGAAATACAGTCAGAAATGTGCCCTCAATTACAATGAACAAAAGAAAAATGCCCTCATTGCGGATATTTCAGACTATTTGTCATTACATTTGAAATAATATATCACGGTGGCTAATTGATTTTTCATAAATAACGAATCATGGGTAAAAAACTATTTACACTCTGCTTATCACTGATAATGGGCTATTCATTCCATTTAAATGCACAAACGGTAAACCGTGTGGAAATTGAAGCGAAAAAAGTGGCCGATGACTATCGGGTCATACCCATTGGAAAAGAAGGACTTATTATGTTTTATGAATCGGAAGAAGGAGCAAAAGGTCACAACAAAATATGGGTGTTCTCCAAATACGATACCGACTTTAAAGAAGTCTGGACCAAGGAATTTCCGATAGAACGGGGAATGGATTTTATAAGTTCGGATTTAAACAAAGATAAACTTTACCTTTTTTTAGGCCGTAATGCGAATCAGGGAGCATCTGGCTTCCGGGATAACTCAGGTAACTTTGAAATTGTCACACTGGAAATAAAATCAGGGACAATTAAAAATACTTCAGGGACAATTCCATTCAAAGCGGACCTGAGTCAGAATTTTTCCGTGATCAAAAATCATGCTTTCTTATCTGGAAAGACTTTGCCAACAATGAGCGATGCCTGCCTGCAGGGTTGCCTTACATGCACCTTTACTCCCTGGATTTTTCAATATACCATTTTTAAATTTAAGCCTGTAATTATTGATTTTGATATTAGTACGGGAACTTCTAAAATGGTACCGAATACTGAATACAAAGGCAATTCTTTCATTATGGAATCAGAAAAATCTTTTGACGGATCCGGCATGGATTTTATTATCAAGAACAAACCAAGCAGTCAGGAACAGACCAGGTTTTTTCTGAAACGCTATTCTGAAAAAGCAGATGAACTAAAAAAGACTACAATCAAAGGGGATATCAAAAATGAACTGGTCACTTCCCGGGTTATGAACCTCAACGACAAGGAGCAGATTCTGGTGGGCACATATAAGCGGGCAACCCCTCCCAAACGGTATTTCAATCCGGCAAATAACAAAGCAATGGCAATCGGTACGGATGCAGAAGGTTTGTTTTTTAGCAAAATTGATGGCGACCAGCAAAAGTACATCAAGTATTATACTTTCAAGGATTTCAAGCAGTTCTATATTTTGGTTACGAATTATGGAAACAAACAAAAAACTCAGAAACAAATAGAGAAGGTTAAGAAGAAAATGGAGGATGAAAATTTTGTCCTGAACTATAAACTACTGGTACATGACATCATTGTAAAAAATGATCAATACATTATGATTGCTGAAGCTTATTATCCGGAATTTCATACAGAAAGTGTTTATGTATCTGATAGCAAAGGGGGACATTATGAAAACAGACAGGTTTTTGATGGTTTTCGTTATACACATGCCTTAGTAGCAGGCTTCAATAAGAACGGAGAAAAACTTTGGGATAATAGTTTTGAAATTCAGGATATCCTGACCATGAACTTAAAAGAAAGGGTACGGGTTCTACCCGGCGATGATGAAACAGTTCTTGTCTATGCCTTAGGGGGAAGTGTCCGATCAAAAGTGATCAGGGGCTCTGATGTTGTTGATGGGAAAACCTCAACTAAACTCGATACTGGAAAAGAAAAGGATAAAGTAAAATCCACCGGTAATTCGGATATTGAATATTGGTATGATAACTACTTTGTATCCTACGGGTATCAAAAGATTGAAAATAAGGAGGCCAAGACCCGTGCTGAAAAGAAAAGAAGGGTCTACTTTTTTAACAAAATCGCATACCAATAAAAAATGTCTTCTTCCAGGGGTTTGACATGCCTGCTTTCTGCTTTCTTATCATTGACGGGATCTTTTGCCCAGAATCTTTATCAACCATTTGAATTTCCAGCCCAAATACCCTCTCCTTACCAGGTGGACGCAATTACTATTTACAACAAATTACTGTTTTCTACAAAAAGTAAAAAAATATCAAAGGATGAAATTGCCAGGTATTGCGAATTTATGTCTTTCGGAAAAAAGAGTTGCTTTACGTCGGGGCACCTGTATTGTAATTGGGAAAAGGCCGAAAACTATTTAAACAATGTATTGCACCAAATCCTGCCGGATTCGTTGAAAAACAGGAAAAACATACATGTATATTTAACACGTGATGCCGATTTCAATGCCTACTCCATTTATGATGGAAGTATATTTTTCAATATTGGCAGTTTGGCGGAAATTCCTGATGAAGCCACAACTGCATTTATACTCGGACATGAAGTAGCTCATTACCTTCACAACGACTCTTACCGACAGTACGAAAAAAATGTTATTGAAAGCAACCGCTCCGATTTTAAATCCAAATCCGTGGAAATATCTTTTGCCAAAGCAGATTACTCCAGAGAAGCCGAAAGAGATGCTGACAGCCTTGGTTATTTGTTTGCCTCAACCGCCGGGATCCGGCTACACGACATGCTGACCTTTTTCTATGAGGACCTTATCCAGCAAAACATCTCCGAAAAAGCAAATCAGCGGAAACACATTTTGAATGTTGGTTCCAAAAGAGACTCTGGTCTGATTGCCAATCAAAAATTAGTTCACGATATGCTGCTTGACCACCCCGTTTCAAAAGAGCGGATTGACTTTCTTACAAAACTGGATCAGACAAACCGGAATAAAAAATACACGAAAGGGTTTTCGGTTGATAACCAGTTATTCAGGTCTCTCCAACAACAAGCCAGATACGAACGGCTGAACACCTGTATACAGAATCTTGATTTCTACGATTGTGTTCTTTATGCATTCACGTATTATCTTTATCAGCCGGACAACGCTAACTATCTGTATTTTATGCTTGATGGCATTCGTAAACTGGTTGCCACCGAAGACGAGTACGAAAAAAAAGGATTCTTAACTCAGCATTTGAAGAGCTATTTTAAATCCAGGCAGGGTGTTTTGCATAATCTTAACCTGTTGTTTACAGACAGTACGGCTATGGGCAAAATAAAAGATAAAGCCCTTGCTGATACATCAACTGTAGCTTTTGAAAATTACGAACAAGCCTTCGGGTATTTTTTAAAAAAGTCCCTGGCACTGGGATTCAATGAGGCTAATCTCATTGCTGCTCAATGGAATTTCAATCAGGAGGCCCTGCGGAAAAATTATTGCGAAATGTACCTCGAAAACCCTGCTGCAAAGTATAAGGAATATGCGACTCAGTTGATGAATAACGGCCTAAGTAACAGTTTAAAGCCTAATGCCAATGAGCTTTTCGTAATAAATTACCTGAACGAAGAGGAGGAATACAACGATGGTGTTTACAAACGCTTCATCGCCTCAAATGAAGAATCACCTGGATTTCTGAATGAACTGGGAAGGCAAATGAAAAAAAAATATCCGGATAAACAGTTTCTCATTCTTGACAGCCTGAAAGAGAAAGCCTTTGATAAATACAATAAAATGGGCGTACTGATTGAGCTTTCCTTTATGTTAAATGGGAAAAACGATAAATCAAAAGAAAGGAAAAACGAAGTATATTTTGACGGAGGATCATCCGCGGAACAAAAAAGTAATAAGCCCGACTTGTTTACACTTGATCAGGGTTTATGGTATTTTTTTAAAGAGCATAAAATTGCCAGATTGGAATATGTATCAACTTCCACCTATGAAAATAAAAAAAGAGCCAGGCGTCAGGAGGAAAATTATTTGCAGATTGGCTATTTCTGTTTTGATATCCACGATGCTAACAGGATCCGGCATACTGAAAAACAATATAAATTAAAGGATTTGGACATTTCCGGAAGGTATCCCAAATATGTTATGGAACTGATGGAATCAAGATAGAGATTCCGCCTTATTCTTATTTGCCAGCTGTCCACACGCTGCATCAATATCCTTCCCTCGGCTTCGCCGGATATTTACAATCAGTTTATTCTTCTCCAGATGCCCTACAAATGCAGCCAACCGCGCCTCAGTAGTTTGCTCCAACTCCCCGGCTTCTATGGGATTGTATTCGATGATATTGATTTTGCTTGGTACACGTTTCCAAAAATTGACCAATTCCTGTGCGTCGTTTATGGTATCGTTAAAATCCTTAAATACGATGTATTCAAATGTCACTCTGGTTCCTGTCTTTTCATGGAAATAATTCAACGCTTCTGCCAAAGCATCCAGTGAATTCTGTTCATTAATCGGCATGATCTTGTTCCGCTTTTCATCATTTGCAGCATGCAGTGAAAGAGCAAGGTTAAACCTCACCTCGTCATCCCCCAGTTTTTTAATCATTTTGGCGATTCCGGCTGTTGAGACTGTGATCCGCTGAGGTGACATACCAAGGCCTTCAGGTGATGTGATTTTTTCAATTGACTCCAATACGTTTTTATAATTGAGCAGGGGTTCTCCCATGCCCATGTAAACAATATTGGACAGGGGAATACTGTATTTTTCAAGAGCCTGATCCCGGATCAACACAACCTGATCATAAATCTCCGCTGCATCGAGGTTGCGCAGCCGGTCCATTCTTCCGGTTGCACAAAATTTGCAGGTTAGGCTGCAACCTACCTGTGAAGATATACAGGCCGTCATGCGCTCGCTCGTTGGGATCAATACTCCTTCAACAATATTACCGTCATACAAACGAAATGCATCTTTAATGGTACGATCCCTGCTTACCTGAAAATTGTCCACTGCAACTGCCTGGATGACAAAGTTTTGTTCCAGCAGTTCCCGGATGTCTTTGGAAAGATTGGTCATTTCAGCGAAACTGTGGGCAGATTTTTGCCATAGCCATTCATATACTTGTTTGGCACGGAAGGGCTTTTCTCCTTTTTCGGTGAAAAAGGTTTTTAGATCTTCTACTGTTAATAACCGTATGTCCTTTTTAGTACTCATTTTGCTCCCCAAAGTTAATCATTTGTTAGCTTTGGATTTATGTTTATATTTGCATAAGTATTTATATAAATATTTATATATATGGACTACCTGAAAGATTTGAATGAATTAGCACTTGGTTCCCGTTTAAAACGCCTGAGTGACACCATTATGCGTGAGGTGACAATTCTTTACCAAAAATCCGGCATCGATTTTGAACCTTCCCTGATGCCTGTGTTTAATTACCTGAGCAATAATAAGGAAGCAGGAATTACGCAAATAGCAACTTCCCTCAGCATATCTCAACCGGCCGTTTCTCAATTTATAAGTACCCTGACAAAAAAGGGTTACGTAAAACTTTCCATCGACAAGATAGATACCCGGAAAAGAAATTTGCAGCTCACCAATAAAGGAAGAAGTCTGTTAATACAGTTAAAGCCAATATGGGAAGTGATTGCGGCTGAGGTAAAGGTGATGGTTATTGAATCAGAGCCTAACCTGCTGGATGCCCTGAATAAATTTGAAACCAATTTCATTAAAATGAATTTCAATGAGCGGGTGCTGAACAAAATAAACCCGGAGGGGAGTGAAGTTGTTAAAATTGCAGAGTACAGGGATAAATATAAGGATGCCATCCGGCGGTTAAATTATGAATGGCTGGAAAAATATTTCACGGTGGAGCCAATTGATGTACGCTCGCTGTCAAATCCTCAAAAGGAAATTATTGATAAGGGTGGTTATGTGTGTTTTGCTGTGATGGGTGAGGAAGTGGCTGGTACTGCTTCTTTGCTGAAAGTAAAAAATAATGTTTATGAATTGGGAAAGATGGCTGTTACTGAAAAATATCAGGGGAAAAAGATTGGGCAGAAGTTAATGGAGCATTGCATTGAAAAAGCAAGGGGACTTAAATCAAAAAAAGTGATCCTGTATTCCAACAGTAAACTGGCTGCTGCCATCAATCTTTATTTCAAAAACGGGTTCCGGGTGATTCCTATGGAGGAGTCTGTTCCTTATAAAAGAAGTAATATTAAAATGGAACTCTTATTGAATTAAAGGAGCATGTATATTTGTACACTACAGTACAAATTTAAGAATCCTTTATGAACAGATACATTACTGCTGATTCTATATTCCCTGTTTCAAGCTCTCCTGTAAAGGATGGTGTGGTAGTATTAAATGATACCGGAACAATTCTTGATTTGATTGATCCTGTTCTGCAGCCCATAGGCCCCGAATTCAAAACAGCCATTGAAAAGCACTCAGGTATCATCTGTCCCGGTTTCATAAACACCCATTGCCATCTTGAATTATCCTGGATGAAGGGAATTATACCAGAAAGGCTGGGGATGGCCGGGTTTATTAAAGGTCTTATTGCTGCACGAAGAGCCTATAATCACGAAATGGCTTTAACAGCTATTGAAAAGGCTGAAGTGGAAATGATTAACAATGGGATTGTCGCCGTAGGTGATATCTCCAATAACGATTCTACTTTTGCCCAAAAAGGAAAAAAAAATTTAATGTATCATACTTTTTTAGAGGTTTTTGATTTGGATACTGCAAAGGCAGAACTGGTTTTCAATGCTGCAATTAAGCTTTTGGCCTTGTATCCAATGGAAATGCAGGAACATAAGGAAAACCTGAAGCACAAGACAGATCTGCAATTCCCAGACCCAAAAAATATTTCCATTGTTCCCCATGCCCCCTACTCTGTCTCAGGGAATCTTTTTAAACTAATAGGACAACAAGCTGCTCAAACCAATTCACTGATAAGCTACCACAGTCAGGAAAGCCCGGCAGAAAGTGAATTGTTCATCAGCAAGAGCGGAATGCTGTTTGATTATTTCAATTCGCTGGGTATGAATCTGGACTACATTGAAAAAACTGGGCTTAATTCACTGCGTTCAACGCTACCCTGGTTTTCAAAAACCAATAAAACTTTGCTGGTCCATAATACTTTTTCGGACAAAAAGGATATTAAGTATGCGCTAGATTATTTTACCCAACAGGGAAAAAAAATCGGTGATAACCTGTTTTTCTGCTTTTGCCCAAATGCTAACCTGTATATAGAAAATCGATTACCTGAATTCAATTTATTCATAGAAGCAGGAGCCCAATGCACCATTGGAACTGATAGTCTTGCTTCTAATCATTCGCTTTCAATTCTGGATGAGCTAAAGGTCATTTCTAAAAGTAATCTTTCAATTCCTCTTCAAACACTTTTGAAATTTGCTACTTTGAATGGGGCAAAATTCCTGGGATTTGACGGGGAACTGGGTAGTATTGAGAAAGGGAAAAGGCCGGGTTTGAATCTTATTAGTGGTGAGAACCTGAATAAAGGCTTCAATGTGAAAATGCTTAGTTTATCTAAAGACTGTCTTGTAAAAAAAATACTCTAAAACAAAAAAATTAAGCAGACGTAAAGAGCATCAAAGAAATTGGTTAGCCGGTGGGTTAGCGGCTCAGAGTCTGAGCCCCGATTTATTTGCAGCGACGAACGATGCTTAATTTTCCTTCAGCAACGCCTCAGCAATAAGCAAATCCTGTGGATTTGTTATTTTGATATTCTCAGAAGTCCCTTCAATCAAACGTATGACTCCGCCATTCGATTCCACAACAGAAGCATCGTCCGTAAAAGTAGATTTGTATTCCTTCTCATAAGCCTTTTTCAAAAGTTCTGTCTGAAAACACTGAGGCGTCTGAACAATACGATACAGGGAACGATCTACAGCCACACTAACAGCAGAATCAATTTTCCGAATAGAATCTTTAAGCGGAACAGCAGGCACTGCAGATCCATAAATTTCCGCTTCAGCGTAAGCCGCTAAAATTGTACCGGTACTTACCAGAGGCCGTACAGCATCGTGAATGGCTACAAGTCCGGGTTCAGTAATCAGTTCCAGTGCATTCTTCACCGAATGGTACCGGGTTTGTCCTCCTTTGACAATCTTAACAGGGATGTCAAATTTATAATCGATACAGAGCTGAGCCCAATATTCTATCTGTGAATCTGGCAGGACAAGGATAATCTCCGGATGAAGGCCACAAGTGTATAATTTGATCAGGCTGTGCATGATAACCGGCCGGCCTCCCAACTCTAAAAACTGCTTGGGAATTTCAGAATTCATTCGGGTACCACTACCTCCCGCAACTATGACGGCGAAGAAGCGCATTTAAATGATCAGCATCGCATCACCGTAAGTGAAGAATTTATATTTTTCTTTAATTGCTTCTTTGTAGGCTTTCATGATCAGGTCATACCCTCCAAAAGCACTTACCATCATCAGCAACGTTGACTCCGGAGTATGGAAATTAGTAATCATGCAGTTGGCGATACTGAAATCATAAGGAGGAAAAATAAATTTATTTGTCCAGCCACTGTAGGGTTTCACAAAACCTTCTGTAGAAACCGAGGTCTCAATGGCACGCATGGAAGTTGTTCCAACACAACAAACCTTACGTTTTAACTCAATTCCTTTATTAATAATATCACATGCCTCCTGTTTGATTTCAGCCTGTTCTGAATCCATTTTATGTTTGGTCAGGTCTTCTACTTCAACCGGACGGAAGGTTCCAAGTCCTACATGCAGGGTAATGTGTGCAAAATGCACCCCTTTTAACTCCAGTTTTTTCATCAGCTGTTTGGAAAAATGCAAACCTGCAGTCGGCGCTGCAACTGCACCCTCTTTCTTTGCATATACAGTTTGATAACGTTCCACGTCGTCTGGTGTAGGCGGGCGTTTGATATATTTGGGTAATGGCGTTTGTCCAAGCAACTCCAGTGTTTTCTTAAACTCTTCGTAGGGGCCATCAAATAAAAAACGCAGGGTACGTCCGCGGGAAGTAGTATTATCTATCACTTCTGCTACCAGCAAATCATTTTCTCCGAAATACAATTTATTGCCAATACGTATTTTACGTGCAGGGTCAACCAAAACGTCCCAAAGCCGGCTTTCGCGGTTCAGTTCACGCAGCAGGAATACCTCAATTTTAGCTCCTGTTTTTTCCTTATTGCCCCACATGCGGGCAGGAAATACTTTGGTGTCGTTAACGATTATCACATCTTCGTCACCAAAATAGGTAAGCAGATCTTTAAAAACCTTGTGCTGAATTTTTCCGGTTTTCCGGTCTATCACCATCAAACGGGCTTCGTCACGATTTTTTGCGGGTGTATCGGCTAATAATTCTTTGGGTAAATTGAACTTGAATTGGGATAATTTCATATGAATTTGTCGTTTTTATCCGCAGATCTCAGATAAAGAGCAGGTAAAACACTTGCTTCGATCATTTAACCTTACGGGATTAAAGATTTTTGTTAAAAGGAGCGCGAAGATAATCAATCTGAAGGCCGATGTCCAGTTTTTTCGCAACAAAATTACAATCAGCCCTGAATTTTTTTTTCAAAAGCTTCTATTTCCTGTGCCTGTTCAATTCGAAATTCCCCGATCCGGGTCCTGCACAAAGCAAAAACGTAAGCTCCACTGTTCAAACTCAACCCAAAATCACGGGCAAGGGAACGAATATAAGTGCCTTTACTGCAAACTACCCTGTAATCAACATAAGGCATCTCAATTCGGGTAATTTCAAAAACCGAAATAGTAATGGTTTTAGGTTGCATTTCAGGTGCCTGGCCTTTCCGGGCCAGGTCATAAGCTCTTCTTCCTTGTATTTTCACTGCGGAAAAAACCGGGGGAATCTGTTGTAAGATACCTGTTAATTTTTTGGCGGCTTCGTAAATTAGTTCCGGTGTAATGTGTTCTATTGGGTAATTTGCATTTACCTCCTGCTCCATGTCAAAACAGGGCGTGGTTGCCCCCAGAAAGAATGTTCCGGTGTATTCTTTTTCCTGTGCCTGAAATTCTTCTATGCGTTTGGTGAACTTACCTGTGCAGAGTATTAAGAGTCCGGTTGCTAACGGGTCGAGGGTTCCGGCATGGCCAATCTTTAGTTTGAATCGTTCGCTACACGCTTTTTCGCTTCTGTTAATAATACCCTTCACCTTATTCACTGCATCAAACGAAGTCCAGCGAAAGGGTTTATTTATGAGGATTACACGTCCTTCGAGGAAGCTGTTCATTAAAGCATTGCCAGCTTATAACCCGACAGTGACAGGATGATAATAATAAGCCCCACTATTATCCGGTAATACCCAAACCATTTAAAGCCATGTCTGGTAAGGAATGTAATAAATGAACGTATAGCCAGCATAGCGACAACAAATGCCAGGAAATTTCCCAGGGCCAGTAATTTTATTTCATGCCCGCTAAAAGTCCCTCCTCCCAGTTTATAAAAATCATACAGCTTTTTACAGGTAGCCGCGAACATAGTTGGAACCGCCAGAAAAAAAGAAAATTCAGCTGCCGTTTTTCGGTTTAACTTTTGGGTTAACCCCCCTATGATAGTTGCCGCGGAGCGAGAAACACCTGGTATCATGGCAATGGTCTGAAAAAAACCTATGATCAAAGCTGACTTTTTGCTCACTACCTCAAGCCCTGAGGTTTCCGTTTTCTTAAACCATTTGTCCACAAAAATCAGAATGACTCCTCCGGTAAATAAAGTGATTCCTACCACCAATACATCTTCCAGCAAGGCATCAATACGCTTGGCTAACAATAGTCCTAATATAGCAGCAGGGATAAAAGCAACCAACAACTTAATATAAAAATCAATGCTTTTAAAGAAGCTTTTCCAATACAACACAACTACCGATAATATCGCACCCAACTGTATGGCTACAGTAAAGGTTTTAGTAAAAGGAGCAGAAGCAATCCCCATCAGAGAAGAACCTATAATCATATGACCGGTAGATGAAACGGGCAAAAATTCGGTTATTCCTTCAATAATTGAGAGAATAATAGCCTGGATAATGGACATTTTTAGACGTCCTTGGCTTTTTTCATAACAGACAGCATCACAACCGCGAAGCCGGAGAGCACTACAATCGGTGCTAAAGTGATCCTGCGAAAGTTAAAAATGGCCGGGTTGTATATCTTGGGATCGTCCGAGCCCCCACCGGACATTAATATAAATCCAATAATGATCAGAATGACTCCAGCCATCAATAGCTGGTAATTCATTTTTCCAAAGGCAAAGCCCTCTTTTTTTCCGTTAATCATGCTGCAAATTTAATAATATAATTCATCTGTTCTCAACCTCAGGTATTTTCTCACGGCCAAAGCTGTACTTATTGCCCCTATGGCTATCCCCATCAGCACCACAAGGCCAAATAAGGATGCCAACATCTTTACATCCTGCACGACAACCAGTTCCGGGATCTGCCGTCTTGAAAACCAGAGCGTACCCATCAATAGCAGGATAGCTATAATGGAACCATAAATACCCTGACGAACACCTTTTAAGATAAAAGGCAGACGAATAAACCCTTGTGTAGCCCCAACAAGCTGCATGGTTTTAATGATAAACCGTTTAGAATAAATGGAAAGCCGTATAGTATTGTTTATCAAAGCCAGAGCAATGACCATCAGCAAGGCACTGAATGCAAGTATCACAATGGCAACTTTATTCATGTTCTCATTCATCCTGCTGACTAAGGCTTTTGGATAAAGTACTTCTTTGACAATTCTGTTTTCCATCAGTTTTTGCTCAATCCAGGTAAGGCTATCTGGTCTTGCATAGTCTGCTTTCAGGCGGACATCAATGGAAGATTTCAGGGGATTATAACCAATAAATGCAACAAAATCTTCACCCATGTCGTGTTGAAGGGTTTTGGCGGCCTCTTCCTTTGAAATATACTGGGTTGATTTTACCCATTCTGTGGATTCAAGCATTTTCTGAAGCTTGACGATGTCTCCTTCTTTGGCAATATCGCTCATGATGAGCTGAAAACCTATGCTTTCTTTAAAATGATCGGCAATTTTCCGGGTGTTCAGAATAATAAGCCCTACCATCCCAAGCATAAACAATACAAGGGAAAGACTTACTACTGTCGTCGCGGAGGAGGAACGCAACCTGAGTTGGGAATAGTTGACGGTAGCCATTTAATTAATTTCTGCAGGTGCTGCAACGCACATTCTTATAAGTTTTGGTCTTTGTAAGCAAAAGCATTCCGCCAGAAGTAAATTGCAGATCGGTTAATTCTTCCGCTTTGTAAAGAAGGTCGTAAGTAAATGTTCCAGCGGCAAAATAAGTTCCGGTAAGTTTTATTCTCAGGGATTTATCATTAAAAACCCATGTGCCTCTGCGCAGATGAGGTGTTCCGTTTCCGCACACCAGCAACCCTCTGGGCTGACGAACTGAAAGTTCAACTGTTCCGTTTTCATCAAAGGTATAAGCGTAATATACATGCGCCGTGTCGGCAAGTGTAATCGCCCTCAGCCTGATCAGTGAATCAGGGAATGTGCCATTTTCAGTTATCCACGTTCCCTGGAGGGTTTTGGCGGAGAGATTTGCCTGAGCATGTAAAGAAACTGCTTGAATAAGCAAAAAACAGGACAAATATAAAAAGAGGAGATTCAAACCCTTGCGCTTCATAAGCTAAAGGTGCGAAAAGAATTCTAAATTTGTCCTGCATTTTTAGCATTTATATAGTATGGAATATAATTTTAGGGAAATAGAAAAGAGATGGCAGACTGATTGGGCTAAAAATAAGCCGTTTAAGGCGGAGGCTAATTCTACAAAACCAAAGTATTATGTGCTGGATATGTTCCCCTACCCGTCCGGAGCCGGATTGCATGTTGGTCACCCGCTCGGGTATATTGCTTCTGATATTCTGGCAAGGTATAAACGTCTGAAGGGTTTTAACGTTCTACATCCTATGGGTTTTGATTCATTTGGGTTGCCCGCAGAACAGTATGCGATTCAGACCGGACAACATCCGGCTATTACTACGGCGCAAAACATAGGGCGTTACCGGGAGCAATTGGATAAAATGGGGTTTTCTTTTGACTGGGACAGGGAAGTCCGGACTTCTGACCCCGCTTATTATAAATGGACACAGTGGATTTTTATCCAGCTTTTTAATTCCTGGTATAATCCGTTCACGAATAAGGCAGAACCCATTGAAACATTAATTGCTGTTTTTGAAAAGAAAGGCAGCGAAGGTTTTACTGCTGAACAATGGAAAACTTTTGATGAAAAAAAACGCAGCGCAGTATTGATGGATTTTAGGATGGCCTATCTGGGAGAAGCCTTTGTAAACTGGTGTCCTGCTATGGGCACGGTACTTGCCAATGATGAGGTGAAAGATGGTGTAAGCGAACGGGGCGGATACCCGGTAGAGCGCAAGCTGATGAAACAATGGAGTATGCGTATTACTTCTTATGCCCAGCGCTTATTGGATGGTTTGGAAAAAATTGACTGGACGGAAAGTCTAAAGGATTCCCAAACGTATTGGATTGGACGGTCAGAAGGAACAAGTATAAAGTTCAAAAATTTAGATGTACTTAGGCCAAAGGCCGTAGAACATCTTATGCCGCAAAGCGGGGAAAAGTTTGAAATCGAAGTTTTCACTACCCGCCCAGACACTATATTTGGCGTAAGTTTTATTACACTTGCTCCGGAACATGAACTGGTAGAAAAAATTACCGCACCGGAATTTAAAAAAGCTGTTGAAGAATACATAACACTAACCAAATCCCGTAGCGAAAGGGAACGCATGGCAGAAGTGAAAAAAGTAAGCGGGCAGTTTACAGGAGCTTTTGTAAAACACCCGTTTACTGGAAAATCAATTCCTGTCTGGATAGGAGATTATGTACTGGCTGGTTATGGTACAGGAGCCGTGATGTCAGTTCCGGGGCATGATTCCAGAGATTATGCTTTCGCCAGGCATTTTAATTTACCTATCCCTGAAGTAGTTACTGGTGGTGACCTGACTAAGGAATCCTACGATGCCAAAGAGGGTAAACTGATCAATTCGGATTTTTTGAACGGGCTGGATGTTAAAGCTGCTATTCATAAAGCAATAGAAGAAATCGAAAAGAAGAAGATTGGAAAAGGTAAAATAAATTTTCGCTTACGTGATGCCGTTTTCGGACGACAACGTTATTGGGGAGAACCTATTCCAATCTATTATAAAGATGGAGTTCCATATGCCTTACCTGAAAAAGAATTGCCTTTGGTTTTGCCGGAAGTAGATAAGTTCTTGCCAACTGAAACCGGTGAACCACCGCTGGCAAGGGCAGCAGGT
>Ga0207067_10094_pt2 | contig 29657 bp, 34 predicted proteins | sample Alteio_BWMinCont_25_FD_153484 | JGI IMG/M metagenome (GOLD analysis project Ga0207067, IMG submission 153484) | Enriched cells from forest soil in Barre Woods Harvard Forest LTER site, Petersham, Massachusetts, United States -... | ecosystem: Environmental > Terrestrial > Soil > Temperate forest >...
ATATTAAATCGTGTATCTACTTCTTCATCTCTGCTATTAAATCTGAAATCAAATTCATCACAATATTTTTGTAGATGCTTACGACTAATTACGTAGTAAGTACCTATTATCATTCGTTTTAAATGTGACCATGCATTTTCTACTGCATTTGTAGTTGCTTCACCGTTAGTATATTGTCCTCTACTATGATCTGTATAATGATGTTGATAGTCTTCATTTAAGCCCTTATAGGCCATCCATTCATCTGTTTTAATAGTTGCTCCTTGTTCTATTGTATTATATAGAATGGGTTTAATAGTCTCTCCTTTTGTATCAGCGATAACCATTGTTTTAATATTGCCATTATCCTTTTTAATACCTAATACAGGTGTTTTATCCTTAAAGCTTCTACCTTGGCTATTCTTTACTTTCTTATCCCAATGTCTGTTTTTGTTCTTACCACCTACAAACGTTTCATCTATTTGTACTGATTCATTCATATACACAAAGAAGTTATTGTGCTCCATTGCATATCTAAGACGACTAAGTAAAAACCAACTGCTTTTTTGAGTGATATTTAAATCAGTAGCTAATTGATAACTACTAATACCTCTTTTGTGTACAGTGAATAAGTAGATAGCCAAAAACCATTGTTGTAAAGGTATTTTAGTGCCTTCAAATATAGTACCTGTACGAACATTAAAGTACTTATTCGTTACACTACATTTGTAACGGTTATTAGTACATTTATAAACTTTCGATTCTTCAGCAAACGGGCTAATAATAGTACCATTCCATCTAAGCCATTCAAGATGATTTATACAAGATTGCTCATCTGGAAAAGCTTTCAGAAGGTCTAATATACTTTTGAATGGTGCAGTAGATAGCATTTTGGGTAAGAGAGATTGTTTGTACCGTTGGTAGTGCCTTTAAGAGATTGTTTCTGCTATCAAAGGTACAAAAAATAACCGATAAAAACAAGTATTTTGTGTAAAAATCTTCTTAAAATGAAAAAGTATTTTTCAAATTGATTATCCGTAAATAACTACTTTTACAACCGTAAATACTATGCTTATGATTAGATAAACAGACTACACATAATATCATAAATGTAAAATGCTGCTCTAAACTACGACCTTCTAGCAGGCTCAATACAGATTATGGATGTGATATACCCAATATGGGTGTAACTAATCTTTTGTATTGAGTGGCTGTCGTAGGCCGTGAGCAGCAAGAGAATTTTGTTACACCTATTTTTTATGCTCAAAAACTACGACAATGAAAAAATTACTGCTCTTACTTTTAATAACTATATGCCACCTTTCTACTAATGCAAAAACATTTAAGTTTAAAGCATTTTCAACTGCTGTTTTCAGTACTGGTCATTCTACTATGACTAATGAGAATACCAATATATTAGTTACACTCGATTTAGATAAATTAAAGCTTGTTATTTATACAGTACCAGAAAGTAATATTGATATTGTAAAGATGGAAGAATCTTATAAAGATGGTGTAAACACAACTCATTTAAAATTTACAGGAGTAGATGAAGATGGTACTAAATGTAATGTTGAATTATTGCTGTATGGTAATAGTACTACAGATGATATTGGCACCTTGGTTGTCGGCTATAATAATATGAACTGTTGTTATAGACTGAAAAAAGATGAATAAATCTGATTGGAAGGAACTATTTCAAAAGTATGGTATAGGTATTGTGGGACTTTTAGCCTTGATAATCTACTATGTACTTGCTTTAATATTTCATTATAATACTGAATAACTAAGCACGATTTTTACTATAGAATAATAGTTGCCAAAGCTTAATTAATGACCTAAAGCTGATATATTCTATAGTAAAAATGTGCACCTTTTTGAATAATGTGAAGGGCGAAGCCCTGAGCCACGAAGTGGCGAGGGCGGAGCCAGATACAATACTTATTTTTACACAATTAAAAGACTATAGAATGAACGAAAATGAACTAAAAATTTATCACGCACTTACTGCAATAAATAGTTTTATTCTAGATGGTAAACAATTATCGTTTACAAATAATGGAGAATATATTTTACAGGATGGTGATAATACTAAACGTGCTAATTATTCTGTAAGTACAGAAGATAATAATTATGTACTTAATTTACACGGATTAAAAACAGAAGCAAATATTGGTATTTCTATTCAGGTGGTCGAGCGTTAGTACCAATAAAAGCTCTATTTTCTTTCTTAATTAATACTACTCTCCATATAGGTAGGAAATCAAATAATAAATAAAGTTTAGTAATTTTTACAAGACCAAACAACTCGTTATCTAATCGTTTTCTATCTTCTTTTATTGTTATCATAGTATAATCAATAATTAAAAAAGCTACTCATAACGAGTAGCTTCTATTATTTGAAATTAGTTGATTTGTGTAATTTGGTATGTTGGTGCCAAACAAATAATATCGATGACTATTCTAAATATTTCTTCTAAAATTGGAGACATACTAATTGTTGTGACTGGATGTACTTAAGTTAAAAATAGTTCTATTTGATTTATCAGGTGTTCGCCGCATTTTCTGATGATGCCATTAATTTCAGATTGTGTAAAAACGTCTTGGTACAGATGCAGCGATTGATTGTTTGCATCATTGATAGTCATTGAAAATCTGTATGGTTCAAACCTCCATTGTATTTTAGAAAATATATTGAAAGTATTAGTACCGTCCCTTTTGTATCCTTGAAAATAATAGTGAAACTCAAAAGTATTTATTAATGACTTCTCATTTTGAATAGAAAAAAAAGGTTTAATGTCTTCAATGTTTTGCAAGTCATATGATTTGTTATCAACGAGAATGAACAAATTTCTACCCGTAAATAGTTCTTGGATATTTACAAACTCTCCTAAAAACTTATCAATTAGTGGTAATATTAAATCATGCCCTACGTGGTTTAACGTATTCGCATTCAGTGTCTCTTGTACTGCACTATTATTATCAGTTCTTTTCTTAAGTACTTGTAATCTTTTTTTCCAATCATCATCATCTTGTATGTCTTCCCCCTTCGCAGCCTTAACTGAAATTCCTAAAGACCATTCCACCTGTTCGGCAACATAATCTATAAACGCTTCAAAATCTCCGGTATCAGCCCTGTTGAGTGCACGGAGGTAAGCAGCTTTATCATCAGACTTAATAATTACTGGAGGAAGCTCATTTTTCAATAATACATAATTCAGTAACAGTCTGGCTATTCTGCCATTACCATCGTCAAATGGATGGATGCGCACAAACTTGTAGTGCAACATTGCCGCAAGGGTGACCGGGTGGGTTTGTTCTTCTTCATTCCGGTACCATTCTATCAGCTCCTGCATTTGTATAGGGGTATCAACAGGGCTGGCATACTCAAATATTTCCCCATTTTGCAGCCTCACAGAATTGGGATATTCTTTATAGTCGCCTACCTTTATTTCGCGTCTTGTATCCTGCCCATCGTTAGTAATTGCCTCTTTCCAATAGGGTCTTACTAATATTGTTTTGTTCAGGTTTTTTATGAATTGTTCTGTTAGTGGGCGTTCCCTGTCGTTTGCATATTCTTCAATCATTTGCAGTGCCACATCATGCGCTTTCATTTCCTCATACTCTCGCATAGTATGGTTACCTTTCGTATCATCAAATATCAGCAGCAGTTCAGTTTCGCCATAAGTAAGCGTATTACCCTCCAGGTGGTTGGAATTATAATTGAATTCTAACCTGAATTTTTTATCCAATCTTTTCTGGTCTTCAGCTTTCATGGGCAAAAGGCTTTTTAGTTCTTCTACCAGCCTGTTTACTGCCTCTAATGATGTTCCCATTGGTTTGTAATTAATTATAGAAAGGAAAGTATGGTATATTGTATCGTATTTTGAATAACCGCTTAAATAAAGCAGTTGATTTTAGTGATTTTAAACCATGAATTTACAAACAATAATGATGTTTTGTTTATTGCTTCTAACTAACATTAGTTATAATTCCACATTGAATCAATTCTAAGAAAGCTATATACCGGCGCAGTCTTCCTTCGGAAGACTCGTGTCTAACCCAAGCTGCATTTATAACCGGAATTTGACAAATTGCTGCTGATAGTTAAATTAAAGTCCCGTCTATTCAAACGCGTGGAACATCCCACACCGTGGAACTGTGCATATCTCTTTATGCCGCCTTTTGTCTGCATGTCCTACCTTGCATTAGCCAACATAACCTGTAAACCATCAACACACATCAGCAATGCACAAAATTTCTCTATTCATTCTTATTAGCAAAACTGTTTGCATCAGGCAAACTAAAAAAGATACCCTGTCCGATGACCGGACAGGCCAGACAGTATTAAAAAATAGCATAACAGTTACCACAAATCATTTCAGTCAACCAAATCTCGCGGCTGTCCGGTTCCAATTTTAAATTCGGACAAGACAAGCACCAGATGTAACACAAAATGATACACTTCTAACCGTGCAGATCTATTTCAATATCATACTTATCTAACAATCCGGGAAGCCCTGCAAGTGAAAACTTAGCTTTTTTTATTCGGTTTTTATCTGGGTCTATCGAGTAGTTAAAAGAACTCCGGAAATCAGCTTTTTCAATAATGGTATCGTCAAATGTAGCTCTGAAGAGATCACAGTTATCAAATAAGCAACTGCTCAGGTCACATTGTGTAAGGTCCACTTCATGCATGCGCGAATTACTGAACGTTGTCTTTTTAAGTTTCATCTGGTAAAAAGAGCAATGGTCCAGGATACAGTTATCAAACGCTACAGTCAGTCCCAAAGGGTTGCAGTTTTCAAAACGCATGCCCAGCATTTTGCAATCTTTAAATTGTATATCCCTAAAGGCCGTCTGCTGCAATTTTACAAGGCTCAAATTGCAACCATTAAACACACATTCTAAAAATCTAAAGTCCTTAAAATCATTACCCGAAAAATCACAAGCATTAAAGGTGCAATATTCATACTCTCCATATGCTAATGGTTCTTGGGTAAAGTTTTCCTTATCAAATATTTTATGTTCAGTAAGTTCCATCAGTCCGTCTTATTGTTGGTCAAACATTTCACGCAACTCCAGCATTTTCATATGCGTTTTATCTGTTGTTATAAATCCCGTACGTGGCCTGTCCAGGTCTATAATAGTGTATATCGTAACCACCATCATTATGGTGTATATAGAGAACATCACCCAATCATTCTTTTTCTCCTTCTTGCAGTATCCAATAATAAAGCTGCCAAGCAACGTCAAAATAACCAATAATGTAATGATAGAATCTGGTACAGTAGCCACTCGCGCTGCATCCCTGCTGGTTACAAGGTCGCCCATACTATTAAGCGCAGGTATCATTTGGTTGTCGCGTACAAACGCAGGCGATGAAACGGAGATTCGTGTTGCACGCTGCCATAGTCGGCTAAGTATTACTTCGGCTTTTATGCGTTCGGCCTTTATTCTGCTATCGTCATTTCCTACCTCGTAGTACGCTATTCTTGTTTCCACATATTGCTTCAGGTCTTTCCTGAATGCCATACGTGTACTATCTGGATACAAGTCCGCGCGCACAATGGCTGTACTGATGTTATTTGCTTCGGTAACTATGAGTGAGCGTCGTGCATCGTAGCGGGATGCCGACATGCTGAATGTGAAAGATAAAAGCAGCGCCAATAGCCCTAATAATGAGCTTTCAAGTGGGCCTACACCTTCAGCCTTGGCATCTGGGTTGTTTCTTTTCTGATAGCTGCCTGTGGCTAACCCAAGCAGGTAAAAGAGCACTATTCCGCCCAGTAATATTATGGCTATCAGGTACGATGGTATAGTATTCAAAACAAGGTATTTTAGACAGTGTAATTATTGGTGCATAAAAATATAGTTTATATTTTATGCGCCACTATTAAATCTAAAAACCTAGGTTACTCCTGAATATCTTCACCGCAATAGCTATCAGTATCACCCCAAAGAACTTACGCACTACAGCTATACCAGACGGCCCAAGCATACGCTCAAGAAAATTGATAGAGCGGAGGGTGATGTATATGAATATTAAGTTGATGAGGATGCCTATCAGTATATTATAAGGCTGGTAGGCCGCTTTTAAAGACATTACGGTGGTAAGCGTACCAGAACCGGCTATAAGGGGGAACGCAATAGGCACAACGGTACTCATTTTTGTGTCCTTATCGCTCTTGAAGAATTCCAGGCCAAGTACCATTTCCAGGCCCAATATAAAAATGACAATAGACCCGGCTATGGCAAACGATTGAATGTCGAGCCCCATAAACTCCAGCATTTGCTCACCTACAAAGAAGAACAACAGCATAAGGGCGCCCGATACAACAGTAGCTTGCACGGCGCTGACATCGCCCATTTTTTTCTTAATAGATATAATAACAGGGATAGATCCCAGCACGTCTATCACCGCAAAAAGGGTGAAAGTGACCGTTACTATCTGTGAAAAGTCTTTTTTAGTGAGTGCCCACAACATGCAGCTAATATACAACTATTAGATAACCTTGCAGAATGGTATGGGAATACACTATTTTTACGCCGCAAAAACAACCTAGGAATGTCATTATCACAGTACGCCCATAGTGTGGCCGATCGTTTTATAAAATATGTACAAGTAGATACTCAGAGCGATCCCGCATCGCCAACCCAGCCTTCTACCATGAAGCAGAAAGACCTAAGTCGTATATTAGTTAAAGAATTGCATGAAATAGGCGTTACAGATGCTGAGCTTGATGAGCATGGCTATGTGTACGCAACCATACCTGCAAATATTGAGGGCAATATCCCTGTATTATGCTATTGTGCGCATGTAGATACTGCTCCCGATTGCAGTGGTACTAACGTGAAGCCATTACTGCACATGAATTATGATGGTAGCGATATCGTGCTACCCGACGATCCTACCATTGTCATTACCACAAAGAACCATCCTTATCTTAAGGAGCGTATTGGCGATGATATCATAACAGCTTCTGGTCTTACATTGTTAGGTGCTGATGACAAGGCTGGTGTGGCCATTATCATGGATCTTGCTCAATATCTTGTTAACCACCCCGAAATAAAACACGGGGAAATACGCATTTTATTTACACCTGATGAAGAAGTGGGCCGTGGCGTAGCAGCTATAGATATGAAGAAACTAGGCGCTTGCTTTGGTTATACATTGGATGGTGGTGAACGCGGCCACCTGGAAGGCGAGACGTTCTCTGCCGACTCAATGACTGTAATATTTAATGGCGTAAGTGCCCACCCAGGCTATGCAAAAGGCAAAATGGTAAGCGCCATAAAAGCTGCAGCTGCATTTACAGATATGCTGCCCAAAAGCGAATGGAGCCCCGAAACTACAGAAGGGGCGCAGGGTTTTGTTCATCCGGTATTAATAGAAGGTACTATTGAAAGTGCAAAAGTGCAGTTCATCATCAGGGATTTTGATACTGCACAACTGGCGCATCATGAGCAGCGGCTGCGGGAACTGGTAGAAAAAACACAAAGGGTTTTTCACGGATTGACTACAGAGATAGTAATAAAAGAACAATACCGTAATATGAAAGAGATGCTGGATCAATACCCACAGGTAATGAACTATGCGGAAGAGGCTTATCGCCGCTCGGGGCTCGATGCTCAACGGATGAGTATTAGAGGTGGTACAGATGGTTCCCGTCTATCCTTCATGGGTTTGCCTTGCCCTAATATATTTACTGGCGAAATGGGCATACACAGTCGTCAGGAATATGTAAGTGTACAGGATATGGAAAAAGCTGTAGAGATATTAGTGCACCTGGCGCAAGTATGGACAGAAAAGAGTAAGTAAGGCTATATGGCGCATCTAAAAACATGATCGCATGTACATACACGCATTCAGGAAACTTTACTAATTTTGTACTTTCTATTATTAGCATACAATGAATCAGCAACTTAAAACAGTTTTATTAACTATCCTCACTTTATCCTGCTTTGTAATAGCGTTGGTTGAGTTGAGTGGGGTAAGCCAGAATGCATTATTTAATAAATACCATATTGGCAGTAGCGATAATGGCCTTACCAATCAGCAGGCTGATACCCGTGTCCAGGAAGCTGCAGTGCTGCCGAAAACAACAATAGAATTTGCCGAAACCCGTTTCGATTTTGGCAAGATAAAAGAAGGCGAGTCTGTAAAGCATGCCTATAAATTTAAGAATACCGGAGCCAATCCGCTGCTCATATCTAAGGTCGATGTGTCGTGTGGTTGCACCGTGCCTACCTTCTCTAAAGAGCCTATACAACCGGGCGGCACTGGCGAGATCGTATTGCAATACAACAGTAAGGGACACCCCGGCAAACAATTAAAGAACGCCATGGTCCATAGCAATGGCCAGGCAGAGAGTATATCTATTAGTTTTGACGCAGACGTACAATAATGAACGCTACAGCACCCATGCCATCGCTTATACAGAGGCTTAAAAATTATCTGTCGCTCATCAAATTCAGCCACACTGTCTTTGCACTTCCTTTTGCGCTCATAGGGTTTACATTGGCTGTGGTGTACGAACATAAAACTTTTGAGTGGCAGCTTTTTGTGAAAATGTTGTTGTGCATGGTATTTGCCCGTAGCGCAGCCATGGCTTTTAACCGGTATTTAGATCGTCGGTTCGATGCGCTCAATCCACGTACTATAAGGCGCGAAATACCTGCGGGCATCATAAAACCCGGTCAGGCGCTTACATATACTATTGTCAATTCAGTATTGTTTGTCGCTACTACGTACTTCATTAATCCTTTGTGTTTTTATTTGTCATTTGTTGCCTTATTCGTTATACTATTTTACAGTTATACCAAAAGGTTTACAGCATTATGTCATGTGGTGCTGGGGGTAGGGTTGGCGCTATCTCCTATTGGTGCATACCTTGTAGTAACAGGCTACTTTGATGTATTGCCGCTCTTGTTCTCATTTTCAGTGCTCACATGGGTCTCCGGGTTCGATATCATTTATGCCCTGCAAGACGAGCAGTTCGACCGTAACCACAAGCTGCATTCTATACCAGAAGCTCTGGGTGTGCGCAAAGCATTGGTAGTTTCTACAATATTGCATGTATTTTCGGCGGTGTTTGTTGTCAGCGCTGGCGTGCTTGGCCAGTTTCATTGGGTGTACTGGATAGGTGTAGGAGTTTACATTGGCGCCCTCATATATCAGCATCTGCTGGTAAAACCAAACGATCTTAGTAAGGTAGGTATTGCTTTCGGTAATACAAATGGTATAGCAAGCGTATTGTTTGCTGTTTTTACTATATTATCTTTATTCCTTTAATTATCTCCTCATGAATATCGCATTAATTGGCTACGGCAAAATGGGCCAGACCATAGAACGTTTGGCAATACAGCGCGGCCACAGCATTGTACTTAAAATAATGCTGGAAAATAAAGAGGAAATGACCCACGAAAACCTGCGCAAGGCCGACGTGGCAATTGAATTTACCAGCCCCGATGTTGCACTCGAAAATGTATTGATGACATTGGGGGCAGGTGTGCCCATTGTGAGTGGTACTACAGGTTGGAATGATGGATTGGATAAAGCTGGCAAAACTGCAATACAGCAAGGTGCAGCTTTCTTACATACTTCCAATTTTAGCGTGGGCGTAAACATATTTTTTGAGATCAATAAAGTATTGGCTGAGCTGATGAACGAGCAGCCCAATTACGAGGTGACTATTGAAGAGACACACCACGTAGAAAAAAAGGATGCTCCAAGCGGCACCGCAATAACCTTGGCAAACCAGGTGCTGGCAAATCTAAAACGTAAAGACCACTGGACCAGCGAAAAAGAAACTGATAAGAATGCATTACCTGTAATATCTCATCGTATAGAAGTAGTACCAGGCACGCACCATGTAAAGTACTCATCACCCATAGATGATATAGAAATCATACACACTGCACACAACAGGGATGGTTTTGCCTTGGGTGCTGTGCTGGCTGCAGAGTATGTAGCAGGCAAGCATGGGGTATTCACTATGAAAGATGTATTAGGTATAGGCCGGTAATACTAGTCTTTACTCTGCCTTAAAACCTCGTAGTATGCCTTTAGCTGTTGTGCGCGTTCGCGCATCATATTTAATCGGCCCTCTGCACGTACTCGGTTCCATTTGCTGCCTTCCTTATCAAATATGCAATTATAGGTGCCAAATTCAGTATCACGCCAGGTGAGCCAGGCGTTTTGCGCCTTCTTTCCAATTTCTTTTGCTGTATCGTTGGGTATTTCGCGTATCAGTTTCTTATAGTAATATTCCATCTGGTCGTTCCACTTGGCATAGGCTTTAAATGAGCAGTTACAGATAGTAACTACAGATGTGTCATTGCCCAGGCAAGCTTTGTATTCGGTTTCAATACGATCCTCGGCTTGCACTTCTTGTGCATAAAGATGAACAGGTGAAACGACCACGGAAAAAACGATCAGGAACAGGATCTTCATTTTTTATAAAAAAGTATAAACGCAAGATAAACTCCTACGCTTACTATAAACGAAAAAACTGTGCCCGATATTGTTAAATTTATTTAGTATTTACTAGCCTATCCAGTTTTTTAACATCTTCTTGTTTCGTTTCAATCGAGTGTCTGTTATCAGGAGCTCTATTTGTTATAGATGCAATTATGCTGGGGTGCCAGCCAGGTTATAGCAATTGGCAGAGACAAAGTGCGGATGATCGAGTTACTGTAGCTTATTTTTCAGTTTTACTAACTCAACTTTCAGATATGGCAAGTCTTGTTTAATAACGTTCCATATAGCGGGAAGGTCCGTGCCTGCGTATTCATGAGTAATGCGGTTGCGCATATTCTGTATTAAGGCCCATGGTATTTGTGGGTTCGATGCTTGAATGTCATCATCAATGTGACCCACAGCCTCTCCTATGATCTGAATATTATACATGCAAGCTTCTACGATCATAGAGTTAGCAATAAAATCATCAAAGGTTATACCATCTGTATAAAACTGGATACGGTCTATGAAAGACTGGATATCGTCTATTATTACAGATGTTGATTTCTTAGACATATACTATATCATTTTACCCAGCGTGTACATTACACTGCAAAATAAGGAAGATTTCTTTACATTGCTCTATTATAAGCACACCACAAAATGACCCGAATCGGCCTCATATCAGATACCCACAACTACCTTGACGACACTGTTTTTGAACACTTCAAAGACTGCGACGAGATATGGCATGCGGGCGATTTTGGTACTGCTGCAATAGCTGATAAACTCGCTGCATTTAAACCATTAAAAGGAGTATATGGAAACATTGATGGCTACGACATCCGCAGCCAGTACCCGGAAACCTTGCGCTGGAAGTGTGAAGATATAGAAGTACTCATGACCCACATTGGTGGCTACCCCGGCAGATATGCGCCAGCCATACGCCCCCAGCTATATGCCCACCCGCCTCAACTATTCATTTCTGGTCACTCGCATATCTTAAAGATTATTTATGATGATAAACTAAAATGCCTGCACATGAACCCCGGTGCCGCCGGTAATCACGGCTGGCACAAAGTACGCACCCTCATCCGGTTCGTTATAGACGGCAAGGACATGAAACAATGTGAAGTAATAGAACTTGGAAAGAGGTTATAAGCAGAATTTATGATCTTTTGGCAACGTTCCCAAAGATGTTCCCAAAAACCTAACTTTGCATTCCATTCAGAAAAACTAAATTATGCAAAACGGTTATTTCCAATTCGCCGAACCTAAGAATGAACCGGTTTTAAACTATGCTCCGGGCAGCCCTGAGCGTGCCGGACTGAAAAAAGCATTGGCAGAACTGAAAGCCACTCACCGCGATATACCTATGTATATTGATGGTAAGGAAGTACGCAGTAATAAAAAAGTAGAGATCCGCCCGCCGCACGAAACCAGCCACCTGCTGGGCCATTTTTATGCCGGCGACGAAACACACGTGCACCAGGCTATAGACGCTGCACTTGCCGCCCGTGAAACCTGGGCAGCCACCAGCTGGGAGGTACGTGCAAATATATTTATGAAGGCCGCAGAACTGCTGGCTACCAAGTACCGTTTTAAAATGAACGCAGCTACTATGCTGGGACAGAGCAAGAATGCTTACCAGGCCGAGATAGACAGTGCATGCGAACTCATAGATTTCCTGCGTTTTAATGTTCATTTCTTAACTGAGATATATAAGCAGCAACCTTTATCGCCACAGGGTTTTCATAACAGGCTGGAGTACCGCCCGCTGGAAGGGTTTGTGCTGGCTGTAACGCCATTCAACTTCTCGGCTATAGGTGGTAACCTGCCTACAGCACCTGCTATGTGCGGCAATGTAGTGGTTTGGAAGCCCGCCAACACACAGATCTATTCTGCAAGTGTATTTATGGAAATATTGCTGGAAGCCGGTTTGCCTGATGGCGTTATTAACCTCATATACCCTCCGGGTGCTATGATCGGTGATATCTGCTTCAACCACCACCTGTTTGCCGGGGTACACTTTACTGGTTCTACCGGGGTGTTCCAGAGCATGTGGAAAACCATTGGCGATAACATTCCTAAGTACCGTTCTTTCCCGCGTATAGTAGGGGAGACGGGTGGTAAGGACTTTGTGTTTGTACACCCCACAGCTAATGTTGACGAAGTAGTTACCGGCCTGGCCCGTGGCGCTTTTGAATACCAGGGCCAAAAATGTTCTGCAGCATCGAGGGCTTACCTGCCTGCTAACCTGGCCGATGAAATAAAGACCAAGCTGATAGCCGAATTGAAGACCATGAAGATGGGCGTGGTAGATGACTTTACTAACTTCATTAATGCGGTAATAGACGAGAAGGCCTTCAACAGCATTACCAAGTACATAGACAATGTAAAGAACAGCAACGGACAGGCTGCAATAATACATGGTGGTACTTACGATAAGAGCAAGGGTTACTTTATAGAACCTACGCTCATTGAAGCTAAAGACCCCAACTATGTAACCCTGTGCGAAGAGATCTTTGGCCCGGTACTTACACTGCATGTGTATGAACCTGACCAGTGGATACTGACAATGGACATAGTGGATAAGACCTCTCCGTATGCCCTTACAGGCGCTATCTTTGCTAAAGACAGGCATGCTATTGAGTATATGACCAAGCGCTTTGTGAACAGTGCCGGTAACTTCTATATCAACGACAAGCCAACCGGTGCAGTAGTGGGCCAGCAGCCCTTTGGTGGTGCACGTGCATCTGGCACCAACGATAAAGCAGGTTCTGCACTTAACCTGTACCGCTGGCTTAGCGCCCGTACTATAAAGGAAACACAGGTGCCTGCTACTAACTACAGGTACCCTTTCCACGCGGATCAGGCAGATTAATTGGATTTGAATTTATAGTTGAAAAGCAGGCTATCCGGTTGAGTAGCCTGCTTTTTTATTTATAGAAACACTGTGAATATCGGAGTCACTTTTTGCCCTGAAAATAATTTAAAATGCCATGGCCACCCCCCGGAGGGTTATAATAAACGATGTAGACACTATCGTTTGCGGCAAAATAATATACGTCGATATTTAGATCAAGCCAGGGGTCCGGATCTCCTGATGATATATAGCCAGAATAATGTGATGTTGCTGTAGTGACCGGGTAATAGGACGATGCGGCCTGCGTTAATGTATCCTTGTCAGTCCCATAAAGGCTTAATACTAACCACTTAGGGTAAAGCGAGTATTGTGTTATGGTAACATGGGTATTTAATGTTGTGTCCCATGTGTTGGAACTGGTACCCCCGGCATTGATCTGAATATTTCTATAAGACCAGCCATTGTAAGTGCCGGATAAACCGCTTGGCTGTAGTGGAGTTGTTTTACTTTTCGTACATGCAGACAAGAGTATTACCAGGATAAATGGGATATAGATGCGAACTGCTTTTTGCATTCTTTTGGGATTAGGTGTCGTAAATATATTTAAAAAACCTCGTATTCGGTAAGATGGCTTCGTGCTTCGCAAAGACATAGAAATATAGACTGTCCTGTCTGCTTTTAAAGCCGAAACCGGACATCTGAGGCTTTGTTGCGACTGAAATGAGCTGGGGTGGCTAATATTAAAATTAGCTCAACTGTCTGGCCTGTCCGGTCATCGGACAGGGTTGTTGAATTTGTGTTTGATTTTTTAAGCATTCTTGATCTGCGCTATTGGTTTACAGGTTATGATGGCGGGTGCAAGGTAAGATGTACCAATATAAATTGACTGAAAGAGATATACACAGTTCCACGAGGTGGGGTGTTTCACAGAAAGGCTTGTGAACTAGGGGGTTATCTGTTTTTGCAATATCGCTTTGTGGAAGCTGATGTATGAGACCACCACAAGCAAAAGGAGAACCAGCGGCGCTACCTGGTTAAATACCGGGTCGCCTATTTCGTAGTGGGCAAGGAATGCCGAAAAGAAATTAATAAAAAAACCAGCATATGCCCATTCCTTAATGCGCGCTGAGATGACGGGGATACCTAACGCCAGTGCACCCAGCAGCTTTGCAATTCCAAGTTCTACCCGGAACCAATCTGGGAACCCAACATGTGCATAGGCAGTCTTTAAGGCTGGATTAAAGAAGTAATTATACACTGAAACCAGCATGGCCAGTACAACAAGGCCGGTAGTGACCCAATAAGCAATTTTTAATCCTTTCATGTTTTTTTGTTTTTTAAAAGATGCATATCTGTATATGCAGGTTGCAATTTTTTTTGTGATTGATTAATGAGTTGTAAAATTAGATGACATAACTTTACAAAAGATAGGAGTTTCCTAAAGGGAAGTACTATCCTTTAAGAAAGTGCCAATATTCAAGACATGGGAGACACCATAGCAGTTGAAAAAATATCGGTTGATTGCAAGCAACACTTGCGGGCTATCAACGATACCCAGGACCTACTGAGCGGGAAATGGAAAGTTATGATCATAGGGTGCCTGGCACTGGGTAAGAAGCGGTATATGGAACTACAGCGTATGGTGGAAGGCATTGGCTCTAAAATGCTATCGAAAGAACTGCAGGAACTTGAAATAAATGGCTTGATCACGCGCACTGTGCAAGATACCAAGCCCATAACGGTTGAGTATGAATTGACCGAATATGGGCGCACGCTGAAACCCATTATAGATGCCATGGCATTGTGGGGTGTACAGCACCGGAAAAAGATAATAACTGCAAAGTAAAATTTTAAACATCCTTGATTCGCACTTATGATTTGCAGGTTCCGTTAGCAGGTGTAAGTTAAGATGTAGCGATAGTTCATACTGGTGTGATGCTTAGCTTAATGGCGTAATTTTATATAGTAAGATGAGTTCATAATCTTTGCTTCAATCACGTTAAAACAACCGCCATGTCATCAGTTTTTTCAAAGATCAGGCAGATGTACCACTTGCTTAAAGAAGTGGATATAGGTGCCATAGGTAAGCTCGCCGAAAAAGTGGACCTGCCTGCTGCCATGAAGCAATTGGGCAAGCTGGATGATGCCCAGCTAAAGGGGCTGATGAAAATGATTGGTCCGCACCATCACAAAGAGCTACCGCCGATAGATGGAGACTTTTATGACCTCTCGCTTACGCTGACAGAGGAGGAACGTGCGCTGCAACTGAAGGTGCGTGCATTTATGGAAACAGAAGTGCGCCCCATAGTAAACGAATACTGGCTTAAAGCCGAATTCCCCTTTGAACTGATACCCAAGCTGGCGGCATTGAATATTTGTGGGGTTACCTACAAAGGTTATGGTTGCCCCGGCATGTCGCACCAGATGGAGGGTATACTGGCCATGGAAATGTCCCGTATCGATTCCTCTATCGCTACTTTCTTCGGCGTGCAGAGCGGCCTGGCAATGGGGTCTATATACCTGAAAGGCAGCGAAGCGCAGAAGCAGGAATGGCTGCCACGTATGCAGCAAATGCAGCGGATAGGCGCTTTTGGCCTCACGGAGCCGGAAGTAGGGTCGGGCGCGGCAGGCGGCCTTACCACTACAGCACGACGCGAAGGCAACAAGTGGGTGCTCAATGGCCAGAAGAAATGGATAGGCAATGCCACCTTTGCAGATGTTATTGTGATATGGGCACGTGATGTGGCCGATGATAATGTAAAGGGCTTCCTGGTGCGTAAAGGAACCGCCGGGCTGGCCACCGAAAAGATACGGGATAAGATGGCGCTGCGCATTGTACAGAATGCCCTTATCACGCTCACTGATTGTTGGGTGGAAGAAGCCGACCGCCTGCAGGAAGCCCATAGTTTTAAAGACACAGCCGATGTGCTGCGCATGACGCGTGCCGGCGTGGCATGGGAGGCTGTAGGCTGTGCCCGGGGCGCTTATGAAAGCGCACTTAAATATACCCGCGAACGCAAGCAGTTTGGCAAGCCCATAGCCTCGTTTCAGTTGATACAGAATCACCTGGTAGAGATGTTGTGTAACCTCACTGCTATGCAGACCATGGTGTTTCGCCTGTCGCAACTGCAGGACGAAGGCAAGCTGACTGATGAGCATGCATCGCTGGCCAAGGTATTTTGCTCCCTGCGCACACGAGATGTGGTAAGCCATGCCCGCGAGGTAATGGGTGGGAATGGAATACTGCTGGAATATGATGTGGCGCGCTTTGTAGCCGATGCGGAAGCTATTTACTCTTATGAAGGTACTAAGGAGATCAACTCACTTATCGTGGGCAGGGCCATTACCGGTTTTAGTGCGTTTGTGCAATAGTTTCACGGGAGGGGGGCTTTGAATAGCTATTGGCAGCAGCTTAATTATCGGCAGCTGTTTTGCAAATTCCAGTTATAAACCGGCAGCTTTGGGTAGACACGAGTCCTTTGGAAGACTGCGCGCCGGTAGATATCATCAGTTATGCCTTTGCTGTTAGTGTTGTCATATTCTTTATTTATTGTAGTAAATTGCTAAAAATATTTTAATGGTAGAATCAGGGAAAAATCTTGAAAAGATTATTGAAAAAATTTCAATTCTCAAAAACGAAATTCACCAAAGTGGAATAGCTGGCCTAACTAATATTCATAAACATTGTGAAAATCTCATTAAAGATTTGCTAAATATAATTTATGATTTAAATCTTAAAAACCTAAATGAAGAAACGAATAACTATCCAGGCCTTGATTTGGGCGACATAGGAAAAAGTATTTCATTTCAAGTTACTGCAGATAAAACTAGCGAAAAAGTAAATTATACTTTAAATAAGGTTTTAAGATTTAAACATTATGTAACGTTTAAAACTATCAAGATATTTATATTGGGTTCTAAACAGGGGACCTATTCAATTGCCAATATACCTGATTTTAAGTTTGACTGGCAAAAAGACATATTAGACTTTGACGACTTAATAAAAATTGTTCAAAATTTAGATCCCCAAAAAATAAAGCAAATTGTTGATTTATTTGATAATGAGTTACAATATGCAATCAATAGATTTCAAGATGAGGTGAAAATTATTCAGACAAAGTCACTTATAAATATTGAAGAAAGTATTAGCAAATGTAATCTTAAGTACTACGAACATTTTTCTGCTACTTTAAGGTTTAGCGGAAGAAATATAACAGTGCCTGTTATATTCCAAACACTATCAGAGTTGCAAGGCAATCTGCTATTTAAAATGTTTTTGCAAATATTTAATCCAATTTTCCGAAAAAGTTCTTCCTCTCAAGAAATCATTTTTAAAGATGTGCTCCGTGATAAAGGTGTAATAAACCACTTTGGCGAATCAATTTTGAAAATAAGTCCCAATACGATTACTTATGAGTACGCTCAATACAAGAATGAGGCTACATTAATGACAAACTTGGATGTGGAAATTAAACCTTTACTGGCCTTATTGATGATGAGTTCAAGATTATTTAAAGGCAATAAACCTCAAATTGAGGTGCACATAGATCTTTCAACAAATGGAGAACTGCATTACATGAATCAACCTGGCAATCTTTTTAGTGTAGAACACTCAATGAATTCATTTATCCTCAACCCTGAAATTTTTCAAACTTCAAAAGTTCTTCATGATTTAGAAATTGAAAATATAATGGATTTAATGGAAGAAATAATTCATGGATTTTCAATTAAAGAAGCCTATCCAAACACTTCAAAACCATTTATGCAATTGGATAGGACAAACCAAGCAACTGCACTAAATTATATTAATACTCAATTAGCTTAATTTCCTATTTGATAAATTTATGACACAAGAGATATTTTAATCAGTTTTCAGCCTTGTATTTGCTTTTGCTATGTGAGAAAAAATCGGATAATGAATTTGATTTAAAAAGAAGTCCGATTATCAGACTTATAACAGGTATTATTAACTCGGGCTTCGGTATAAATAAAGCCGATAGTACTAGCGCTAGTATACATGTTATTATCAAAATTCCTTTATATTTTTTTTCTTTAGTGTCAAGACTATCAATTACCTTCAATTCTTCTTTTTCTACTTCTGCATCTTTATCGGCATGATATCTTTGTGTCTCCGTGGACACTTTCATGTATTCCATAAACATTTGCCCACCTTTATCAAAAAGCGTTTCAATGAACTGATCCTGCGGATTATGCTGCACTACTATTTGACTATTACGTGCGTCTTCTAATTGCTTTTTCGTGTCTTCAAGTTGTTTCTTAAGATCACTAATTTGTTCGGGTGTAAAATCTTCACTCATAAGGTGTATGCTTTTGATGAATTATGATTACTTGATTTATTGCATATAGATTTATGAAGATAATTTATTTTCATAATAAATTCGCAACCTATTCCGGATGTCCCTTCTGGCATCCAGAACTGCCAATAAATACCCGATTTATAATCACATACCCAGATAAATAGCGATTCTAAAAATGTGCATATCCTTATTTGGAAACGCCTATCCACCTATCGTATCTTGCTTTATTTATTAGAGGTAATTTGAGTGCTAATCATAAGAATCAAAGAATCATAGGTCAAGACAAAATTCCAATGCCCGGCACCGGGCATAACCAGATCCTCGACACATTCACCCTAATGCTTCCCATAGATCCAGTGGTGATCTATGACCCCGCAGCAGGGTTCTGCAAAATACTCACCTACTATGCTGTCATTAGCCGCATAATAATACAGGTAATATATTTCCCCGGAACTCCCGTTGCTGGCGTTAAGGTAATAATGTGCTGTGGCAGTTGTGGGGCCGTTACTTCCGGTGGTGTCCTGCAGTAAAGTGTCTCCTGGGCTTATACCAAAAAAACCGACAACTACAGCTTTTATGTTTGGAAGTTGCGTTACCGTCAATTGGTAGTTCCGTACGGTATCCCAATTGTTCTGAGGCTTGATCCCATTTAAGCTGCCGGTATTGTTAACCAGCGTACCGCTATACACCTTCTGGATAGGAGGGGCAGCTTTGTATTTAGAGCAAGATGCAAGCAATGTGATTAGCATTGCAAGGGTCAGGATAATTTGCTTTTGCATGCCAGGGTTAAATTATAGTGGTTATAAAACTACATATTATTTTTTGATAGAAAAAGGTGCCCTGCCGGTAGCGTCATTTTGAATGTATGCACCATTGTATTGATAATCATTACAAATAATAATATTTTACCCCCCCCCCGATGTTATGGATGTTCTGCAAGGCATCCATAACTGCCAATAGAAATCCGATCTATGATCGGCATTATTAGTACTACGGTTCAACCGGGCACATGGCCGAAATTTTAATAAACTAATATAATCCACCAGCAACGTTTTCAGCAATTTTGCCCATTCCCCAATGCCCGGTTTTATTTTTTATTGCCCGCCGGGCATTGATAAACAAAGCCAGGATTTTCAACAAAATTCAGGTCGCAACATGGTACTGGTTCCAAACCCACCACGCAATCGTTGATACCCCTGACCGATAGATACAAACAAGATTTTTGATGATGGTGCGCATAGTTTGCCGCAGTAGTCGCCCAGGGAGGCCACTACTGCGGTTTTAATCTTATTTGTTTAAAAATTATACGTGGTAAGTGTGCGCTACAATTCCCCCGGGAAAAGCCTTTACATCCACCAGCTTCAGGTCCAGTTGTGGAACACCGGTGAAGATCGAAAGCCCCTCGCCCAACATCACCGGATGAGTAATTAAATGGTATTCGTCTATAAGTCCCGTGGCTATCAGGTTACGCATAAATCCGGCACCCCCTATTGCTGAGATAGGTTTCCCCGGCTCGGCTTTGAGGTTTCTTATCTCTTCGGCAAGATCGCCATTGAAAACCCGCGCCCCAGCCCAGGAAGCCGCGGCACGCGTCTGTTCCTCAGTGATTGTAGGCACCGGATCGAGGCCTTTAAATCCTTTTTGGGTAAAGACACCCTTGGGGATCTCGTTCATCGGTGCGGCAAAAGGCCCGGTGGCAGTAGGCCAGTATGGAGCCATACTCTCAAACGACTTCCTACCCATGATAATAAGGCCTGCGTCCATGCTCTGCGCCACGGACCAGGCCCGTGAAGTTTCATCTGAGGATTTGAAGATCCAATCATTCTTCCCATCAGGCCCGGCTACAAAACCATCTACCGACATAGACATCTTCATCATCAACTTTCGCATAACTAAAGATTTGTTTCCCAAATGTACCGTGCCCCTTCCGAATCCATGGGGGGTAAAAACGACAATAAAAGGGGAGATCACGCCAATCGGAGTGTCGCTAATTTTTGGGTACTGCCTGGTCTATCCAGGCTCTTACTGAAACAGCGGCTCGAATGATTGTTGGGTCATAACAGATTTAAGCATTTTGTCTAACTCGTTGTAGGTTGCTTTGTAAGGGAAAACAGCCATACTTATGCGCCGAACCCCGCATTCGGACAGTGTTTTGATAGATGAAAGTTTCGGTGTGCCAACTACATTTAAACAAAGGGAAGTAGCATCTGCGATCTCTTTAATGATCGATGCATCTGAAACGCCGGTAACAAATAGCCCATCAGCTCCTGCATCCTGGTACAGCTTAGCCCTTTTTATTGTGGTCTCAAGAGGCGAATCAACTTTTTGCAGAAAACCATCTGTCCGCGCATTGATAAACAATTTCTGGTTGTTTCTTTCCAAATGATCCTTGATGCTATTGAGCTTTTTTAAATAAATTTCTTCTCCCTGGGCATCCTCCAGGTTAATGCCTGCTACGCCTATATCAATAAGCTTTTGGATATTTTCTACTAACTCAGTTAGGTTGTCAGTATAGCCCCGTTCCATATCTACCGACAATGGAATATTTGTACTGGCTTTTATGCGTTGTATAATATATAGTAGCTCACTAAACGGTATCTTTTCCCCGTCCTCATACCCCAGCGAATTTGATATGGCCCCGCTTGATGTACCAATGGCATCATAGCCATTCTGCTCTATCAGTTGAGCGCTTTTTACATTCCATGCGTTTCCAATGATCAAAGGCTTTTGCTTATGATGTAACAAGTAAAATGTTTCGTAATTATTCATAACCGGCTATTTAAAAAATTGTGATTGCTCTAAAATATCTTAACCCCTTTGCCTGTCGTTATCAGGCTCATTAAACTTTGCTGAACGAGTTGGTTCCAGGCGTTGGAGCAGGCATCATAACACTCTATTTGTGGCACCAACCCCTTGTGGGTGAATGTGAGCTTTGTTTTGCCGTCTTGTTTAGTGATGTCAAAAATGATCTCAGTACCCGTCCATTCACTTTTATCACTAATAAAGTTGAGTGAACTTTCTGTCACTAACCATACTACTCTTTGGTTGGGAACCAGTTCGGTTACTTTTTGCTTAGAGAAATGAATATCAGCAACTTTATAACTAAACTCATCGTTCAGTTTTGTTGCGCTTCCTTCTATTTCTCCTTGCCACCAGCCGCGTACATTGTTGATGGCATTAAATACTTGTTCCGGTGTTTGGTCAACCAGTATGGTTGTCGTAAAGTTTGATTGTTGCATGTTATTTGATTTATCTTATGGTAACTATACCCAGTTACACGTAAGTCAAATTTTGGTTAATAACAGATGGGGCATTTAAAAGCAATTTTTAAATGCCCCATCTGTTATAGGAATAGTATTTAGATTAATTATTTAATCTCTAACAATTCTATTCCTGCTTCAATAATTTCGGTTAAAGTATGATTCTCCATTTTTCCCAAATAAGAATCGTCAATGAAAGCGTGAACAACATTTAGATTACTTTCGCCAGTAGGTATTTTTTTAAGTTCTTTTTTTACGTTACAATCTGCAACGCAAGGTATTTTACGGACATTTTCTATATCTTGAAGGAATGAGGTGTATTTACACGGCATAAGTCGTGTGTCCGTTACTATATAGTCATAGTTTTTTGATGGCTGTATGTTATGCATTGGGTCTAGCAGCACTATGTTAAATATTGTATTATTTACATCCCAAAATCCGACTATCCTTCCTATTGCCATTGATAGCATGATTTGAAAAAAGGGAAATTCTTCGTCATTTTCTATGATATTTTTATCTACCCAATTTATATCAATACGTTTGATTGGAATATTTTTACTGTTCCAATCAATCTCATGATAACGTAAGTCCCCCATTAATTTCGAATCACTTCTAAATTCCTGTAAATTAAAACGAGATAGGTCTTTCAATCTGAGTAATAATGAGAGAAACCATTGCGGGTCAGCCTTACTAACCTTCAAACCGAAATACGTCATTTGGTCGAAATACTTAAATGAAAATGACCAATTTGCAGCATGAGTATACGTCTTTGCTATAGGGACTTTAGATGGTCTCGGAATTTCCTTATTTAGTCGTGGTTTATTATAGTCTGCCAAATTATTCTTTTAAACGAGACTTGTAATATTTAGCCATTAGAGGCTCATCAATATCAACATCACACCTTTGTGTTGCAGTAAAACCCTTTCTGGCACTAACCCATGGATCTTCTTCATGGGTCATTCTTTCAAGTTCATATCCCGGCAAGCCCGCATAAGTTTCAAGAACTATATCTATATGCTTTTTTTTCTCTTCTAATATCGCATCAAAATTGAGATTTGATATATCTTCTTTTGTAATTTCAGAGTATAAACTTTTGGAGTCTTTAAATCTATCATAAATATCTCTATTCACAGGTCCGTGTATCCACGCTTGAAATTTACCATCAAATAATGGTTCATTATAAAAAGCAAGATGCCACGCCTGAATATAATAAAGCAACTTCTGTAATTTTAAATTGCTGCAACTATATTCATCTTCCGATTTAAGACGGAAAATAGTGTAATCACAAACGACGTTAATATCTTGCATAATCATTTTTATTTTTTGCTATCTAGCACAATTCTACCACGAAGGTAAAATTATATTCTATATCTCAATGAAATAGAATATCCATTTAAATTTAGACATTCTTTAGGTTGTTTAGCTATATATAATAAAATAATTTTATTGTTTGTTTATTTAACAATAAATTCTGGCATTTCGTCTATTACTGGCCCAGTTAGAATTCTGTATTTGATTCTGGGAACACTGCTATTTTTTACGATATGGAAGAACCTCGCAACGTTTGATTTATCTCTCATGTTATAACGTATCGCAAATTCGTTACAATATTTCTGTAAATGCTTTTCACTCATGTAGTGATAGATACCGATATAGCCACGTTTAAGTTGTGACCAGAAATTTTCAATGTTTTGTGTGTGAAATTTGTTATTATCAATTTTCACAACATAACCACCATCGTCATGTTTAACAGTTACATGTTTGTACGCCTGTCCGATGGTGCTATAAGACCGATAAGCATCGGTAACTATAGTAGCACTATCTGAAACATTATTGTCTATAATTTGCCTTAAAGTTTCAGCATCTGTATTTTTAGTGACAAAGGTTACAACTCGCCCACCGCGTTGCACTAATCCAACGACAGGTGTTTTATCTACTGTGCTACGTCCTTGTGTACCTACTTTCTTTTTGTTTTTATGCCTGTTTGCGTTTAGACCACCGACATAGGTTTCATCTACTTCAACAATTCCCTCTAAGATTTCAGACTGTATATCCACAAGCATTGTCCTAATGCGGTGGTTCATGAACCAAGCTGTTTTTTGGCTCACTCCTATGCGTGTTCCAAGTTCAACAGAGCTAATACCTTTCTTAGAGGTGGTTATTTCATAACAAGCATGCAGCCATTTTCTTAGCTCTACTTTAGATCCTTCGAAGATTGTACCTGTGCGAACAGTAAAAGGAAGATCACAATTCTTGTTTGCGCAACGGTATGAAGGGATATCTTGAAATTTGCCGCGTGGCTTTACCTTATAGTATTTTTTAGACTGGCAATGAGGACAGGTAACGCCATCAGTCCAACGTTGGCCTTCAAAAAATGTGTAGCAAGTCTTTTCATCTTTGAAGTAGTCGTTAAATTCATTGATCGTCCTAAAGCCAAAATCCATTCTGTCGTTCTTTACATTGCAAAGATATGTAATTTACGTGTAAATAGTGCTAATATCAATGAAATTGTTTTTACAATGCGTGTGCATAACTCTATATACATAGTTAAGAATCATTAGGTTAAATTTGTAGAAAAGCTGTTTTTAATAAAATGATACTTACAATAGCTTATGCGTGATAGGATTTTTAAGGAAATGTGTGATGCTAAACTAAGGCATATTTACAGTGAAATGTCTTTGGATTATTACCGAAAGATTTCTAATGCATTTACAGCTATAGTAACTATATTTTCTGCTGGTGGTGTAGTAATGGGGCTAAGTTTTTGGAAAACTGGTACAGTATGGCCGCTAATATCATGTGTGATAATTACAGCTATACAGGCTCTTAAGCTAGTTGCTCCCACATATGTTCCATCAGCTAACCAGTTGAAGAAAATTGAAAAGGTAATTGACTTCTATGTTAAATACTATACAGATTTAGAAAAGGTTTGGTATGATTACGACAATGATAGAATAGACGATAAGGCGGCACATGACAAGTTTTTTAAAATAAAGGCTACTGAAGCCCCGATCATCAAAATTTCAAACGAAACTATTAAGCATAAAAGAAGAAAGATATCAAAGGAAGCACAATTAGAGGCTTTATCATACTTAAAGATTTTTCAATAGAATATTATGAGCAAAGAAGAAAAAAGGCCGCAAGGCAAACCAGAGAGTAAGCCGGAAGTTCGTAAGGAGAAAACCTACAGTGACAAAGGCGAAATGGGCAAAGCCCAAAATAGAGGTGAAAAGCCGAGCACGAGATTTCCCGTATTCGAAACTCCACCACCAACACCACCTAAAAAACCTAAAACAGAGTAGCAATAACATTTTGAAGCGGTTATAATACAACCGCTTCAAATCTTTACATAAAAACTAGTTTATGATTTCATTCGCAGAATATTCAATTAGGGAAGGAAGAGCAACGCATTACCTGCTATTGTTGCATAAGTTCTTTACTCTTGAGAATATGGATTCTCATTATTATTTAGGTGGGTTAGATGAATTTATTCAACAGCCTGCCGCAGTTAAACAAGGCCCCAAAAGGTTAGAACTATTTATTGCAGGTCATAGTTTTTTCATGGAGTTCGATATTTCATTAGTAGCAAACGAAAAGGCTAAAATTATTTTTAGAACCTATGAGGTAATTACTCAAACCTATAGGCTATTGCCCAATAGGGAACCTCAAATTATTCACATTCCGCAATTAGATATTTTACAATTGCAGAATGGTTGGTTTTTACAAAATCCAACACCTCAAATTCCAACAAACAATGAATATTGCACTCGCTTAATAACCTACTTAGAATCCATTGATATAGCTGATGTGCATGCTAATCCTTAGTTTTCTTAGCTAAAACACTTATTAGATCACCCAGTGGCTGTTTTAGAATTTCATCATTCTTAGTAACTCCTTTTGTGTCACCAAGCTGAATTAATAAGTCTATTATTTTCGCGTAAGATGTCTTGAATAACCCCTCGTCTTGGCTACCATAAACTAATCTAGGCATAGAAGATATTATAGCAACCTTATGCCTTAACTGCTCATATAAAGCCAAATAGTTTTGCATCATTCTAAGACAAAAAACAATTATTGATATAAAGAATGAAACAAACATTACTCGAAGGGTTATTTCATACCATGTTTTGATAGGATTCATTTTATCAAAATCCGGAAGAAAACATCCACTAATAACTATGACATAAAAACTAATTAATAAACAAGAGAGAACTATAGCTATACTCATAAAAATATAAACTCGTCGTCTACTTAAGTCCATCTCAATTTGAAAAATGTTCTTGACTTCTAATATAGTCGTAGTAAGTTTATCAATCTCTGTAGTTTTGTCTTCTTCCGCCCTGTTTGTCTCTGTTGGTTCGTTACCTATATTTGATGAAATAGCTTTTTTGATTTCATCAAGCCGATTAGATAAATTAAGCTCATCTTTTTGAGAATTCTCATCATTTCTATTTAAACTATCTTCTTCCATATAGAAATATCTACTGTTCTTTTTTTAGATGAACTTATATAGGCTGTAGTTTTCAATTTGACAAAGAAGGAAACTGTATTATCGGTATCAGTAATTATAAAAGGCTCTGCGTTTTCAACACCGTCACCATACCACCTATAGCAAGTGAAAATAATTGACTTATTATCATCAGCAAAAGAAGTATCAGAAGTCATACCCGATTTGCCAAGAGGTACAGTATCTGTAAAAATGAAAATAAATGCCCAATCATTTAGAACCTTACGTGCATTAAAAAGCCCATTATTTTGATCTCTAAAATCAATTGACAAGACACAAACATTGTTTAAAAGAATCATCTGTTCATTAAACTCCAAAGAGAAATTTTGATTATTATACTGGTGTATAATTCGTGCTCCCATATTTTCTTTATTCGAATCCTACGCTAATATAATAGAATTATGCGGCAAGTATGATTTATATTAATAAATAGAAAGCTGTAAATACTTCTGCGTATTCTGTAGTCAGGTAATTGTGTTCTTATGATACCATTTAAACAAATTTTTACTTGGTGTTAATTACTGGTATCCATACATTTGCGACAATATAAGAACTAGCGTATAGAAGCATAAAGAATATCGAAATAAAAGACTGGTTGTAATACATTCCTTCAACAGAAAACCGCCAAAATTTTTCAAGAAGTCAGGAATAGTAGGACAATCACACCTCAACGGGTGTGGTGTATCCTTACGTTCTGATGAAAGGCTCCTTGGCGGTGCCTCTGTTGAGGAAATCGTATCGAGAGCCACACCTCGTCTATTTTATACCAAACCGCCACCGGGATCTCTGGCATTTCAATTTCAAAAGAAATGCATTCCACATACTTAGAGATTACCTACAATAACCATTCTCCTCCTTAGTTTATCAATTCCTCGGAGAATACTTAATCATTTCAAATCAACACAAAACCGCCAAAAATGAAAAAATCAATTCTAATTGCCGTTCTCTCTATTGCAAGCATTAACGGCTACTCTGCGCCGCCTAAACATTTAAACCTGCCTATTGAAGCTCCAGATGCCCTTAAAGGTATATTGGCAGGAATGTATGTACAATCTTTTGCAGGAGCTAATACACACACCTACGTTATAACTTTCAAAGCCGGTAAATATTCTGGCTATTATGAAGAATTTGAAAACGGCACCAAGACTAAAGTAACGCTACAAAATGTAGTAGTTAACGAAACCGATAAGACCATCTCCTTTAAACAAGGCAAGGATGATATGAAAGGTAAACTCACAAACGATGGGTTAGACTTTGACGGGGACGTTTACACGAAAATATAGTCTATTATAAATCTCATCTCTTCAACAGAATAAACCGCCAAACAATGAAAGAGCTTAAACCAATTGCCATAGTAATTACTATGGCTCTTTTCTTATCCATAGCTGCAAAGAGCTATGGACAGCAATTAAAAACCTATGAGGGTGAATACAATAAAGGTTCCGCAAAGTATACCTACTATGAGAAAGACGGAGAACGAGTATTACAAGGAAAGTTTGTCTATGTAAACGATCAGACTGTAGGGAATGCATACGCCAGTGTACGCGAATATCATACCGTACAAGGTAACTATGAGAACGGAAAGCGGGTGGGTGAATGGGTAGAACGCGATATAAACTACAACTCCAGATTTACAGCAATCCTTATTAAAAACATCTTTGACTTTAGGATAATTGAAGTGGGTGACCCAACTGTAATTGACTGGTTTGATGAAGTCAAGAAAAATTATAAAAATGGAATAGCCGATGGATCATTTTCATGCAAACGAACAAAGTATGTGGGAGGCAAAGGTCAAATAACCCAACAAACTAAAGGAAGCTTGAAAAATGGAGATTATTTCACTGGTCACTATAGTTCGTTTAATATGTTCAACTATAAGGTTGAAGGTAATTTTGACAACGAGGGTTACTATGATGGTAAGTGGTCTATAATCGATCCCATAAAAGAAAATGAAGAGACCAAAGTGTACGATCATGGTGTATTGACCCAACAAAGAATAATCAGCCCCCAAACTGGTCAGGCAATATACAAGTATGATAATCGGATTTATCAAACTGTACATACCTTAATGCCAAGTTATATTGAGGTCACAACGACAAGAGTCAAACCAGATCATCCAGAACTTGATATGGCACTAAATATTATCAATTCAGAAGAAGCAAAGGATTTAGGTTCTGCAACTGGCTATATAAAGAAATATCATTTCAAGCCTAAGAATGCTAGTGATTCAATTCCGTCTATTGCCGCACAGATTGATAAAATTGTTTCCGAAAACGAAAAAGTAAAAAAGGAGAACTACCAACAGAATGTGGAGTTTTCAAAAAGAATTGCTGATAAAGATGCTCTAGATGCGCAATTAAGAAAACTAAATACTCAGAAATCTACTTTTGAAATTACTCACACGGATATAAATCATAAACAAATTCAGGATGTACCTTTTGAATATCGATTCAAAGATATTCAGGTCAGGCAAAAGTATATTGATGATGAAAATGCAAGAATGGATAATGACCCTTCAGTTAAGGCACAAAGAGCAACATTGCAAGGCTACATAAAGAGTATAGATTCAATAAAAACTGTTATTGCAAATAAACAATCCAATAGTAGTAGTAGTAATAGCACTCAAAACAGCCTATCCAATATTGATAGCAATGTTTTTGGTTATTATATAGAACTAGTACCTAGTATGTCGTTGATTCTTTTGATTAAAAGTATCAAATGGGAATATGCTAGAGCGGGTACATTATCAATAAATTTTCCTTTAGAATATAACTTAATAAAAGACAATGAAACAATCTCAAAAATCAGGGATATAAATGACGCTGGGAATAATCATTGGGCTAATGTTGGAGAGGATTATCAGGATAATATTCAACTTCTTTTTGAAGATGGTGTAATCACTGGGACTTTTGTCTCTATAAATAAAGATGTAAAATATGATTTCATATTTTTTCAGTCCGGTGAGATCAGAAAACATGAGAAGGATGTTTCGGCTGCTGTTAATAACAATACAGATACAACGAATGCTTTGAAAATAGCTCCTAATGAGAATGTCTCTGCTAATGCTACAGGTGATGCCATAAAAGGCGGTGTTACCCCCTCAGAATCACCAGTAATTGATGATATAACGGGAGAATGGAAAGGTGCTTTTGGAAAGAATCAATTATCCCTTGTAATTCAAAAGATGGATAATGGTACTACAACAGGTTACAATACAGTAAAGAATGAGTCACGTCCTTTGTCTGGTACTTATTCAATGACTAAC
>Ga0207067_10096_pt1 | contig 29196 bp, 24 predicted proteins | sample Alteio_BWMinCont_25_FD_153484 | JGI IMG/M metagenome (GOLD analysis project Ga0207067, IMG submission 153484) | Enriched cells from forest soil in Barre Woods Harvard Forest LTER site, Petersham, Massachusetts, United States -... | ecosystem: Environmental > Terrestrial > Soil > Temperate forest >...
CGCAAATAACGTATATGGTGTATGGTGTTGCTATGAGATGAAGGTAATATGAAAGTAAAAGGCAAAGGTACTATTCTTCCTTTGCAGGTACAGTCTGGAAAATAACATCCCATAAGGTGGAGCTAACACCAAAGCCTTTGTTTGGTGTTTTGTAGTGATGCAGGTGATGGTTACGCCATAGTGCCTTCATGTATTTTGGAGGGGCAAATGAATGTATGGCAAAGTGCATACTTCCGTACATAAGATAACCTAACAGAAAGCCTGGGAAAAACGCAAGTGCATTCCACTTCATACAGAAGAAAATAATGGAAAATACAATTGAAGCGGCAATGAAACTAGGCACCGGTGGCATAAATAAACGTTCCTTATCGCGCGGAAACTCATGGTGCACACCATGCATGGTATATAATATACGCTTCGCACGCGGATTATCCGATATCATGTGGAAAAGGTAGCGGTGCATCATGTATTCATAGAAACTCCATACAAGCGCACCGAATACAAATAAAACCAGTTCTTTAGTGATGCTAAGTCCTTTATAGGCCGCACCATAATAAAGCATGAAGGCAATAAGAGGGATGTACATACTGTAGATAACTACAGGATGTGTCTTGGTCATCTGCTCCATCAACTCACTCTTAAACAACCTGGCCTGTCCCTTGTTTTGTATCTTATTGAATTGCATAAAAACCAACTATCGAATTTACATCATTTTCTACTTAGTAAGGTTTAAATCATCATTACCAATATCATTAAGGAGCTTATCGGCACTTGCCATTTTTTTCATTTTCACCTTGCCCATCCATACCAGCAATGCCGGTTGCAATATAAGGTTGGTTATCATAGCAAGGAAGAGGGTTAATGAAGTTAAATATCCTAATGACTTAGTACCGTCAAATTGTGATAGCATGAAAACACCAAAGCCTGCAATAAGAATAAGGGACGTGTAAATGATACTTAGTCCGGTATCATGTATGGTCCGCTGCACCGTTTCTGCAATGCTGTCGTCATATTTCATAAGATCTTGTTTAAAACTAACTAAGAATCTGATTGTCACATCAATTGTTATGCCAAGAGCTACACTGAATACCAAAACTGTAGAAGGCTTGATGCGTATGCCTTCCCAACCCATAACACCGGCAGTAATAAGCAGCGGAACTATGTTGATAACAATAGAGATGAGTAAAATACGCCACGACCGGAACAAAACGATCATACAGCCGAATATCATAATGAATGCAAGTATAAGACTATCCCGGAGGCTATTGATAATAAACTTACTGCCTTCGAGAAAAACGATAGATGTACCTGTAAACGTAATGTGATACTTAGTGCTATCAAACAGCTCGTTGGTTTGGGCGCGTATGCTATCCAGCAGGAAGGGGAGGCGTTTTGATCCTACATCGGCCATATTGACACTAATACGCGCTTTTTGTTTGGTACTATCAACAAACGAGTTGATGAGTTTGCTGAACATGTTTGACCGATCAGCGCCTTTCTTGCCACGCAGGTAGGGGAGAATAAAAGACGCTTCAATCATGTCAGCGGGCATCTTGTAACTGCCACTATCGCCACCATAATAGGCCTGGCTGGCAAACTTTACGCCTTCAGTTAATGATAATGGGGTGCCGATATCTGGATATTGTTTCAGTTCAGCACTCAGCTGATCCATATTTTGTAGCGTGGGTAACGATAATATACCATTCTTCCTTTTAGTATCAACAATGATCTCCAGGGGCATCACACCTTTAAAGTTTTGCTCAAAAAACTTCAGGTCCATATAAACCTTGTCGCTTTTGGGCAGGTCATCTACAATATGGGCATCGCTCTTGAGCCTTAAAATACCCATTACAGAAACGCCACAAATAACAATAGTGAAACCATATATCCATTTACGGTGGCTAAACACCCAATTGGTAAGTGTGGTGAGTAGCTTGTTGATCCAATTGCTGTTGAGGTAGCTGGTATGCCGGCCTTTAGGTGGGGGCATAAAGCTGAAAACAGCTGGCAGGAACACCAGTGATATGAAGAACAATGCAATAATATTGATACCGGCAACCAAACCAAATTCCTTAAGTACTGCACTTTTGGTAAAGAAGAAAACGCCAAAGCCAATAGCAGCTGTGAGGTTGGTAAACAAAGTGATTATACCCATTTTGTCCACCATTACCATTAATGACTTTATTTTGTTCTGCGTTTTGCTAAACTCTGAGTGGTACTTGTTGAGGAAATAAACACAGTTGGGTATGCCAATGATAACTATAAGTGGTGGTATAAGGGCGGTAAGTAAGGTGATCTTGTAACCCAATAATACTATAGTGCCCACAGCCCAGATGACCCCCACAGCTACCACTATCATTGAGGAGAGCACTGCTGTAAAAGAACGGAAGAAAATGACAAGGATGAGTGCAGTAAGCAAAAATGACATGAACAGGAACATCTTCATCTCAGATTGTACCTTATTGGCCATTTGCGTACGTATGAAGGGCAAGCCCGAATAATGTACTTCTATATTATATTTTTTGCCAAAAGAATCTGCAGGGCTTACAATATCATTTACAACCTGGGTGCGGCTTTTTGAGTTCAGTATCTGTTTATTGATACTGATGGCCATGAGGTAGGCATGTGTAGCAGGATTATAAAGCAAGCCTTTGTAAAATACAAGACCGTAAAAGGCAGCCTTAAAACTATCCATGTTGGCGTATGCCGGATTGCCTGCGAGTTTGACCACATTCAGCTTTTCTGAAACAGTATCTTTCACCAGGGTGATAGCTCCGGGAACACTAAGCACATTTTCAACGCCATGTACTTTCTCTATCCTATGCACTAGTGATGTATAGTCGCTAAAAAAGGCAGGATCGAAAAACTTTTCTGTTTGCACGCCCAGTACCAAAAGATTGCCATCCTCGCCAAACTGCTGACGGAACTGCTGATAAGAGATATATTCAGGATTATTGGTAGGTATGGCGCTTGTGAAATCGTAACTCAGCTCCACTTTGGAGGCGTAAAAACCAAAAACTGCTGTAATAGCTAACAAAATAACGAGGAGCAGCACCCGGAATTTTATAATGAAGGCGGCTATGCGGTGCCACATATGTTTTTATAGTATTAGGTGGCTGCAAAAGTACGTAATAATGATTGTTTTGCCTTTGCAGATAGTGGCAACGTTTGCTTAAAAATAGCCTTGCAGTACAAGATACCTGAATAGGCCTGCAAGTGGCGTTGCAGATAAGTATGGTGCATCCATCTTCTTTTGGTCAACGGGGGTTACAATGGTCCATGTAGCAGCGCCTCTTTCGTGGGTCACTTCCGCAATACGTGAGTGTGCCCTGTTGTACACTTTTATAAAGGTAAGTTCACTGTCTATAGACTGCTGCCTGTAGCTGCCTATAAGCGCACCACTATTGTATATAGCGTTAGCTTTTACTTCAATCTTTACCGATGTGGTATCTGTGAGTGGTGTTATCTGCTGGGCTGATGATGGCAGATAACATAAGAGAAGAAGGAAAACGTATGCTAATAACCTGTCTTTCATGATAAAAATTAATCTTGTTTCTGGATTGATATGCTAGTGTAGGTGATCAGTTAGGGTTTTATGTCAAACTTGACCCACTACTCCATCTATTAAATCCCAGTTGTATGTTTATCTTACTTTCCGGAAGTGGTAATGTAAAGTTCTTTCCCACCAATAAACTGGTAACTACAATTCGTGTTTGATCATTTAACCTGATGACAGCATAAAAATAGTCTGAAGCAAAAAAACGTCTGCCCTCTTTAAAGCGTAAAACAAATGCTTTGTGAAATATCAATGAAGAAATGTCTTCAAATTTGAAGGCTATTTGTAGATTGTCATGGTAGAAGACCAGGTTTCCGGTTTCGGTATTTACAGTGAGTTTATCATTTTTATTGAGCAAATAATAATTAATGTAAAGAAAAATGGCTGGCATGACAAGTACAGTCAGGGTCAAGCCGCCATACATCGAAACTAGTAGCATTTGCTCTCTTAATTGAGGATAGATTAAATAACAAAGAAATCCAGCTAAAAGTACCCATGGAATAACCACAAGCGATATTAAATGGTCAAGTTGTGTCTTCCTGGATATTTGGTATTCCATCAAAGGTTATTGAGATGCAAAATATTTGTTCCCCCTACAAAAACATAAACTTATCCCCATCCTTCAAAAACGGAAAGTGGTTGCGTGCATCTGATAATGCATCTTTTGAGAGTGTGACAGTGTGCACGGCTACGCTATCACTTTGCTGCCAGAGTGTTGCACCTAAAGGATCGAATACGCTGCTGTCGCCGGAATATGCGAGGCCCTTACCATCAACACCTACCCGATTCACACCTACTACATAGCTCATGTTTTCTATAGCCCGTGCCTGTAGCAGGGTTTTCCAGGCCAGGTTACGGCGCTGGGGCCAGTTGGCTATGTATATCAGCACATCATACTCATCCTGGTTGCGCGCCCATACGGGAAAGCGCAGATCATAACAAACCAATAAGCATATGCGCCAGCCCTTTACCTGTGCTATCAGCCTGCGTGTGCCTGCTGTATAATGTTCATTTTCACCGGCGTAGCCAAATAAATGGCGTTTGTCATAATAGCCGGTATTGCCATCGGGCTGCACCCATAGCATGCGGTTGTAATACTTGCCCTCTTCTTCTATAATAAGGCTGCCCGTAAGTATGCACCTGTACTTGGCTGCCATATCTTTCATCCACTGTACCGATGCACCGGTCATGGGTTCTGCCAGTCGTTCCGGAGCCATGCTAAAACCAGTACTAAACATTTCTGGCAGCACCACTATTTCTTTTTTATCTGTAATGCTGCTGATAAGTTGCTCGTATTGCTTAAAGTTAGCTTCCTTATCTTCCCATACTATATCGGGTTGTATCAGCGTTATGTTTAAATGTTCTCCTGCCATTAAATGGTATTTTGGATACTTTTGAAGTAGTAAATGTTTTGTGGTTACAAATTATGAGAAAATCAGCACTTCTGTTGTTATTGATATTGCCAGTAATGGTACTTTCCTGTAAATGGCTTCCTAATAAAAAGAAATCGCCCACCAGTGTGCCTATATCGCATTGGGTAGAGGTAAAGCGCCTGAACAATGACAGCACAATAAGACCCTTTAAAGATACGATACGTGTAGAATTTCAGCGCAAGAACAACTATGTATGGACCAAAGCGAACGGTATTCAATATAAAAAAACATATACACTTGTAGGTAAAGAGCTGGCATTTGGCCCTTTCAGTCTCATACTGGTGTCACGGAAGCCGGGTAAGCTGATACTGCGGGAAGACTCCATAATACACTACTTCATTACCGATACCAGCAAAGTGATAAAAGATACCACCAAGTATAAAAATGGACATGTGGTGGAAACTTACCTGCCCGTTGGCAGCATCAACCAGATGGTAGGGCACTGGAGCATATACAAGCGCACCAGCCCCCAGCAGGGCGAGGTGGACTACAACAAACTCATAAAGATGGTAGATATAACAGCCGGTAGCTCTGATAAAAAGCTGGGCTATATCTACGCCACATTAGATCCTCCCGGTTCCCCGTCATGGGCTATAGACACCTATACCAGCGACCAAATACTGCAATGCTCAGGCAAGGACAAACGCAACCTGCGTGTACTTAAGTGCGCCAATCAGGAGCTTGTGCTGGAGGAAGACGGGATCACTTATTATTTTAAGGCGTTTAAGTAAAAGTATTGTCCACGTAGGGGTGACGTTTGTCCTATCAGTGTTCGGGATATTAAAACTGTTTGAATGCGAGATAGTTGTTACGAGGTAGAATTGTTTAGTCTGGCAGAACAGTAGCACCGCTGCCTGCACAAAGCCGTGTCGGCTGCAGCTGTCATAGCTGCCGACTGCCTTTTTCTTTGTTACTTTCTTTTTGGCATCAAAAAGAAAGTAAGGAAGTGAAGGACGGGTTTGGAGAGAAAGTAGGTTTCGAACACTTGTAGGTTTATCCTCGCCCTGCTCGTAACAGTATCACCTCACCCTCACCAAATAATAAGCACGAGTCTCTCCGCCCCGCGTAGATGGGTTCAGGAATGGCCCCGTGAGCTCGCTTACTTTAAAAAACCTGCCAGTCTTTAAAGTGTCTAAGCTGTAATGCATATTGGTTAGGTCAGCCATACCCTCATCGCCTGTAAGTATGTACTTATTATCGCCCAGTTCGCTGGCTGTATCTGTGCGGCGGGTAACACCCTGTGCATAGAAGGGTAGTGCGTTCAACGGGTCGTGCATTTTGTAGGCTACAAAATGATCCGTACTAATATTGTTGGAATGTAAGTATCTGCCGGCCTGTGCGCCCACCTCGTATTGCAGTAAAGGATAGTAAAAAAAGTTGGTCATGATAATGTTGGCCAATATTATAGCCGAGGAGCATACCCAGAACAGCCTGCCCTTGATCTCCCGTTTGGTAGTAGCCACATATAGCCATACCAGGAAACATACAGCCCAAACAGTTATACCCCAAACACCTGCCGGGAATACAAATGTGACCACAAGCAAGCAGGCCAGGAACAGCAGCGCCGATATATACAGCATGTACTGTCGCACTATGGTATGCAGCTTGCGGTACTTGTTCTCCTCAAAAAAATCTTTCAGCAGCTTGGCCGTAGTTATGGCCGCCAGCGGGAAGGCTATAAATATGTAATGAGGTAGCTGGTACTTTGATGAACCCAGCGCTATGTATGCCAGTAAAAAGCCACCTGCACATATCCATTCCTGCTGCGGCTGCAGCCTGAATTTCTGTTTCACCAGTTCTATAATACTTACCACCAATGCAGGCAGGAATAAAAATATCCATGGCAGGAAAGACCACAGCATGTTTACCAGCAGAAAGCTAAAATCAGCGCCGTTTTGCCAGGGGCTTTCACCAGTTATACGGCCAAAACTTTGTGTCCAGTAAAAGAAACGCAGGCCCGATACCCCTGTTTTTCCGGTCACAAATTTTTCAGGGTGTAGGTCAAACTGCTGGTACAGCCCTATGCTCATAGGTATCAGCAACACGCCTATTACTACTATAGCCAGTAGGTATTGTGGCTTAAAGAACATGTTCCAGTCGCGTTTCAGCGCCCAGTCGGTAGCAAAGCAAAATACTGGTACCATTATAGCTATAGGGCCCTTGGTCATCATGCCAAAGGCTATGGTTGCAGCGCCCAGTAGTAACAGATAAAGTTTCCGCTGCACCTGCCATTCTTTTATCAGCCATATAGCAGTGATCACCCAGCTCAGCAGTATGGTATCGCAACGCACATCGTTGGTCATCAGGAACATACCCTGGCAACTGCCCAGTATCAGGGCGGCCATACGGCCAGTAACATCGTTATACAATCTCTTACCCAGTTTATAGGTAACAAACAGCGCCCACAAAGCAAACAGGATAGATGGTAGCTTATATGCAAAATTGTTTATACCGAATAGGCTCATACTGCCCGCACTTACCCAAAATAGGAAAGGGGGCTTATCCAGGTATTCCATGCCCCGGTCATATACATGCAGGTAGTCATGGGAGCGCAGCATTTCACGGCTCATTTCGGCGTATTGCGATGCATCCACGTCCATAGTGTCCACCCGCACGGCCATAAAGTATAAGATGGCTAATACAATAAAAACCCAAAAAGGAACTTTAGGCATGCGAATAGTTTTCTGCTAACAAAAATAATCTCAATTTAGCCCTCATTATGCTTCAGCTACAATATTACCCTTTTGATCTGGCTTTTAAACACCCATTCACCATTTCTAAAGGCAGCAAAACGCACCAGCCAACCCTTGTGGTATCGCTGGGGCTGGGTAACCTGCGTGGCTATGGCGAAGCGCCGGCCATAAGTTATTATAATGTTACGGTTGAGCAGATGATGGCATCGCTTGAAGCAAAACGTCAGGTGATAGAGCGCTATGCCCTCACAGACCCTAACCGTTACTGGCATTTTCTGCACCACTTGCTGCCCGGCCAAAACTTTCTGATAGCTGCGCTCGATATTGCCGGGTGGGACCTCTTTGCGCAATTGCGCCGCCAGCCACTGTACCGGCTGCTGGGTATAGACCCCGCCAATATGCCCACTACCGACTACACCATAGGGCTAGACACCATCGATATAATGGTGCAAAAAATGGAAGAACTGAAATGGCCCATATATAAAGTAAAGGCCGGTAAGCCTGGCGATATTGATACACTCCGCGCTCTGCGCGTCCATACCAGTGCACCTATACGCATAGATGCCAACGAAGGCTGGACGTTTGACGAGATCAAAGCGCTGCTGCCCGAACTGGTGAAACTGAATATAACAATGATAGAACAGCCCCTGCCCAGGGAGGAATGGGAGGCCATGAAGGAGCTAAAAGCATTATCGTCTATACCGTTGTTTGCAGACGAGAGCTGCCGGGGAGAGGAGGATGTCAAAAAATGTGAAGAGAGCTTCCATGGTATCAACATAAAGCTTACCAAGTGCGGGGGTATAACCCCCGCATTGCGCATGATAAAAGAGGCGCGCGAAAATGGACTGAAAGTAATGATCGGGTCCATGAACGAATCGACTGTGGGCAGCGCGGCAATAGCCAATATCATGCCCCTGGCAGATGAAGCGGATGCAGATGGGCCATTGCTGCTGCAGGAAGATGTGGCGGCAGGGCTTAATTATGACAATGGAAAGATAATCCTCAGTGGTGGCCCCGGTCTGGGCATACAGTTTTGGGAACAGAAAAGAACAAAGCAATAACACATAACTTGCATCCAATGCACCTGCAACACCATATCTCTTTAAAGCCTTACAATACATTTGGTATAGATGTACCCGCATCGGCCTTTACAACAATAGATAACGAAAACCAACTGTCCGAAATACCGCAAAACCAGAAGCTATATATGCTGGGCGGGGGTAGCAATATATTGCTTACACAACCCATAGAAGGGCTGGTGCTGCTGAACAGGCTGAAGGGCATAACCACAGAAAAAGAAAGTGAAGACCATGTGTGGCTGCGTGTGCAGAGTGGAGAGGTATGGCACTGGTTTGTGATGCAGGCCATAGAAAAAGGCTACGGTGGGGTAGAGAACCTGGCGCTGATACCTGGTACCGCCGGTGCATCGCCCATACAGAATATTGGGGCGTACGGGGTAGAGGCCAAAGAAACAATAGATGAGGTAACAGCTTGGCACTGGGGCGAAAAGAAATTTGTTACCTATACTAATAGTGACTGCAAGTTTGGGTACCGAGATAGTATTTTTAAGAACCAACTTAAAGACCAGGTATTTATAACATCGGTAACCTACAAGCTGAATAAGGTACCTAAATTTAATACCAGCTACGGGGCTATAACCGAAGAGCTTGAAAAAATGCATGTGCAGGAACTCAGTGTAAAAGCTATAGCCGATGCTATAATTGCTATACGCAGCAGTAAGCTGCCCAACCCCGTAGTGATAGGGAATGCGGGCAGTTTCTTTAAAAATCCAACCATTACTAAAGCCCACTACGAGGAGTTGCTGAAGACCAACTCGCAGATACCATCTTACCCGGTAAATGAGACCCATATAAAAGTGCCTGCCGGATGGCTGATAGAGCAATGCGGATGGAAGGGCTACAAAGAAGGCCACACTGGTGTGCATGCCAAACAGGCGCTGGTATTGGTGAATTATGGCAACGCCAAAGGCAGCGAAGTATGGCAGTTATCAGAAAAAGTAGTGCAGTCTGTAAAAGAACGTTTTGGTATAGAGCTGGAACGCGAAGTGCAGGTGTGGTAATGTGAACGTCACTTCGCAGGAGGGTAAAGTGTAGGTGTGGTAAAGTGAATGTCATCTCGAGGAGCATAAATTGCAGGTCTGATAAAGTGCCGTCATCACGCTGGAGTATAAAGCGTCGGTCTGGTAAAGTGGCCGTCATCTCGCAGGAGCGTTTTCAGCGACGGAGAGATCCGTTCAATCGAGGTTTATAGCTGATCTTTTGCACTCAGCAATCATCATCTAAGAAGGATATATCTGCACTTCTGCTCAGTAAATAGCCCTTGCTATAAATACCTACAGTTTAATTAAAAAAAATATGCATTAACAAAATGTTTACATATTTTTATTGCATGTAGATATGTAAAGTATATTTTGATTAAGGTTAAAGCACTCACTTAATGAGACTATAATTTTTAAACCTGTTATCAGCTTTGCCTTGCATAGAAACAGCAAACTATTATTCATCTTAAACAAAAACAAACTTCTATGAAAAAAGTATTATTTCTTGCATTGTTATGCATGGGTAGTTTTTCTGGTTTTAGTCAGGTTTATTTAACGGTTACCAATAGCACTTCTTTTGATGTTGAGTTTTACATTATTGGAGATTACCACACACTGTGCGATTTTGCAGGAGGTTTAAGTTTAATTGATGTACCTGCAGGTACTACATTTAATGGGGGCGCAACTCTTGTTTCTGACCCAGTATGGGGATTTAGTGGTGGTAGTGGCACTCCTATAAATGTTTCGTATTCAAAGGCACATACACCTCCATCATGTATGAATGGTAACGGAGTGAAATTTGGAGAATCTTGTTCTGGGTGGTCTGCTACAGGTAGTTATTACGATGCATGTGCTGGGACTACTATTAACGTATCCTGGTCGAGAGATCCGATAACTAAAAATGTTACAATTACTGCATATTAGATGATAATTAGATAAATAATTAAATAGAAATGATGGTTTTTAATTGGCTGCCGTACAACGGCAGCCGATTTTTTTTCGCATTGTCACAAATGAATAAGTTATGCAGACATTTTTTACTTTTTTCATAAAAAATCCCTAAATTGTTATGTATTATTATTCTATCTTTCTGTTTATTCAAAAGTACATTATTTATGAAGCGAATAAATTTACTTGTTTACATTACCCTTATCTGCTGTTTTACTCTTACTAGTACGGGGAGCAAAGCCCAAACGTTATTGGCTCAAAATTTTGACACCAGTACAACATTTCCACCAACTGGCTGGCAAAATAACTTGATTGTACAAGCGTCAAATAATCCACCTACAGATGGTGGACCTGGAGCACCTATTATATGGTCCTTATCTACTGTGTCTGGGTCTGCGCCTCTCAGTAATTATGGTAATGATGTCAATAATTCACCTGCAGTAGCATATAGCGGCATACATTCTGCAGGTTTTAACTCATGGAATATACGTTCCGGCGGAATTGCGGACTTAGTTACACCAGCTATCAATCTAACACCATATCCAGGCGGCACAAATAAGCTCACCTTTTATACATTTCGCTATGGTGGTGATCCAATGAAAGTATATGTAAATACTGCACCCAATATCACAGGTGGTACATTATTAACTTCTTTTAATTCCTCTACAGGCGGTAGCTGGACACTTTCCACAACCACTATCCCCTCAACTTATACTGGAAATATTTATATAATATTTGAAGCCTCATCGAATTGGGATAATGATCAATTTGTTGATGATGTTATAGTAACGCACTCAGGTTGCGTTGGTACCCCCTCGGCTTCTGCTATTACAAATGCACCTCTTGCTACACCTTTATGCTCGGGCAATACATATACACTAAATGCTGCTGAGGCAAATACTATTAGCGGTTCAACAACACCGGGTATTAGTGGTTACTGGCAGCAGTCTGCAAGTGCCAGTGGCCCATGGGTTAATGCGGTTGGTGGCAGTGGTGCCAATACGCTAAACTATACCACACCTACACTCAATTCTTCTGTTTACTATCGTTTTGCAGATACTTGTACTTTCTCGCACCAGGGCGCTGCAAGCGCTGCATACTATGTGCCGGTTAACCTGAGTACTTCTATTAGTGCCCAGCCTCAAACTACCAATGCATGTACAGGTGGCAATGCTTCTTTCACAATAGGTGCTTTGGGTGGTTCACTTACCTACCAATGGCAGGTAAGTATAGATGGCGGTGTTACATTTAACAATATAACTAATGGCGGTGTTTACGGTGGGGCAAGATCAGCTACGCTTAACCTTACCGGTGTACCCATTACCATGAATGGCTACCAGTACCAGGTAGTGGTTACAGGCAGCTGTGGCCCAAGCAAAACCAGTAACCCTGTTTCTGTTTTCGTGGGCCCGGCACCTGCAATTGTTACCCAGCCGCGCGATAGTACGGTATGTGCACTCACCCCGGTATCTTTCAGTGTTGGGGCTACAGGTATAGGCTTAAGTTACCAATGGCAAATAAACACAGGTAGTGGTTTTGTAACCTTGCCAAACGGTATAGGTTATACCGGTGCTACCACCAGCACTCTTACTCAATTGATCCCTAATACCACTATGAACGGATATCAATATCGTGTGGTAGTAAGCGGTGCATGTAGTCCTGTTACATCTACTTTTGCAACTTTGCATGTAAACGGATTACCAACAATCACATCGCAACCAGCCAATGCAATCACGTGTAATAATGCCAATGCCTTATTTACCGTAGGTGCAACCGGTGCCGGCCTCAACTATCAATGGCAGGTAAGCACAGGTGGTGCATTCAGCCCTGTGAGTGGAGGTGTATATAGTGGTACAAACACAGATTCGCTTATCCTTACAGGTGTTACAACAGCCATGAACGGGTATGTGTACCGCAGCATTATTACAGGTACCTGCGCACCAAAAGACACTACCATTGTAGATACCTTGCATATTAATCCATTACCGGCTGTTGGTATTACAGCGTATGGTAACACTACTATATGCCCATCAGACAGTGCTTCGTTTGTAGGTCTCTTTACCCCTGGCTATACTTACCAGTGGTACTATAATAATACTGCTATACCGGGCGCTGTACGCGATACCTTCAGGGCCAATCCTGCCGGTGGTTATAAAATAGGTATAACCAATGGTTTTGGTTGCACCAGCTTCTCTGCAACAGACTCTGTTCACTATCTGGCAGCACCGGCAGTAGCTATTACTGCAGGCGGCCCGCTTGGGTTTTGCCAGGGCAGCAGTGTTACCCTTACCGGTACCACAAATGCAGGCGTTACTTATGCCTGGAAGCTAAATGGCAACTTCATCAGCAATGCCAACAACCCGGCGGATACCGCTATGGTTTCTGGTAGCTATGTCCTGTATGAGAATAACGGTACCTGCGGTACTTTATCTGCACCTCTTGTAGTTACGGCCAGTCCTATACCGCAAGCTGCCATCACTAATACCGGTTCTGCTACCTTCTGCTCAGGACAGACCGTAACGTTGAATGCCAACACCGGTACCGGGTACACTTATCAGTGGAGCCTGGACGGTACTGCACAACCAAACGGATCGGCCAGGACATTTACAGCCGGCATAGCTGGTAATTATACAGTACAGGTATTCAGTGGCCCTGGTTGCTCTGCTACTTCGTCTATCTATCCTGTTTTTACAATACCATCGCCGGCGGCTGTTGCTACACCATCAAACAGCACATTTATTTGTCCTGGAGCAGCAACAATGCTAAATGCAAATGCCCTTGCCAATACCACTTACCAGTGGAACCTGAACAGCACTGCAATATCTGGTGCAACTTATGCTGCATACTCTGCCACAACAGGCGGCAGTTATACCGTAAGTGTTACATCAGGCAACGGCTGCTCTGCTACTTCATCTCCTGTAGTTGTTACAGCCCTTGCTGCACCTGCTGCAAATATTACCAGCAACCATGCTGATACGCTTTGCTCACCAGACAGCCTCACCTTGGTAACAGCACAGGCCCCTGGCCTTTCATACCAATGGTACAACAACAGTACTATACTGGCCGATACGTTGAACACACTGGTAGTACATAACACAGGTAATTACAGTGTTAAAGTATCTAACCCTGGCTGCTCTGCTACATCGTCTTCAGTTTATGTTGCTTCAGGTATAACACCAACAGGCAATATTACTTATGCTGCTCCGGGTACCATATGCGGCAGTACGCCAACGTTATTAACTGCGCCAGGAGGTACAAACTATAGATACCAGTGGTACGAAGCAGGAACACCTATAAGCGGTGCATTCAGCCAGTTTTATGGTGCAACTGCCCCGGGTGTTTATGCCGTTGTTGTAACTACACCGCTTGGCTGTACTTTAACAACTACAAGCGCAACAATAACTACAGGTACTATACCCAATCCTATTATAAGTCAGGTTGTTTCTCAGCTTTGTGCTCCTGGTTTCGCCACATGGCAATGGAATTTCAATAACCAGCCTATTGCGGGTGAAACTAATTCATGCACCAATATCAACCTGCCTGGCGGGTATTCTGTTACTGTAACCAACACTGCAGGTTGCGCCGCTACAAGTAGCATATACGATGTACTGAATAACTCTGTAGCCAGTGTAAATCTTAAAGACAATATTAGATTATACCCTAATCCTGCATCGTCTGTGATTTATATAGATGCACCGGTACAAGTGAATGTAACCGTAGCAGGTATTGATGGTAAATTGCTGATGCATGCAGAAAAGACAAAAGCTATAAACATAGAAGGGCTTGCAAACGGCATGTATATGATATCTGTTTACGATCAGGATAACCACCTGTTGCGCACAGATAAAGTAGTGAAGAACTAACAATACAAAATACAAGAATATATCATCCCGGAGCATCCAACGCTCCGGGATTTTTGTTTATATAAAGGGGCTAAACTTTTTTTTAAATTTTTGTAAAAAAGAGTTGTAAAAGTCAGGAAATTGCTGTTATCTTTGCAGCCCAAACTACAAAAAGGATCGGTAGTTCAGTTGGTTAGAATGCCGCCCTGTCACGGCGGAGGTCGCGGGTTCGAGTCCCGTCCGGTCCGCCATATTTAATAACTCATTGTAAATCAGTCATTTACAATGAGTTATTTTATTTTTTATATACTCTAAAATACGGGCAAGAATGCCCAAAACTTGATATTGATCGACTAAAAAAGTTACCTGAAAAATCTCCCCCAATATTAGCAATATCTCAAGTTATTAATAAGTCCTTTTTGATTTAAAACTTAAATTTAGTAGTCGCTATATTTATTCATAGCAAATACTAAGTCATGACTCTCACAAGTTTACAATTACAATTGTTTGTATCTCTCTTTAAAGGGAGGCAAGATGTTTTTGCAAAGCGTTGGGAGGCAAAGGGCAAAAGTGGATACACACCAGCTTATAATATTGATTGGAATCAGTATGCATTGCATAAAACTACAGGAGGTAGCTTAAAAGACTATCCACACAAAAGCTATATAAGGCTTTCGGACAGTGCAATTAGAGATCATTTAGAAGGCAAAGTAATCATCGGAATATATCCATTGTTGGCAAATAACACAACCTGGTTTGTTGCCGTTGATTTTGATGAAAATAACTGGAGGACACAAATAGTACAATTATACCAGCAATGTTTAAATCAGGATGTGCCAGCCTACATAGAACGCTCCCGCTCGGGTAACGGAGGACATTTATGGATATTCTTTGAACAAGCCTATCCTGCGCTAAAAAGTAGAATTATTATCCATCATTTTCTTAAAGACTCAGGGATTAGAATTAGTGCTTCTAATAGTTCAAGTTTTGACAGGATATTTCCTAACCAGGATTACCATTCGGGAAAAGGACTAGGTAATCTTATCGCATTGCCATTGCAGAAAACATCTTTGGAAAATGAGAACGCATGCTTTATTAACCCAAATACTTTTGACGTATATCCAGATCAATGGGAATTACTTTCTTCGGTAAAAAAAGTAAGTAACAGTAAACTTGATGAACTTTTCAATGAGTTTAGTAAAGGCCATCTTATTGTACATGAACAAAAGCCGCTCCCATCATCTACAAATACCGTTGAGATTATCTTAGACAATAACATCACTATCAGCAGAAATAACCTGCCACCTGAGTTAGTCCTATTTCTGCGAAAGAATTTGAGGATAACAAATTCAAGCTATTTCATAAAGAAGTCTACAGGACAAAACACCTATGACGTTAAAGCATCCTCTACCGTTCTGGAAGAACATACGGACAGATTAATCATCCCACGCGGTTGTATTGGTACGCTATTGCGTTATTGTAAAACGAACAAACTGAACTACAACCTGACAGATAAGAGAGAAATGCTTCCTGAAGTTGAATACACACCGACAGGACAGCTTTATGATTATCAGCAAACGGTTCTCACAACAACAAGTAAAAAAGAAATGGGAGTAATTGTGGCTTCGCCGGGTGCTGGCAAAACTTTTGTTGGGCTTTCAATTGTCGCGCAAAAGAAACAACCAGCACTCATAGTAGTTCACCGGCGTCAATTACTTGACCAATGGATAGAACGAATACAGACATTTTTAGGCATACCCAAATATAAAATAGGACGTATTACTAAAGGACACATTGACATTGGAGATCGTATCACTGTCGCGATGATACAAAGTCTTGGTAAAGCTGAGATCCAAAGTGAAATTAGAAAAGCCTTTGGAACCATTATTATTGATGAGTGCCATCATTTACCTTCTGATTCCTACAAAGCGACCCTGCAACAGTTACACACTTACTATATATATGGATTAACTGCTACCCCCATCCGAAAGAATAAGGATGAGAAATTGATATTTGCACAGATAGGTGAGGTTATTCATGACATGGTGTTGCCTGATAAATTGAAGGATAAACAAAACGTTCTAATCAATATCAGGGATACAGATCTTGAAATACCTTTTAATGAAACTACAGATAAATTTGAAACATTATCAGACATACTTACTCACGACACGGCAAGAAATAATCTGATAGCAGATGATATACGACAAGAAGTAAATAATGGCAGAAGTATATTGATACTTACTGAACGAAAGTCGCACATCGAAATTTTGCATCAGTTTCTGAAACAGGATTGCGACATCATTATTATATCCGGAGATGATACAGACAGTTCCAGAAAATCAAAGATCAGACAAATAGAGGAAGGCCGCTTTCAGGTTGTAATCACAACAGGCCAATTCCTGGGAGAAGGAATTGATATAGGCATTCTTGATTGCCTATTCCTTGTTTATCCATCGTCTTTTGAAGGAAAACTAACTCAATACATCGGTAGAGTACAAAGAAGTGAAAATAGCCCTGCTATATATGACTATAGGGACTTGAGTATTCCGTATTTGGAGAAAATGTTTCAAAAAAGGAATAGGTACTATCGCAAATTGGCTGGTATGGGTTTCGTAAAAGCGTACGAAGTATATACGCTCAAATTTGAAGAAGACAGATTTTACATTAACAGTCAAAGTAATGCTTACCCTATTTCAATACTCGATTTAAGACTTGATATTGAACATTTTAAAAAAGGCATTACTTGGAAGATCCGTGTATTAAAATATGATGAGGAACGAAACAGCATATTTGCGGAAATCATTGATTACAGCGTAGTACTTCCGGAGGTTGATCGCCAACTTGCCATGGGAATGCTGACTATAGAAGAAATAAGGTTCAGGACAACTGACACGAATAGTGTACTCAGATCTATAGTCTTGAAAAAGCCGACTGCCATATTACCTATGTCGACTAATAACCCCTATTCAATTGTTGAGCAGCAATGGATATTTGAAAAGAAAATGAAGGTGCCTTTTAAAAAAGTAAGGTTTGGGTCTGGAATAGTAACAATTCCATTTTATCTATCATCGATCAAAAAAGATATTACGATAGATATCTTTAATGAGCACGTCAGACCCGAATTTGAGGTAATAAAAGATTACATTTCTAAAATATTAAAAACTAAATCCGTTATTGTAAATGTCAAAATAAAACATGATCGACATAATGTCCTTTCTTCAGAAGCAACATCAGACGAAGTAGATGCCATCAACGCAGAGATAATTGATACTGTTAGATTTGAATTTGTAAAACGAGACTATAGGAGATTCAAAGGCGACGAAAACAATTCGATGTTGACGATTGATAAATTAAAGCAATCAAATCCTAATATCGAAGCACTATTAGAAGATGAAACGGCACTATTGAATGAGCTCTTAAAAATAGAATCCGGCAGGCATTATTTTCAATTGAAATATCTTTCGGGGAAACATGCAGTGTCCATTCTTAAACTAAGATTTATCCTACAACCCTTTTCTTTCATCTTTCTTATTGAAGGCGAGAGAAAATACCACTTAATATGGGAAACGTTAGACAGCGAAGAAGCTACCTATCTATGGCACATAGATAAAACAAAAGACGCACTACGGGCTGCAATAAACGAGATTGAGATCCAGTTAAATAAGATGAAAATAAATGGAAGGCAGTCTTATTTAAAAAATGCCCCAGATTATTTCAGTAGAATTATACATAACTATTCTGACATCAAAAAAGGTTTTATTGAGTGGAAAGATACCTTGGAAGAACGATTAATTTAAACCGACTGTAATTACATAGCATAGGGCCTTCTAATTTATAACGCGTCAACTTCACCGCAAACCGTATTTATGTGGTCTAATCCATATAACAGTGCTCCAACGTCAATAGACATCCATTGAAATAACTGCAAAATGATGGCATAATGCTGTCGGACGTAACGGGTATCTTTAGCAGGATGGCCTTGTGAAAAGCAAATAGGCTCATGATGTGCTATCCTATTTCGTATCTTATTGATTTGGGCCAACTGATTAAAAACGTATGTGTGGTTATATTGAATAGCAGGCGTACTTGTTGGACGAGCTGGAAATATCGGCAGCAATACTCTTCCTGTCGCATTAAACTGATGTGACGCAAACATATATCTCCAAAACCCAAAACCGAGTTCGGCTACCAGCTTGTTGTGTGTATAATGCGCGTGTAGATTTGATAAAGCATCAGCGATATTCGCTTTTGTGGACCTGCAATTGTAATTGTCAAAAACCCCTCCAGTGTTGGCAGCATTCCGAAGCCAATCGCTTCCTAAAGAAATGGTGCACTGTTTATCTATTGCATTTCTAAGCGTTATTTCAAAACAGCTTATTACCGTGAACAATTCCTGGGAAAGTTGTAAATTTCTACGATATAAAGTCATCGCTTTCTTGGTATTGCCGCCACATGCAGCTAAATAGCGGCTCATCCTGGGTGATGAAATTATATTCTCAAATTCTGCGTACCTCACATCATTTTGTTATCCCACAAAACTACTTTATATTTGTGGTATCTTATTCCCGGTAGCCCCTGAAGCAATTCAAGCTATCGGGTTTCGCTTTTTATGGTCAGATAAAAGGTGAGAGTGTTATGATGCGTATTGTAGCGAGGTCTATTGCTCCTGATGCGCCTTCCTTCATGGTCAAAACAAAGATTCATAGATTGCGCCTTCGGCCGTTACGACACTCAAATTTTAACCCGTTGCGTGTATGCTTTTCTATACGAGCATAATGTCTCTTCATAGGATATGCTCTTATAATGGATTAATTGCCGATTTTTTTGAGAATTCAATCCTTCTATCCAATTTATGGACAGAATAAATAGTTTCCCTATATTTGTAACGATAGTTCAGCCTGCGTAAAGTTGCGTAAATTTTATCAAAAAGTTCTTTGTTGATCGACTAAATGATCGACTGAAAATAGAAAAGCATTGTAAATCAATTAGTTGCGTGGATTTGTCAAGTCCCGTCCGGTCCGCAAGCAAGTCTCGAAACCCGCTCCCAGAGCGGGTTTTATTTTTTGTCATAAATGAGGTGGCGGTTTAGGTGGCGGTTTTTCAAGTTCGTTTTTTATTTTTTGCAAAAGATGTGTCCGAGCTATGCTGCACGATCTTCATCATTCCTAATAAGTTTATCCCCTTTATCCCATCTGTCCATCATTAACATTGCATGTTGCAATGGTTCAGCTTTGATATATGCTAAAAATGATTTCTCGGTTTTGTGACCTGTAATCGCCATGATAGTGACTGTGGGAGTGCAGTTCAGATATTCATTAGTTGCGAAGGACCGGCGTGCCGTATGCGACACCAACAAATCATATTTCTTGTAAACATGGCTGTCTGGCACACCTGAGCGCGTAAGGGTTTTTTCAAAATCAGTATTCAGTTGTGGTAATTTTTTACCTATCTCTTTTAGGTAGCGATTGAATACTTGGTTAGGTGGACACGCTGGTAAACCATTTGGATATTTGGCTAAAATTTGCTTTACTATTGAATGAATGGGAATAACAACTTTTCCCTGTGTCTTAATCATTGTTTTATAAATAAAACATTCTTCAAACCTTGCCAGAAACAGTGTTGAATAATCACTGAACCGCAACCCGGTCATACATCCAACTACAAATAAATCCCTGACAGTTTCATAGAGAGGTGTTTCAAAATCTTGAATAGCCATCATGTCGGCGATATCACTCATGGATAAGTATATACTATCAGTTGTCTCTTGTGTGACTTTGACCTTGTTATCTATCAGCATATCAGCACCAATTAGTTTCATCTTTCTTGCGTAGTTCATCATGCTACGGAAATTTTTCATGTACTTACCGCTACCGTTTGAAGCCATCTTTAATTCAACACTCAAGTAATGGGTAAAACCATCAATTAATTTCTGGTCAATATCTGACAGGTAGTATTTCCTACGTTGCTTATTTTGAAATTCAATAAAATGTTTTTTAGTTGTCTCGTAAGTGGAGATAGTTGAACTGGTCAACGCCTTTCCTTCTTGACTTAACCGTTTCTTGTTCTTACTATCGTCAATCATCGTTTGAAAGAAATCGGTTATTAAGATGCGTTTGTCCTTATCGGCCAAGGCGTCATTTACTTCCCCAGTTAAGTGCTTGGCATAGACAGCCTTCTTTAATAGGTTGGGGGAAACTATGGAGTTGGTGCATTTGGCTTGCAACTCCATATATGTTTGTTGTATCAACTTTTCAAAGTCGTGCAACTTATCTTTCAGATGGTAGTTTTCCGGAATGTCCTTGGGCTTGTTGACACTTTTCTTACGGAGCCACACATCCGTATGAATGCTTATACCCGGGTATAGTATTGCTGTTTGACTTTTGTACCTAACTGTTGCATAAATTGCCTTTATGCCTTTCTTTTGGGGCTGCCGGAGCAAGAAGTGTATTTTTAGCATCTTACTTTTTTTGATTGTTGATAAACTTTACCAAATCTTTTTCATTAATGATATACTGCCCGTTTAACGGAGTAGCGTGGAGTTTGCGTTGATTTATATACTTGGTAACAGTGTTGGGACATCTTTTTAGAATATCGGCTACTTCATACCGTGTATAAATTTTTGTTACACTACCTTCACTATGGAGGCTAGGATACGGAGTATTTTCCTGATTTAGGAATTGTTTAAAAAGGCCTTCGATTACGGCAATAAGGTCCTGTAGCGGTATTACCACTAATTGATTTTGATGTTCCATTATGTTGAGATTATTTACTTGTAGTGGAGAATGATTTGTATTGGGTAACGTGGCAATATATTTTTAGGCTCTTTTACTTTGGACATCTTTCTCAAAGTCTGTTATATCTATAATTTGTTTGCCCATAACTATATTTTCAATATAGGCAGCAGCATTCATGTTATGTTCCTTCGCCGCTTGCTCCAATCTTTTACTAGCGATACGAACGAAGCGTTCTTGCTTTTCGGTCATAATGCATTTACGTCCAAGTAGAATGGCAGTTATTAGTGATGATCCGGTTCCACCGAAGGGGTCGTAAAACACGTCCAATTTATTTGAAGTTGTCAATATAGGCAGCAGCATTAGACATGTACTAAACATCCCTGGATGCTCCCCTTCTGGGTGTTCCCTTTTAACTTTGGTAGACTCATGAGATACAGAGCAATGCTTGATAATATCAGCTTGGTCTTGGCGGGAAATAAAATCATTAAATTTTTTATAACCCTGAGACAACGCGAAATCGCTTTCATCATGGCCGCCTCTATTGTTGGGGCGTCTAATTTTAGACAGTTTAATACGATTGTCTTCGTCCAAAACTTTAAACTCTTTATAATGATACTTTTCAGGGTCTTTTACAAAATGTAAGATAATCTCATATTTGGGCTGTAATCGTCGCTTTGAAGCCTGTGGCAAAGCATTGCTTTTTTCAATAACTATCTCATTTACCAAGTGAAATCCAACTTTATCGCAAAGTGCAACAGCTATTCTATGAGGTACTATGAAATTGTCCCGTTTCGAATAAGTTGGGCCCACATTCAAGAAAAAACTGCCAGTTGTTTTTAATTGGGCATAGAACTTATTCCCGAATCTAACCATGTTCTCTATAAAATCATTAATGTTCTTTTCTTGCCCAAATTCAGTTTTTGAATCATCGCTTGCGGCTGCGGAAATTTCCTCCTTTGTTCGATAATCACGCAGGTTGAAATAAGGAATTGACGTGCCAATAACATCTATATAGTCATCCTCAATAGCGGCAGCAAAACAATCGCCATGTATGATTTTATACAATCCTTGATCTGTCAGATTGGAAGTGTTTGCTCTTTCACCATCTTCTCCTTTAACCTTATCATTTTCTTCACTCCTTGATATAAAGGCTTTCATAAGGTCATACGCCTTACTAATGGTCAATTGGTATTCATCCACATGCTTAACTAACTTCAATTCATTATCGGGATATTTATATTCAAACTCATCAATAGCAATGGCTTTCCGTAATGTTGCACCAGATACTTTGCCACCACAATATTTAGCGGCTATTGCGAACCTATCACTCTTAATACCATCAAATTGTACGTCCTTCTCGTCGATAATAAGTTCTCTCTTTTTACCTTGGTTTACGCCAAGCAAGCCCAGCACATGTTTTGCTTCTGCAACTTCTTCTTTAAACGTTTTCTTGCGATATTGGTTAGAAACAATAATTATCTGTTGAAGGAGGGTTTCGTCAATAGTATCAATCATGCGGCCCTTAAGATGGGTCATATTCATTTCTTTCGCTGCCTCATAGCGCCGCCTGCCTGAAATAATGCGATAATTGACATCATAAAGTATTTCATGAAGTTGTCCGTCTTCCTTCATGCTGTGGATGAGAGTGTCTAATTCACCTGCCTTGTAGATGTTCTCCGAAAATGGGTGGATTGTAAGTTTGGAAAGTGGGACCAATTCAACCGGTTTTTTTAAAATGTCTATCATTTACATTGTGTTTTGATTACGATGTAAAATTAGAACCATTTATCGGCTACAATGACCGCCTAATAACGGTTTCAGCGTTCTTGTGCCGTTATTTCCGTTAATGTTATTTCTGTCATTTTTGTTATTTAATATCCTTTAGTAGTAATTCAAATGGCTTAAAATACTTGCTATCAAGGTTCTGCTCCATCTTGCTAAATATGCTGTGAGACCCTATCTCAATTTTAAACGTTTTACTTGCAATTACCTGAAGTTTAGTTGAGCCCGCGACTTCCTTAACCCACTTGCGCTTCCGACAAACAAAAAATAATCCCGCAATATACTTTTGACCTAAAGGGCTAATCCATTGAACGTTTTGTTTATCATTATTAATAATTTCAATAAAAGGGCCAGAAATATCATCATATTCTTTTGTAACTAATGGTGGCAATTCATGAGCTAGTAAATCAATTATTTTATCATATTTCGTTTTGTGTATTTCGAAAAAAAGTTCATAAAAATTTTCAATTTTATATTGAACTTCTTTCTTCTTGTTCTGTAAGGCCTTCGTACCATTTAAACTTTCAGACTCGGTTTTGATTGTAGCAAGTTCCTTTTTGAGATAATCGTAGAAGAGAAAGTATCTACTATAAACCATAGGGATTATAATATAGTTGACTATAGTATCATCAAGTCCAATTGCCTCGTCAGGCACTTCTACATTTTCAAAAAAATCGTTCTTCAGTAGGTGATAAACATACAGTTCCTTTAGCAGGTGATGTGTGTTTTGTTCAAGTTCTTTATTTTCTTTCACAAAAACATTAGTAGCATACGTTACGGCTTCACAATACAATAAACAGCTATCTTCCTCACGTTGTAATCGCTCATGATTAATAACTTTTTCAAGTTCTAATATTTCGCCTCTAATATAGATGGCACTTTTTATTCCAAACGACCTAGTTAAATAGTCTTGCTTTTCTTGAATAAATAATTTTCGAGCCGTATGCGTTTTTAGGAACTCATAAATCGATAAGATTTTATCCTCACTAGTTGCTTTCCAGACTTCGTTTTCAAGTGCATCGTCCTGTTCAGCAGCATTTTCTGCATTCTCGTACATGTTATCATAATACTGGTCCTTCATATGGAAGCAATAGCGTTTAAGAAAAAAATGAAAAATACGATAGCAAATTAACCACCCGTTATTTAATATATATCATACTAAATAAAAATAAAATAAAGAGTAATGAACTATCTATCCACATCTTATACCACCTTCATAGCAACTAAACAAAACGAAGCAATAAATTATGATAAAATTGCCGACTACGAAAATAAAATGAGGCTGTTGAACACCCGCTTGGCCATAGAAAAGGACGATAGTAAAAGAAAACGTATTCAGTTAGAAATTAAAGTTTTACAATTAAAGATTATGATAGCTGGCATTAAATGATTCCATTTTCATAATAATCTCCACAATCGTTTATTCACCACATTTTTTTCATAGTGCTCCCATTTGTGTCTGGAGACACTGAGCGTTTTGAGAATGTATAGCCTTTCGTGACTTATAAAACTGGTATGCATTCGCAGTACGGGAATACAGCAATTTTTTTGAAGGAATAAATAATTATATATTATCATATATATATTTATTGACGAGGGCATCCTAATGCCATTTTTAGCATTGAAAGAGGATCCGAATGATATATTTAATACCATAAAAAAGAAATATTATCATCCCGATTTTGGAATTGCTATTAGGTATAAATTCATGGTTGATACTACTGTCGGAGATGAAATATTCGTTGATTTTAAAAACAATAGAAAGTGCAGATGGTATGATGTTCTATCAAATAGTTTAGTGGAACTTGGATATGAACCTCGTATTACGCGTGATAACTTTGGATATAGAGTTTACCATCCATTAATTAAAGACTATAAAACATCACTAAAGAATAAAGGGTTCTCGGTAATTGATGCCAAGGCAAGCCAGCCCACTTTATTATGGATGATGATGAAAGAAAGGAAAAAGAGGGATGACAATTATTTCAAAATTTTTGAGCGTAATATTTACTTCTACGACTACCTAATACAAGAACTCAACCTTAGAGATAAAGCCGAAGCAAAAAAATTATTCACTGAATGGTTAAATTCAAAAGGCTATGTTTCTAATCCTGGCATTTATAAGTTATTCCCAAACGCGACAAATTTTATAAGGAATATAAAACAGAAAGATTATAAGAGTAGCGCGTCTTTATTTCACTATAAAGAAAGTAGGATTTGGATAAATGACCTATTGGAAAACATTCCCACCGATTTCGCGATACCGATACATGATAGCCTAATTGTAAAAGCAGAAGATGTGAACTTTGTATTAGGCTATTGCGAAGAAAAATATCCCGACTTAAAATTTAGTATATCGGAAATAGATGAATTTTTTAAACACAAACATTAAGTACTATCTCATGTAACTTCATGAAATATTTCATGAAGTTTTAAAACCGCCACTTCATAGTGATTTCGATATATGCGATGGTGATTATTACCCATCGAGTTACTCGACTGCTTAAAAATCAAATCCTTGCTATTCCAGTTGCGATTTGGGAGCGTTTAAAGACTATTTGATATAAACTATCGTTGAAAACCTAAACTGCTCCCAAATCGATTTGTTTTTGATACCCCCATTTAACTATCAGCAAGACCTATAGATGTTATAGGTCAAAAGGATAATGAATATGAAACTATAGGGTGACTTTAGCCAAAAAATGTTTTATGGCAAGTTCAAAGAAGAAAAATGTAGTCGAAACCAAGGCTACCGCAAAAGTAGAAAAGGTGAGGGTTGAAATGATAAGTATCTTTTCAACGACCTACGGGTATTGGAGATACTTCGTAAAGAATATACTGGCCGAAGGAGGTATATCGAAATTCAGGTTCATAAAAGACGCTGATAGCTATAAGGGTAAGATTGCTGTTATCAAAATTGAGGTTGATAAGGCAAAGAAAGTGTTAGCCGAATACCAAAAAAATAATCCTGACACAAAAAGTATGTGGGAGTAGCATTCAATTTGCTTTATCGCTATTCATTGGCGTAGTTAAATGAATTATCTTGGCAATGGTTTATAGGGGCTGGTCTAATCTTAGACTGGCTTTTGTTTTTTATTTTTGTCACACTCAAATAGTTACATGAAAAATGGGCTATTCATGTAGAACAGCCCATTTGGTAAGATTTTATTCTTTTGCAATTGATTTACATAGTAGAGTAGTTATCGATTGACGTATATCTTCTAACCTTACCATTCATCAGATATATTACTACCGCATCACCCGCCCATCGAGCATCTTTTATCTCATCATTCAATACAATAGAGTTATAATTATCTCTGCTGTAATAAAGATCTACACGTTTTTTAGCACATTTAATTACTCCAAAATTTTTAGCATTTATCCAAGACATAATTTAATAATTTGTTATTTAGTAATAACTCTCCAGTAAATAAGTGTATCTGCTTTATATGGTGTGAAACCATAATCACTCAACGTTAGTGTATCGTTCGTGGCGTTTACCTTATATGTATAAAGCAATTCGGGAAATGCACCAGTAGTAAACGTTTCTAATATTGTATCGTGATGAAATTCTATCGTTTCAGTGTAACCAGTTAAGATTATACCGTGATAATCTTCCCAGTATAAAGTATCATTAGAGAATACAGGCTTTAATTCATCAGTATCATTATTCAACCACGAACCATATATAGAAGGCACAGGTTTTGCAGGTCCATCATTTGATTTTTTATGACAGGCAACAAGCAACAGCGTTATTACTATCAAAGCGCTTAATTTCTTCATTTTTTAGAGTTTTTTAAGTATAGGCTAAGATAACGAAGTAAACATAAATGTTTACTTTTTTAACACTATTTTTTTGACATTTCTCTCGATGTATAACAGAGAGAATGCAGATGCGGAATATTTGGTATTGCTAGGTAAACGCATAAAGAGTGTGCGTAAAGAAAAGGGCATTAAACAGGTTGATTTAGCCTATTCGTGTGATATAGAGAAACAGAGTATGAATCGATTAGAAGCAGGCAAAACAAATCCCTCGATACTGCTATTGCGTAAAATCGCTGAGATATTAGGTATATCTGTGAGTGAACTATTAAATTTTAATATATAAAATCATTATGACTCGAGTTTGTTACAAAAACGTCCACTTAAACCCTTTGCATTGCAGATAAGCCTCGTTTGCTGTCTCTGTTATGGATTTTGAATTTGCACCAGTTTGCCTGGAGGCATCTCTGATACTTTCGAATCCCATACCGACATTATTGAATCTTACCAGCAGGGCACTGCCTACATTCAGGGATGGCTGTGGAAGCTGAAGAATGACAAGCGATTTATCATCTCTGCTGCAAGCCAGGCGCAGAAGGCTACAGACTACATTTTAAATGTAAAAATCGAAGCGGAATAATAGTTGCGTGAATTACTATGTAAAACAAAGGTTCAGTACAAGAAATGTATCAGCCTTTTTATAGTGGTTCTTTCAGCAAAAAATCTTTAGTGTATTTCTGTATGTGATCAATTTCCTTCAGATGATGATGTTAGTATTTCTTTCTGTATCTTTTGAAAAATAACTAAAACATCCTAAACAAATAGAATAATTCATTAATTTTATAAGGGAGAAAATATATATAGTATGAAAACAGTATTAATACTGGTTAGTATTATGGTTACGGCAATTACTGTTCAGTGTCAGGTTATTCATTGGCATCAAAATGGGAATATTGTTGCGGGTACAACCACACAAGGATCTGCTGCTAATGAACTCGCATATCCTAAAGGCATTTTTGTGGATAAAAACAAGACGATATATATATCCGACGCAGGCAACTACAGAGTTCAAAAGTGGGTATATAGGTCTACCAGCGGCGTTACTGTAGCAGGTGGAAACGGTATAGGTAATCGACTAAGTCAATTCAGATCGCTCCAAGGTGTTTTTGTGGATGATACCGGTAATATTTATGCCTGCGATCAAGGCAATAGCTGGATACTAAAATGGAAGCCCGGTGATACTTCTGGCAGTATAATAGCTGGCAACTACATGTTGGGACACGGGTCAGGAAGCCAACAATTGGATGCCCCCATTTACGTTTTTGTTAATCAAGTCGGCGATATATACGTTGCAGACTTTGGGAATAACCGGGTCCAAAAATGGGTGCATGGTGTGGATTCTGGTATTACTGTTGCCGGGGGAAATGGTGCAGGTAATGCAGCCAACCAGCTATACCAGCCTTCGGGAATCGCCTTTGATACTGCAAGTAATATGTATGTCGCAGATGCCTATAATAACAGGGTGCAAAAGTGGGCACCTGGGGCAAGCAGCGGAGTAACTGTAGCAGGCACAGGAGTAGCAGGTAATGCTCCTAATCAATTAAATAAGCCTAATTTTTTGTTTATCGATGACACTGGTAATTTATATATTGCTGATATGGGTAATCAACGGCTTCAAAAATGGCCGCACAATGCCACTTCAGGAATTACTGTATGCTATCCTTATATAGGCAATATTTTCATAGACGATAGCAACTATTTGTATGGCAGCGATTGGGATAGAATTATTTATAAGTATGCTGACTCTATACCATTGGCAGTTCCCGCTATTAATATGCTGATCAGTGACTGGGCGCTTTATCCCAATCCTAATAGCGGAACATTTACAATAAGCGGAACGCTTGATGGCGGGTCTGGCACCTTGCCATTTTCTATTGTAGATAATAGGGGCAAGATAATTTTTGAAGATAAAATATACCTGAAGAATGGTAAGGTTAGAAGATATACGTCAATCGATAACTACTCTACAATATTGACATGAATAAATATTTTCAATATGAAATGGTTGTTTTTTATATTTATTTTTGCATGTAACTTACCGCATCTTATTATGGCACAAACCGTTTATTTCCCTCTTTATGGGATAACGGTTGCTGGTTCCTCGCACGGTACTTCAGGTAATACACCAGACCTTTTAAATTCACCTATAGGTATTTTTTTAGACGATACAGGAAACCTATATATTGCCGATCAGGCTAATGATAGAATTCAAAAGTGGATACCCGGTACAGGGACTGGTATTACGGTAGCCGGAGGCAATGGCTTTGGTTCATCGTCGAAACAATTATTTTCTCCTTCTAGTGTTTTCGTTGACGACAGTGGGT